>Ga0068705_10000919_pt1 | contig 14874 bp, 10 predicted proteins | sample YNPMSTMetaG_FD_65631 | JGI IMG/M metagenome (GOLD analysis project Ga0068705, IMG submission 65631) | Anoxygenic and chlorotrophic microbial mat microbial communities from Yellowstone National Park, USA - YNP MS-T MetaG | ecosystem: Environmental > Aquatic > Thermal springs > Hot (42-90C) >... | reverse complement strand
GTACTAGGATAAGGAGGCAAAGAATAAAAATCAAGGGGTTGGGCTGTGGGGGTGAAGTGCAGTAAGGCTATAACTAGAAGTGAGATTACAAGAGGCTTTAGAGTTTCCGAGAATCTACTTGGGATATAATAACAGGTATACCTGGGGCACATAGCCCTTATGATGCATTTTACTATTACTGGCTAGATAACTTGGAGGCAATAAGAGTAGGTCCTTGGAAGCTTCACGTATCGAGAAATGGACAGCCTATATGTGAATTGTACAATCTAGAAAAAGACATCGGAGAAACCACTAATGTTGCTAAAGAGCATCCTGATATAGTTAAGATGATAATGGAAAAGGCTGATCTGATACGTAAAGATATTGGGGATGCGGTAGTAGGTGCAGAAGGAGATAACACCCGACCGATTGGTAGAGTAGATAATCCTAGGCCTCTAACTCAGTACGATAAAAATCACCCGTATATTATGGCTCTTTATGATGTACCCTATGCAGGATGAAGTAACAGCATCTAATCTTATAAAGGTTTTTAAGGTTTTAAAAATTAGGCCAGGGAATGAAAGGAGATGAGAGCGAGAAGAAGAATAAAACATCAATAAATATCTAAAAGATACTTCAGTCAAGTTCACCTGAAAGGGTAGACATTAGAGGACAATTTAGATAGAATTAAACAGTGGAGGCGAATATAAGATTGTTACTTAGAAAGTTGAACCCAAAAGAGGTTTCAGAGTTTTTAAGAATTACATTATTGGTAGGAGGTGATTTATAGATGAGAAGATTGATCTTCTTAGTTTCTTGGGTTTTAATTTTCAATTTAATCTTGGGAGTAGCGCCCACTTTCTCTCAGAAAATTCCTTCTCCTTCCCAGTACAACAGTCCAGTGGAGTATGAGAAATCTACTGGAAAAAGAATTGTTCATTTTAAAGAAGCGCCCCAATTAGCCGATCTCGTAAAACAGGGTAAACTTCCCCCGGTAGAGAAGAGATTACCGGAAAAACCAGTCGTTATTGTTCCGGTAGAGAATATAGGTAAGTATGGTGGAACATGGAGGTTCGTTTTAGCTACACGTATTCATCTACCACATACAGAAAGACTCACTCTTTATGACCCCATTTTACGAAGGTCTCCTGACCTTAAAAGTATATTACCTAACTTGGCAGAGAATTGGAAAGTAGGAAGTGGTGGAAGGATCTATACTCTTTATCTAAGAAAGGGTGTAAAATGGTCAGACGGAGAACCATTTACAGCTGATGATATTCTTTTCTGGTATGAAGATATTATATGTAACAAAGAACTTACTCCAGTATTTCCTGCTTGGCTCTCTATTGGCGGGGTTCCTGGGAAATTAGAAAAGGTAGATACTTATACAATAAAGATTACCTTTAGCAAACCTAATCCTTTATTTTTAGAAGATTTGGCTAGCCCATTTTATGGAGAAATCTTTGCACCCAAACACTACCTGATGCAATTTCATCCTAAATATGTAGATAAAAATAAACTAGAGGAAGCTGCAAAGAAAGCAGGATTTACCTTCTGGTATCAACTCTTTTCAGATAGGAATGACAAATGGGCAAATCCAGAAAGGCCTGTGTTAAGTGCATGGAAACCTGTTAATTCAATCACTGGAGCTACCAGGGTAGTGTGGGAACGTAATCCTTACTATTGGAAAGTAGACACTGAAGGAAATCAGTTACCCTATATAGATAGATTCAGTATTGAGATAGGAGTAAGTGAAGAGACAGCAAAGATGAAGGCTATAAGTGGTGAAATTGATATGGAGAGCCATCCTATCGGAATAGACTTTAAAGATTATCCTCTGTTTTTAGAGCATAAAGATAGAGGGAACTATAGAGTTATACTAGGCTCTCCATTAGAGGCTAGTGCTATAACTATAGTTTTCAATTATGTGCATCCTGATCCTGTGTTACGAAAGATATTTAATGATAGAAGATTCAGAATTGCTATGTCCTATGCTATTAATAGAGAAGAAATTGTAGGTCTTCTCTTTACAGCAGGAACTTATAAGGCAGAAGTCAGGCAAGTTGCACCTGTAAGAGAATCACCATTCTATTCTGAAGAATTGGCAAAAGCATATACAAAATATGATCCCAAAGAGGCGAATAGACTTCTGGATGAGATAGGATTAAAGAAAGGTCCAGATGGTTATAGAGTAAGACCAGATGGTAAACCATTTACTATAACTATAGAGACAACAACTATACAATGGTGGATTGATACAGCCAATTTGGTAGCAGAATATTGGAAGAAGGTAGGTATCAATACTGCTGTAAAACCAGAGGATAATACCTTATGGAGCGTAAGAAGAAGGGGCGCTTTATATGATGTAACTCTCTATGCAGGAGCTCAGGGATTAGGTGCTCTTACAAAATTCCAGCTAGAAACATATACCCTCAGAACATTACCTGAAATATTAGAAAGATATCAGAAAAAAGAGACACTAAAGGATATTCCTCCTAAAATTAGGCATCTCTTGGCTTTGGGTGATCAGATATCTGTGGAGCCAGACTTAAAGAGAAGGGAAAAATTAGTCTGGGGAATTCTCAATGTTCATAAAGATGAACTTTATCTTATAGGTATATGTGAGAGACTTCCTAAGATATGGATAGTCAAAAATACATTTCGAAATGTGCCTTCCACCATTCCTACTACTGACGAACTTGGCGCTACAGGTGGGGTCCTTAATGCCTGCCAGTTCTATATAGAACAATAGAATACTGGTTTCGATTTCGTCCTCAGAGAGCCTCTCTCCATAAAAGAGGCTCTTTGAGGACCTATGAAAGGAGGAGAGAGAATTGCCAGGCGATTTACCTAATATTTTGCTTATCTTTGCTGACCAAATGAGGGGTATGGATATGGGGTGTGCCGGAAATCCCGATGTAATTACACCTAATATGGACCGATTAGCAGAAGAGGGTATGTATTTCCCTAAGGCTTACGCCAATGATCCTGTATGTACACCCAGTAGAGGTAGCTTATTAACTGGAGTTTATCCCCTGTCACATCTAGCTATCGCTAATGATCTACCGATATCTACGAGCGTCCCAAGTATCGGTAGAATCTTAAAGGATACAGGGTACCGAACAGGATATGTTGGTAAATGGCATCTAGATGGAGTACCAAGGGATAAATTTACTCCCCCGGGTTCGAGACGTCTTGGCTTTGACGATTTCTGGGCAGTCTGGGAGTGTTCTCACGATTATTTTAATACATATTACTACAGAGATACACCTGAACCTGTTCCAATTAAAGGATATGAGCCTATAGGTCAGACAGATCTGGCTATTGAATTTATTGAGGAGTCACTCAGGAAGAAAATGCCATTTTTCTTGGTCTTGTCCTGGGGACCACCCCATGACCCTTATTGGATGGTACCGGAAGAGTATCGCTCGAAGTATAAACCAGATAAATTGACCCTGAGGCCAAATGTAAAGTTAGATACCAAGAAACTTTTAGGTCCTAAAGATGCTGAGTTTTCACCAAAAGAGACTATAGCTAATTACTATTCAGCGATCACCGCATTAGATGAGCAACTGGGTAGAATTTTGGATTTCTTAGATGAAAATAATTTAAGCAAGAATACTATACTCATATTCACTTCTGACCATGGAGATATGCTTTGGTCACAGGGGATGATGAAGAAAGAACAGCCCTTCGAAGAGTCTATAAGTATTCCATTTATTATTAGATGGCCAGGACATATTCCTGCAGGGAAAAAGAGCAATTCTCTCTTGAGCATTGTAGATATCGCTCCTTCAATCCTGGGGCTTATTAAAATTAAAACTCCTACAGGAATAGAAGGAGCAGATCTATCAAGAATAATGTTAGGTTGTGAAGAAAACGGACCAAGCTCAATATTTTTAATGGAAGTAATTTCTACAGATGAAGGTTATATGCAGGGTATAGGAGAATGGCGGGGGATAAGGACCGCACGTTATACTTATGCTCGATGGCAAAATGGAGAAAGATGGATCTTATACGACAATGAGGCTGATCCTTACCAGCTGGAAAATTTGATTAATTCTCCCAAATATAAGAATATCAAAGAAGAGATGGAGGCTATCCTTCAATGGTGGCTCAAGTATACTAAAGACCCATTCCTCAAAGGAGAGGAGCATATAAGACAGTTAGGATTAGAAAAACTCTGGAATGAGAGAGAAATCTATATGCATCCAGACAATCCCAGATTAATCTGAGGAGATTTAGATGAATGTCTTTGTTATTGTTACAGATAGTATGAGAAAAGATGCGATAGGGATATATGGAAGTAATGTGAAGACCCCCAACATAGATTCTTTAGGTAAGGATGGGACAGTATTTACCGATGCCTTTAGTGAAGGATTACCAACTCTTCCGACAAGGACAACTTGGTGGACAGGCAGGTATACATTCCCGGTTAGAGGTTGGCAACCATTTGAATCTTCAGACTTATTACTAGCAGAAGTTCTCTGGGATAAAGGTTATACCTCCTGCCTTGTATCTGACACTTATCATATGCATAAACCTGTCTATAACTGCGGACGTGGTTTTGATACTGTAATCTGGGTGAGAGGACAGGAGTATGACCCTTGGATAGAAGATGATATCCCTGTAGATATTACTAAATATCACAGATTAAAGGGAGACTCTACAGATAATCTCTGGAAGCCAAGATTCGAGCAATACTTGAGAAATGTCTCCTGGTATAAATCCGAAGAGGATTATTGTGTAGCCCGTGTTTTTAAAGAGGCTATTAGATGGCTTGAGCATATAACTAAGAAACAGAAGGACAGGCTCTTCCTCTGGATAGATGCCTTTGATCCTCATGAACCATGGGATCCTCCCGAGCCATATAGAAATATGTATGATCCTGGATATAGTGGACAAGAGTTGATAGATCCAATTCCCGGACCAGTCGAGGGTTATATGACCCCAGAGGAGCTACAACATACTAAAGCCCTATACTATGGAGAAGTAACCTTTGTAGATAAGTGGATAGGAATATTCTTAGAAGCATTAAAAAATTTAGGTTTATATGACGAATCTTTGATAATTTATACATCCGACCATGGAGAGCCTTTTGGAGAACACGGAATAGTAAGAAAGGCTAGGCCATGGAACTATGAAGAGCTCGTGCGCATCCCCCTGATTATAAGACATCCAGATTTACCTAGAGGCAAGGAGATAGATTCTATCGTACAAACTACTGATCTTATGCCTACCATATTAGACGTTTTACAGATAGACCAAAATTCGCTGGTTTTAGAATTTCTAGCCCCTCTTTCTACTGGTACCTTTCCTCAAGATATGGTGCTCCACTCTAAAGGGATAAGGTTAGAAGGTCATAGCTTAGTGCCATTAATGAATGGAGAGTTAACCAAGATTAGGGACTATGCATTTATAGGTCACTTCAGACAGTCCTGGACTATAAGGAACTTAGAATATAGCTTTCATCTATTCGTAGATAATTCTAAGCCTCCAGAACTTTATGATCTAAAAAATGATCCTGGAGAGAAGCACAATATAATAGACAGAGAAAGAGCAGTAGCTGAAGAACTAGAGAGAATACTGAGGGGGTTCGTCAGTGAAATCATAGAAAGGAGAAGGAGAGAATATGAAACCTAATATAATTATGATCATCTGCCACGATCTTGGTCAGCATCTCAGTTGTTATGGAAATATTTCTGTTAAAACTCCTAATATAGACTATATAGCCGAAGATGGAATCTTATTCAGAAACTATTTTGCCACTTCCCCCTTATGTAGCCCAAGTAGAGGAAGCATAATGACGGGAAGGTATCCTGCCACTACAGGATTTATGGGACTTGTAAACAGAGGATGGGAACTCTCACCAAAAGAAAAGACACTACCAGCCTATCTAAAAGAGTTTGGATATTCTACTTATCTTTTTGGTTTTCAACATGAGAGGAGAGACCCTAAATCATTAGGTTACGATTATGTTATAGGTTGGTACGATCCTCCTCATCTGGCAAGAAAGATCACCCCTCAAGTAGTATCTTTCCTAGAAGAAAAAGACATTAAAGAACCATTCTTTGCCTGTATAGGCTTTTTTGAAGTCCATAGACCCTGGGGAATTTATGAAAAGGTAGACTCTAAAATAGTGAAAGTTCCAAATTATCTGCCAGATGATTCTAATGTAAGAGAAGATCTTGCTATGTTTTATGGCTCTATATTAGAAACAGACTATTACGTAGGTAGGATATTAGAGGCACTTAGAAAGAGTAATCGTGAAGCAAACACACTATTGATATTTACCACAGATCATGGGATAGCTTTCCCGAGGGCTAAGTCGACACTGTATGATGCAGGTATAAAGACAACTTTGCTGTTAAGATGGTGCGAAGGAGGGTTAAGGGGAGGGAAAGTCTATGATGAACTTTTAAGTAATATCGACCTCTTGCCGACATTACTAGATATCCTAGAAGCGGATATACCTGAAGTCATTCAAGGTAAAAGTTTTAAAGGTCTCCTCTATAAAGGGGACTATTCTCCTAGAAAAGAAATATTTGCCCAGAAAGATTGGCATGATATATACGATCCGATAAGATGTATAAGGACCGAGAGGTTTAAGTATATAAGAAACTTTGTGGAAGGAATCTGGCCCTATTTGCCTTTACCTCTAGATATAGAAGAGAGTCTATCAAGAAAAGCTTTGGGTAATTCACATTTTCTGAGATTAAGAGAAAAGGAAGAGTTATATGATCTTAAGGAAGACCCGGATGAATTTAATAATTTAGCTAATGATACAGAATATTCTTGCATACTCAAAGAATTAAGAGATAGATTATGGAATTGGATGGAAGAAAATAAAGACCCTATTCTTGAAGGTCCCATACCTGTACCTGGAAGAGGATTTGTCCAAGACCCCGTTCCGATGTTTAATAACAAAAAAGATGAGATAGTTGGCAAAATGATATAGCCCATTTTTAAGTTTTCCTTGACATCCGAGTTATGTTTATTCTAGAATATATATGAGACCATAATATCATAAGTGATACTGATGGAGAAGAGTCTAGTTCCTGGGTTAGAAAGAGGTTTAAAGATTATAGAATTACTTGAGAAGAAAAGAGAAGGGCTTACCTTTGGGGAATTACTAGAGGTAACAGGAATCCCACGACCCTCTCTAGCTAGGATTTTGAATATCTTAGAATCTTATGACTTTATAAGAAATTCTATAGATGGCAGGTACAGACTTGGCTTTAAATTATTATCTCTGGGATACATCGTATACTCACAGTTAGATCTAGTAAGAGAGGCAAGACCATTCTTATTAAAACTTGTAGAACTTACAGGGGAGACCGTAGAGTTAGCCGTCCTTGACAGAGGGGAGATACTTTACATAGATAAGATAGAGAGCCCAGAACCGATAAGGCTTGTGGCACGTATAGGAAGTAGATATAAGACTCTCCATTGTACTGCTATAGGAAAGGTCTTTCTGGCTTATTCAGGGGAGGAATTTTTAAAGGATTATCTGACTAAAGTTGGACTTCCTCCTTTTACTGAAAAGACGATAACCAGTGAAGAAATCTTAAGGAAAGAGTTGGAAGAGATTCGCTCTAGAGGGTATGCCTTTGATGACGAGGAGGTGAGATTAGGGGTAAGGCGGATAGCTTCACCTGTATTTGGTTCATTTAAGGGGTTGGTAGCTGTAATAGGGATAGCAGGTCCTACATTTAGGATAACTCTAGATAAGAAAGAAGAGCTTGGAGAAATAGTAAAAGAGGTAGCGATGAGGTTGTCAGTGAAACTTGGATATGAGAGTCAAATCAGTGAAAGAAGTATAAAACTTTAAAAAGGAGGTTTACCTGCAATGAGACTTTTAAAGATAATGATCTTAGGTATTGTCTGTATGAGTCTTATGCTAGGAATAGTTTCTACAGGTCTAGGAGTGGAATTACCATCTCCTAAACAGTATAGTACCATCCAGGAGTATCAAAGGATAACAGGCAAAAAGATTCTCAAATTAAACGAAGCTCCTATGTTGGCAGAGCTGGTGAAACAGGGGAAGTTACCACCATTAGAAAAGAGATTACCCGAAGAACCAGCAGTAGTAGAGCCTCTAGAGGAAATTGGTCAGTATGGTGGAAAGATGAGGGTAGCATTTACAGGTGCAGGAGAGGCGAGTGAAATACTCATTCAGGGATTGCTCACTGCCGAAATGTACCGACTCGGCAAACCAATACCGAATATAGTAAAAGATTTTAAAGCCTCTAAAGACCAAAAAGTTTTTACCTTCTACCTAAGGAAAGGTCTAAAGTGGTCTGATGGGGAACCTTTCACTGTAGATGATATTCTCTTCTGGTATGAAGATGTAATTGGGAATAAAGAGCTTACTCCAACTTTCCCCTTATGGCTGACATTTGGAGCAGATCGTACACCAGCAAAATTTGAAAAGATTGATGATTATACTCTTAGAATAAAATTTGCCGGACCCAAACCAGATTTTATTCAAAGAATGGCTACTACTGGCCAAAGAGAGATATTTATGCCCAAACATTATTTAAGGCAGTTCCATCCAAAATATCAGGATCCAAAGAAACTAGAAGCTATGGCAAAAGAGGCAAAGTTTGATTTCTGGTATCAGTACTTCTGGGATAGGAATAGCTGGACAACGAATCCTGATAGACCTGTTATGTTTCCGTGGAAGGTCAAAGTTCCATCGCCTAACACCCCAGTTATACTTGAGCGTAATCCGTACTATTGGAAGGTTGATCCAGCAGGGAATCAACTTCCTTATATAGACAGTATCGTTATAGATGTAGTTTCGAACGCAGAACTAATAAATATAAAAGCTATGTCAGGAGATTTAGATTTTCAAGCCAGACATCTCTTTTTAGCAAATTATCCAGCTTTTATGGAAAATAGAAGTAAAGGTAACTACAGGGTATTAAGATGGACCAGGCCTGCTACAGCAGAACCTATGATAGCACTTAATCAAAACGCAAAAGATCCAAAACTTAGAAAATTGTTCCAGGAACGTAAGTTTAGGATAGCACTATCTTTAGCTATAAATCGCGATGAGATTAATCAGGTTGTCTTTTTAGGACTAGGGACACCTATGCAGGCTTCACTCTCTAAGAGGGATCCGTACTATAGTCCTGAATGGGCAAAGGCTTATGCTGAGTATAATCCCAAAGAAGCCAATAAGCTTCTAGATACTTTGGGCCTTACTAAAAGAGATAAGGATGGGTTTAGATTATTCCCAGATGGAAGCCCGTTAAATCTTACCATAGAAGTTGCCCCTATATTTGCTGACTGGGTCACAGTGTGTGAGATGGTTGCAAATTATTGGGGTAAAGTAGGAATAAAGACTGCTATAAAGGTATTACAGGATACTCTCTACTATACACGTGCTAGAGCGGGGGAACCAGATATAGTAGCATTCCCATTTGACAATACTGCTGCCTGGGGAATACTAGTCTTTCCTGATCATGTAATAGGAACTCATTCTGCTGTACCATGGATACCTGAGTATGCTAGATGGTATCTTTCTGGAGGAAAGAGTGGAGAAGAACCTACCGGAGATATAAAGAGAATCTATCAACTCTGGGATAGAGCAATATCCAGTACTAGCGAAAAAGAGAGAGCTTCGGCAATAAAAGGCATTATCGATATTCATAAAAGGAATATCTATCTGATCGGTACTGTAGGAGATTATCCTCTACTGTGTATAGCCAAGAACAATCTAAGAAATGTACCTGAAGGGGTAGATCAGTGGCCATGCTTAGGATTCCCCGAACAGTTCTTCTTCAAGTAAAAAAGTATTAGAGGAGAGGGATGTGCCCTCTCCTCTATAGGCATAAGGAGGAAAACCTTTATGGTCAGAAACATTATACTTATTATCTGTGATACTCTTAGACAGGACTACTGCAAATGTTATGGAGGGTGTGCTCATACCCCAAATGTGGATATGTTAGCAAAAGAAGGAGTTATGTTTACACATTTTCTCCCAGCAAGTTTTCCTACAGGTCCGTTTCGTAAAGACATCCTGACAGGAAGATTTACATTTACCTATCACGCCTGGAGAGGAGGATGGCAGGAAAAAGACTATCTAATCACTGACGCATTTAATAAAGCAGGCTTTACAACAGCCATTATCGGTGATACTATGACAGTAGGTTCATTCGATTCACACTTTCAATATGTGGATTTTATTAGAGGGCAAGGGCCTGTAGCTCTATACCCAGTAGATTTTAAGTTGCCTCTTCCTGCAGATGAGAATAAACTTCGCACTCCTAGAGAAAGGCTTCAGATTTTAATGGAACAATGGGTAAGGTGGAGAGGAGAAGAGGATAGATTTGCCCCTCGAGTATTTAAAAGAGCTCACCAGTGGCTTGAAAACTTTGGGAGAAAGGCTAAAAGATTCTTCCTTATGATAGATTCATTTGATCCACATGAGCCGTGGAATCCACCTCGATACTATATAGACCAGTACGACCCCAATTACGAAGGGGATGAACTTTTTGAGCCTGCTTATGCTCCGAGCGGTTATGCCTCTGAAAGGGAAATACAGCATATGAGAGCAATGTATGCAGGAGAAGTAACAATGGTTGATAGATGGCTTGGATTTTTTCTTGAAGGGGTTAAATATATGGGGCTATGGGATGATACTGCTATTATCCTCACTACTGACCATGGGTTTTATCATGGTGAACATGGATTAATAGGAAAGGTAGAGTTAGATAGAGATGGAACGATTATAAGACGATGGCCTCTTTACGATACAATAACTAGAATACCTTTAATAATTAGAATCCCAGAAGGTCCTAATGGTGAAAGGTACAATGCATTATGTCAGACACCGGATTTAACAGCAACAATTTATGATCTAGCAGAGATTGAAATACCTAATGCTTGTCAGGGAAAGTCTCTAATTCCGGTTATTAGTGGAAAAGCTGATAAAATTCGAGACATCACTATTACAAGTCATACATATGTAACTGATAAAGAGTGTCGTTGTCCAAGTTCTATTCGCACCGAAGATTGGCTCTATATTTATGGAGGTGACGAATGGCAATATGAGCTTTATAATTTAAAAGAAGATCCGGGGCAGGAGAATAATATCTTTCAAGCAAATCAGGACATAGCCGAAGAATTACATAAAAGATATATCAGCTGGTTGAAAGAGATGAGTTGTCCAGAGGTAAGTATAGATTTGAGATCCAAATTTAATGATAAACCTAGAGAGAGTTTACCGTATGCCAAATTAATCTAAAGAGGAGGTTGAGTGAAGTGAAGTTGGTAAAGTTGTTAGTTTTAGGTCTCATTAGTATCAGTTTAGTTTTAAGTTCAGTTTCTTTTGCCCTTAGTAAAGAGATAAGCTATCCGAAGCAGTATAACAGTCCTGCTGAGTATCAGAAGATTACAGGTAAAAGAATTACTAAGTTCAGTGAAGCTCCTATGTTGGCAGAGCTAGTGAAACAGGGGAAGTTACCACCAGTTACCAAAAGACTACCTAGCGAACCTTTAGTCATAGAACCCACAGAAGAGATTGGTCAGTATGGAGGGACGGTAAGAATAATCCATACAAATCCTCAAAACTTTGAGGATGGGGTAAATATAATGGGTAAGGAATCCATATTGACCTTCGATCCTAAAGATGGAGCAACGATACTGCCCAATCTGGCAAAATCCTGGATATTCTCTAAGGACGGTAAAACACTGATATTAGAGCTTAGAAAGGGTATAAAGTGGTCTGATGGACAGCCTTTTACGGCTGATGATATAGAATTCTGGTGGAAGGATGTAATACTGAATGATGAGTTGACACCAGCCAAGCCAAAGGTATGGTCACCTGGTGGGAAATTGATGAAACTAGAAAAGATAGGCCCTTATAGTATCAGACTTCAGTTTGCAGTATCTTACCCTGCCTCTCTGATCCAGATGGCTGCATGGGCTACAGAGGGTGGTTTCTATCTACCCAAGCATTACCTGAAACAGTTTCACATCAAGTATAATCCTCAGGCTAATGAAGTGGCTAAGAAGGAAGGATTTGATTCTTGGGTGAGATTATTCCAGTCAAAATCAGCAATAGGATACTTTGATGGAATTCAGAATCCTGATGCTCCAGTTATAAGAGCCTACAGGATAGTAAGTAGGACTCCAGAAGTAACAATCCTAGAAAGAAATCCCTACTACTGGAAGATAGATACGGCAGGTAATCAGTTACCATATATAGATAGGGTTAGGTTGACCTTGGTGACAAATGTTGAGGTATATACAGCAAAGGTTGTAAGCGGAGAGGTTGATCTTGCTCAGTGGAATACCACCCTAGATAACTACACGCTTTACAAGGAAAATGAAAAAAGAGGAGACTATCGTGTAATAAACTATCAAACCGCCTGGCCCTCTATGGCTGAGATATTCTTGAATCTCAACCATAAAGATCCTGTAATGCGTAAGATATTCAATGACCTCAGATTCAGGAAGGCACTGTCTCTGGCAATAAATAGAGAAGAAATTAATCAGATGGTATTTCATGGTATGGCTGAGCCGTTACAGACCGTTATACTACCCAGAGGTGGAAGATTCTGGGATGAAAGATTGGCTAAACTTTATACCGAGTATGATCCCAAAGAGGCTAACAGACTTTTAGATGAGATGGGTCTGGATAAGAAAGATAAAGATGGTTTTAGATTAAGACCAGACGGAAAACCTCTACAGATCACTATCGACTACTGGCCAGGAGAAGGTGGACCGGCAAAGATCTCTATAGTAGAACTTGTACAGAACTATTGGAGTAAGGTTGGAGTAAGGACCACATCAAGACAGCTTGAAAGAAGTCTGCTTCAGACAAGAAGACAGGCAGGAGATATAGATGCTACCATATGGCATACAGGGCAATGTTCTGACCCATTATGGATATTGAATCCGTGGCATTTCTTACCTGTATCCTGGGAGTTTACCACCGGACCTCAGTGGGCATTGTGGTATACTACATGGGGTAAATCTGGTGAGGAACCTCCAGAAGAGGTTAAGAGGGCTCTCAAACTCTGGGAGACTGTACAGACGTCTTTAGATGAGAAAAAACAGATAGAAGCCGGAAAAGAGATGCTGAGACTCTTTGTAGAAAATCTCTGGGGTATCGGTACTGTAGGACTACAGCCTTGGCCAGTAATAGCTAAGAATAATCTCAGGAATATACCTGAAGGCGGATTGCTCGCCTGGGACTGGGTATATCTTGCCAGGTATCGACCAGAACAGTTCTTCTTGAAACAGAAGTAAGAAGAGTTAATTAGAGGGGGATGGAGGGAAGTAGAAGTCTCTTCTATTCCCCTCTATATTATATTATGAAAGGAGGAAGCATCTATGAATGTTATACTGATAGTATCAGATACTCTTAGAAGGGACTTTCTCGGTTGCTATGGGAATAACTGGGTCCATACAGAAAACATAGACAGGTTTGCCAAGGATGCTATCATCTTTGATAATGCCTATGCTGGATCTTTTCCCACTGTTCCCAATAGATTGGATGTTTTTACTGGAAAGTTTACATTCACCTATAGGGATTGGGCACCACTACCCCAGAATGAGGTGGTGCTAGCTGAAGTTTTAAACAAAGCAGGATATATGACTATGATGATAGCTGATACTCCTCACATATTGAAGGACGGCTATAACTTCCAGAGAGGATTTTATGGTTGGGAATGGATAAGAGGACAGGAAAACGACAGACTCAATACAGACCCTATAGATATAAAGTTCCCCTGCAATCCTAAAAAGTTAAGAAACCCCTATGATGCGGTAACCCATTACCTAAGAAATACTTACTGGAGAAGATACGAATCGGACTATTTTGTAGCTCAGACTATGGAGACTGCAATAAGATGGCTTGAGAGAAATTACAGACATGAGAGATTCTTCTTATATGTGGATACATTTGACCCCCATGAACCATGGGACCCTCCGAGATGGTATGTGGATATGTACGATCCAGGTTACGAGGGAGAGGAGATTATATACCCAAGGTATGGGCCTGCAGATTATCTCACTAGAGAAGAGCTCAGACATATGAGGGCTCTATACGCAGGAGAAGTTACCATGGTAGATAGATGGGTTGGGAGATTACTGGCTAAGATAGAAGATCTGGGCTTATTTGATAATACTGCCATAATATTCACCACAGACCACGGATTTTATCATGGAGAGCATAACCTCACTGGAAAGAGCATTATACTGGAGGAAAAGAACTATCATGGTCTTGCACCTCTGTATGAGGAGGTAGCACATATACCGTTGATAATTAAACTACCAAACACTAAAGGCGGCTGGAGATGCAAGGCATTTGTCCAACCTCCTGATATAATGCCAACAATACTCGACCTATTGAAGGTGGAAGATCCAGGAACTACTCATGGGAAGAGTTTCCTACCAGTCATTAAAGGTAAGGTAAAGTCCATAAGAGATTTTGCTATCACTTCTCCAGCTATCATATATGGTCCTACCGCCGGACAGAGGATAACTGTAACTACAGATGAGTGGAGGCTCATATATGCTGGAAATCCCGAGGCTGTTAAGGAGCCTTCATTTACAAGTATTGTAGATGGTATTCAGAGAGAACAACATCCACTTGGCGAGGTTAAGTCTGAACTGTATCATATAAAAGAAGATCCGAGAGAAACGGTAAATCTTATAGACGAACATAAAGATATAGCTATAGAAATCCACAGAAAACTTCTTGAGTTTCTTAAATCTGTCGGCACTCAGGAGAAATATCTGAAATTCTGGGATAAAATATAGAGACCTATGGAGAAATTATTATGGCTGAAAGAAGACCAAACATTCTGATGTTTTTTACTGACCAGCAGAGGTGGGATACCGTAGGTGTATATGGGAGTCCTCTAGGTTTAACGCCAA
>Ga0068705_10000914_pt1 | contig 14900 bp, 9 predicted proteins | sample YNPMSTMetaG_FD_65631 | JGI IMG/M metagenome (GOLD analysis project Ga0068705, IMG submission 65631) | Anoxygenic and chlorotrophic microbial mat microbial communities from Yellowstone National Park, USA - YNP MS-T MetaG | ecosystem: Environmental > Aquatic > Thermal springs > Hot (42-90C) >... | reverse complement strand
GTATCAAAAATACGGCTACACCATAAGTTTAAAGTTGTTAGTTTCCATTCTTCAGGATATTTTGTGTTACAATAGAGTTCTATTTTTTCATCAATAGATTCTTCAATCATTTGCATTATACGTTCTTGTAAATCTTTTCCTTCAAGTATTATTTCTCTTAAAGAATACACTGCTTCTCTTTGTTTATTCATTACATCATCATATTCAAGCACTTGTTTTCTTATATCATAATTAGTACTTTCAACACGTCTTTGTGCACGTTCAATAGATTTTGTTATCCACGGATGTTGTATATTTTCACCTTCTTTCATACCTAATTTAAGCATAATGTCTGACATACGAACTCCACCAAATAACCTCATAAGTTCATCTTCTAATGAAACATAAAACCTTGATTCGCCAGGATCACCTTGACGGCCACTTCTTCCTCTGAGTTGGTCATCAATACGACGTGCTTCATGTCGTTCTGTTCCCAAAACATACAACCCGCCAAGTTTTACAACATCATGATATTCTTTGTTATGCATAAATTCAACATTACAGTTTGGATCTTTACAAATCAAATTAGGTGCATTCTCAGGATCAGGTTTTCCACCAAGTATTATATCTACTCCACGACCTGCCATATTTGTTGCAACAGTTACAGTTTTAAGTTTACCAGCTTGAGCAATAATTTGTGCTTCACGTTCATGATGTTTAGCATTAAGTACTTGGTGTGGTATACCTTTTCTTCGTAACATAGATGAAAGTAACTCATTTTTTTCAATAGACCTTGTACCAACCAACACAGGTTGTCCTTTACGATATCGTTGTTCAATATCTGCTACTATAGCAGCCCATTTTTCTTTCTCTGTTCTATAAATCACATCAGGATGGTCAACTCGTATCATAGGTTTGTTTGTAGGTATAACAACAACATCAAGTTTGTACACACCCCAGAATTCTTCAGCTGAAGTTATAGCTGTACCAGTCATACCGGCAAGTTTTTTATACATCCTGAACAAATTCTGAAATGTTATAGTAGCCAAAGTTTGGTTTTCTTCTTTGATAGGAAGGTTTTCTTTTGCTTCAACTGATTGGTGTAATCCATCAGACCAACGACGACCCGGCATAAGTCTTCCTGTAAATTCGTCAATTATTACAACTTCTCCATCTTTGACCACATAATGTACATCTCTATGATACAAATAATGTGCACGTATGGCTTGGGTTATTATATGTACCCAGTCAGAAGTAAGATCATCATAGAGATTTTTTATGCCTAATAGATACTCACATTTTTTGATTCCTTCATCAGTAAGTTCTACAGTATGATTTTTTTCATCAACAATAGCGTCATATCCTTTTTTAATATTTATACCTTTATATTTTGCTTCGATTTCTTCTTCTTCAGTAATTTTTTTAATTTTTAACCTTGGGACAATTCTGTTTGCTACATAATACTTTTCAGTAGATTCTTCAGCAGAACCAGAAATAATCAATGGCGTTCTTGCTTCATCTATAAGTATAGAATCAACTTCATCAACAATAGCGTAGTTAAGCCCACATAAAACTTTATCTTCTTTCCTTAGTACCATATTATCTCGTAAATAATCAAAACCTAACTCGTTGTTAGTAACATAAGTAATATCACAAGCATACATTTTACGTCGTTCTTCAGGTTCCATATCATGTTGTATATAACCCACAGTAAGACCTAAAAACTCGTATATCGGTCCCATCCAAAACTTGTCACGTTTTGCAAGATAGTCGTTCACAGTAACAATATGCACTCCTTTACCTTCCAAAGCGTTAAGATAAGCAGCAAGTGTAGCAACAAGTGTTTTTCCTTCACCTGTCTTCATCTCAGCAATTTTACCTTGATGTAGTGCAATTCCACCTATAAGTTGGACATCAAAATGTCTAAGTTTGATAGTTCGTTTAGATGCTTCCCTTACACAAGCAAATGCTTCCGGTAAGATATCATCAAGAGTTTCTCCATTGACAAGACGTTCTTTAAATTTAAAAGTTTTTTGTTTTAACTGTTCATCTGTAAGTTTACTAAATTCTTCTTCGTAAGAATTTATTTCTTCAATAATAGGATTCAACGACTTTAAATATCTTTCGTTTTGTGAACCAAAAAGTTTTGATAAAATATATTTTAGCATATTATTTAGATATAAAAAAAATAGGTAAAAAACAACTACTGAGTTTAAATTTTGAACATTTTTTACTAAATGGAAAGAAATTTTTTATGGAAGAAATTCTGTGTTTAACAACCAAAAATATAACCAACTAACTATCAGTTTTATTTTGGTTGATAGAAAAAATTTTTTTGTCCAAAACTTTGTGATAATACAAACACAAAGTTTTTTTATTCTTTCCCTACACGTTTTACATTAACTGCTTTAGGCCCTTTTTCTGTATTTGTTACTTCAAATTCGACTTCTTCACCTTCTTTTAAAGTTTTGAACCCTTTTTGTTGCAATGAAGAATAGTGAACAAACACATCGCCTGAACCATCATCACAACTTATGAATCCGAAGCCCTTTCTCTCATTGAACCATTTTACTTTACCTTTTACCACAACTTTTTACCTCCTTGACTAAGATGCGGTAATATAATATTAAGATAACAACTCAATATATATTACCAATAGATATGTAATATAATATATAAAATATATAACAACTTGTCAATGATTATCAAAAATTTTTCATCTGTTGAATTATATTCAGTTGTTCTTTAACTAAACTGTTATCAGGTTGTTTTGAAAGTATATAATTAAGATGTTGTTCTGCTTCATAAAAATTCTTTTGTTTCATTAAAGCAATTGCTAAATTATACCTAACATTAAAATTTTCAGGTTGTAATTCTAAGAGTTGTTTATAAATACTGATAGATTCTTCTATTTCATTTTTTGAAAATAATATATTTGCAAGATAAAACTTTGCTGTGATATCATTTGGGAAAGTATTAAGAACTTTATAACATTTTTGTTCTGCATCGTCAAACTTTTTTTGTTCAACATCTTTTATTATTTGTTGAATAAGATTGTTATAAACTGAAATTATATCGTCTTTAACACCTAACTTTTTAGCTAAAATTGTATAATTACGTTTTGCATATTCAAAATTCGTATCTATCTGTAATGCTTTTTGATAACAATCAAGTGCTTTATAATCTTGGCCAGATTTTATATACAAGAAACCAAGGTTATTATAAAAATCTTTTTCATTTGGAAAAGCAACAACTGCTTGTTCAAATAATTTTGTTGCTGGTTGTATATTCTCATCATCACCGGTCAAAAATAAACTACCTAACGCTGCATATGCTTCTTTTGACAATGGATTTATAAAAATAGATTGTGTATAATGTAACTTAGCTTGGTTAAGATCTTGTTTTTGCATAAGGATAGTAGCTAAATTAAAATGTATCTCATCATATCCACAATTACTTGCTAACGCTTCATAATAATAGTATATAGCTTCGTCTAATTTTTTAAGTCGTGCATAAGTATTTGCAAGTTCATAATTATTATTAACTTCGTACCGTTGGAACCTGTTTGCATTTGAAAGATAATAAAGTGCGGGTTGTAATTCGTTACGTTTTGAATATTTGAATCCTTTAAAATAATTTATTTCACCTAAAAAGTTTAACCATAACCTAATCATAATAAAAACACCTACAATGATTGCAAAAACAACAGTTGTGTTTGACAACTTTATTGTTTTTTGTTTTCTTGTAGAATCAAAAGTTGGTAATACACCTATATTAAAAAAATATAAAAATGCTGGAACACAAAAATGTATTGTAACATTTAATAAATTATCAGTTAACATAGCAACAACTGTACTGCTTAATCCTACAACCATCATTTTTTTATATTTATCTTGTTGTATTTTTGCTAACTTGTATGAATAAACAAAAAATGTTATAATAAACAACAAATATATTCCTAACCCAATAGTACCTGTTTGAGACCATACTTCTATAATTTCGTTATGAGCATTATTTGCATGTGTCCTATGTGACAACTTTTTAATAAAAAGATACTTACCTTGATAAAATGGATAAAACAATTCAAACAATCCCCATCCTTTACCTGTAAAAAATTTTTCTTTCACCATATCCCATCCACATAACCATATTAACAATCTTTGATGTAAAGGACTATATATTTCTTTAGCTTGTTGAACTTCAAGAATTCTACCAGCAGGTGCTGCATTACCACCTACAGGACTTTCAGGCCATATGAAAAATAATATAATTAAAGAAATTATAACTATAACAACTTTCTTTATTTTGTTTAACAAAAATTTTTTGTCTAAAAAGATTGATATAATAAAAAAATATAACAACCCAGCACCTAACCCTAACCATGACGATCTTGTAAGAGTACATAATAATGCAATAAAATATGCAATCATAAAAATATACATAGTAACAGTGTTTTTATTATAAAGATATTCTACGAACAATAACGGAAATAATAATATCAAAAATGTTGATAAAAAATTTGGATTGCCAAATGTTGAAACACATCGTCCACCGAACGGGTTCAACACTTTTGGCCAGATAAGTTCTATACCAAAATATTGTAGTATACCATATACACTAGCAACAAAACCAACAATAAAAAGTGTGTAATATATTTTAGAAAAATTTTTTTCATTAACATAATTTGTTGCAAAAAAGTATACTAACAAAATGTTAGTTATAGTGAACAACAATTTTTTAAATCCTTCATTAAACATACTCATAAACAAATAGTTTTTCTTATAAATTTCTTTAGAATATTCTAAAAGTTGGGGAATATGATAGTTATGGTTTAAAAAAAACATTGAAATTATCCAAGTAACTACAGCCCATAAATAAAAAACTAACATCGGTTTTTCAAAAGGGTTAGAATAATGTTTGATTACACCTTTTTGATTCAACATAATCAAAATCCATACTAAAACCATACCTGCTTGTGCAAAAACAATCTGGAAATAATATGGATTACGAGTAAGGTCTGTGAAAAAAACTAACGGAGAAATAATTATGATTGTATAAAACAAAAAATTAACAGTTTTTGAGTTCATGTTTATCTAAGATTTGAAAGCTGAGTATCAGAAGGGAATTTTTTATGATAATAATTTATAAGTTCAGTAAGTTTTTGTGTCTGATTTGTTTCTTTATATAACACAATTAAATTTTTCCATGCATTAAAATTTTGTTCATATCTGTTTATAGCACGAGTATAAAACTTTTCTGCTTCTTGATAATTTTTCTTTATATAATAAAAATTGCCAAGTTGTAGATACGAATCTGAATATTCCTGAGCTCTTCTTATAGCCCAATCTTCTGTGGAAAGCAAATAATGTTGCCGTTTGTGGTAATCACAACATACCCATTGTGATTCTTCCTCAAATTGTTTCTTTAATTCTTCATATCTTTGTTTTTCTTCTTCAGTAGATATTTTTTTAGGATTTATAACATCTTCTGGTGATTGACACAACCATTGAGTGAACAGGTGTGCTTTATACATTTTTTCAGCCATTTCCATATTACCAAGTTGCATATACACCCAAGCCATACGTTGATAGTTCACAGGAAATATTGGATCAATTTTGTGATATTTCCAAAAACATTCCAATGCTTTGTTAAAATAATAAACAGATTTTTGTGTATCTCCATTGTTTTTAAAATACGTACCTAATTTCATATATACCACACCTGCTTGGTGATGACTTTGAACATAATTCGGTGCTAATTTCCATACATCCTGATATTTTGAAATAGATCTCTCGGGATCAACCCTACCTTTTTTCCCAAGGTCAATCCCTGTCCATGGTTCATCAGTTTCTTTATCACCCCATTCTGGATGAAACTCGCGTGTAAGTGTCCACCTGTCATTAAAAACATTTCCCATAAAATAATGACACATTATAAAACCAGGATTGTTTTTTGTGACAATATTATAATTTGTTAACGCGTTAGACCAATCACCTTGTTTTGAATAATATATTGCAATATTATGATGTATATCTCCAATAAAATATCCTCTAAATATTGTTGCAAGATATATTGCTATTATAACACAGACAATTTGTACAACACGTTGTAGAGGTTTTGCTGATGAGAAAAACAAATTTTTTGATACAATATAATTTTTTCCTTTATTTATTTCTTCTAATAAAACACCTGAAACAAATAGTAATAACGATACCGTAACAGCAACATCTGTTGTCATTCTCCACCATAAAAAATTTATCAACCAAAATAATGTGTTCAAAAACAAGGCTAAGTATAAAGAAATAACATTTTCTTCTGACCGTTCTGGTAACGGATTATTAACTATCAACGAAGCAATTAGTCCTGCTAACAACCACACAACTGTTCCTGAAGATACAAACCGCATTGAAACACAAACCCAGTTGTGTGTAAGAGAACCTAACCATCCAGAAAGCAGTCCTAACATATAATATGCACGAAGATCTTCAGAAACTTCCTTCTGTCTTCCTTTTTTATCAATAATTACTGTTGGTATAGAAAATTTTTTTAATGCTTTGAGCGCTGTTATGGCTAAAGCTATGATTAACCACAGAAAGATTCCAAACCCAACTGTACCTTCGTCATACCATACCTCTAAATATTCGTTTTCAGGATGGTCTGATTCTGTATTGTGTTTTCCTTCAATATAAAAAATTTGTGGTCTTCTCCAAGCAGGATATGTTACATAAAAAGTCCCTATCCCTGTACCTAACACAGGCGAAGTGTTAACCATTTCCCAACATGAAAGCCATGTGTAAATTCTAAATTTAGCAGAATCTGTTCTTTGTGTAAGTTGGAAATAAACACCATAAGTTGTCAGTAATACCATAAATATTGCTCCTAATATTACAAATTTTCTTATATTTTGTATTTTAGTATGTGAGAAAAATATTATGTATAAAAACCAAAAATAAACAAATCCTGCAGTAAACCCTATCCAAGCACCTTTTGAATATGTGACATAAGTATTGAATGTTGTCATCAACCACAGAATTAAATATAAAGGATTTTTCTTATACATAAACATCGCTAAACATACAGGCGACATTGCAACAAGAAAATCACCATAAAAATTTGGATTACCAAAAGTAGAGAATATTCTTGTACCAAACGCTTGCCGCCAAATAAACGGGTCAAGACCAACAGCTGGGTTCGGCGGAAAAAATTTACCATCAAGATATTGTATCAACCCGTAAAAAGTTGAAACAAATAATGCAAATAATAGCCATCGTATTATCCTACTAAATTTTTCCAAACTATTAATTTCACGAATAACAATTATCGCTGTTAACATATAAATTATTCTACGGACAAGTTCTGCACCCGATGCATATTTTAAAGGAGACATAATAAAATGTGATTGTAGCCCAGACAATAAAAACATAACAAATGGTAAAACAATTTGCCAGTTTGAAAGATAAAACTTAGTTGTAGGACCAGGATTGTCTAAATATTTTAATATCCATAACAAAATAATAAATGTACCGCCAATTTGTGTAAGAGTTATTTTTATTTGGCAAGAATCATATGTCCTAAGATAAAACATTATAGCAATTAGAAAATACAATATAGCAATACCATATTTTATTAAGTTGTCAAACAAACAATATAAATATGACCCTTTTTTTTCTAAGTTAAAATTTTTCATAATGAAATCCTGTTTTTAATAGCAAAAGATAATGTTTTAGGATCAGCATATTCTATTTCTGCACCTATTGGCAACCCGTATGCTATCCTTGAAATTTTTATATTTGCTAATTTTTCTTTCAGTTGTTCTACAATATAATTTGTTGTAAGATCACCTTCAGTAGTAAAACTTAATGCTATAATAATTTCTTGCGGTTTCATTTCTTCTTCAACTTCAAAAATTCGTGAATATAAAGATTTTATATTTAAATCTTTTGGCATCTTACCTTCAAGCGGTGATATTATTGGCGATAATATATAATATAATCCTTTATATCCTGAAGATTCTATTGCATATATATCACTATGTTTTTCTACAATACAAAGTAATTTCTTATCTCGTTTTTCATCAGAACATATTGGGCACGGATTTGTTTCAGAAAAATCGTTGCAGTATTTACAACTAACAATTTTTTCTTTAATTTGTGACAATGTTAATATCAAATCATCTAATAGTTTTGAATTATTTAACAAAAAATAAACAAACCGTTCTGCAGTTTTTGGTCCTACTGAAGGTAGATTTTTAAACAAATTGATACATTGTTGAAGAATCTTAGATTTTTCCATATTTAAAATAATTTATAGTTCTTTCAATACCTTCTTGGAGAGAAAATCTTGGATACCAATCAAGTTCTTTTTTTATTTTGTCTATACAAAGATAACTTTTGAACAACTCACCTTTTCTTTGAGGTTGATAAACTGCAGGTTTTTTATAACCTAAAATTTTACTTATAACATTAAACAACTTATTTACAGAAGTAGCTTTTTGTGTCCCAACATTGTAAATCTTAAAATTTAAATTCTTAGTCATACATTTCATATTTGCTTCAACAACATCTAAAACATATACAAAATCACGCATTTGTTCTCCATCACCATAAATAAAAACATCGTTATTGTTCAACATACGATTTATAAAAATAGCAACAACTCCTGCTTCACCATAAGGATCTTGTCTAGGACCATAAACATTAGCATATCTCAACGATATTGTTTTTAAACCATGAACTTTATTATAATAATTCATATAATACTCAACAGAAAGTTTAGCACAACCATAAGGAGATTCAGGACTATATGTTGAATTTTCTTTAGGAGCTGGTTTTCCTTTACACTCTCCATAAATTGTCCCACCAGATGAAGCAAAAATAAATTTTTCAACTTTATATTTAACACATAATTCTAACAAATTCAAAGAACCTATTATGTTTATTTTAGCATCATATTGTGGATTTGCCACAGATTTTCTTACATCAATCTGTGCTGCGTGATGGTTGACAACCTGCGGTTTTTCCTTTTTAAAAATTTTTTCTAATTCTTCAAAATTAGTAATATCAACATTATAAAATTTTGTTTTTTTATTTATATTTTCTTTTTTCCCAGTTGATAGATTATCAACAACTATAACTTTGTATCCTCTTTTGACACATTCGTCTACAATATGTGAACCTATAAATCCCGCCCCACCTGTAATTAAAACTTTCATATATTTTTTTCTCCTTACCACCAATAATAAACTGTATATGTTATTTGTTTTTCTGAATCTTTGGGCACTTTTACTTTAAACACTATCGTTTGTGAATCAACTTTTTCATACTTGTCTGAAGTGTCAATAATTTTCCAATTTGACCATCTGTATAAATGTTCAACTACTTTTATCTCAACATCTTCATTTTTATGATTCCTAAGAACAATTTTAAAACTTTCTTTACACGAAGTATCGCTTGTCTTTTTAAAATCAGTTTGTATTCTTTCTGCTATTATATCAAAAGCATCGCCTAAATAAACCTCTAAATTTTCATCTTTCGGAGTATGATCTATTAAATCTTCACCAACAAAAATGAGAGATTTGTCAGAAGTGTCTTCCTTGTAAACTCTTATTTTACCTTTTGGCAAAGGAATTCCTAAATTGTTTTCTTTTGAGTTTTTAAACTCTAATGTTATAGAAACTTTTTTGTTAGATTCAGTACCATATTTTTCATTAAGAATAGGAGAGTAATATGAAAATGTTTTTATTTTTGTTCCATCATAAGTATAATTTTTTTTAACTGGGACATTTGAAGCAGAAATAAATTCTATCTGTTTTGTTTCATTATTTTTTATAGTTGTTTTTCTTTGAAGTGTGTACATATGATATTCAAAAAATTCTTTTTCTTCAAACTGTGCTGCTCCTGTAGGTAGGACTTGTTTGTAACTTACCCCTTTTGCTATAAATGGTCTTTCAATAACTCTGTGGACATCACCAGCAACCAATTTTATTTTAGCATCCTGGAAAGTAGCACCGGATTTGTTATCAATTGTTACCCACCCGGTTAAATCTATATATTTATCATCATTAGAAATCACAACAACATAATCCGCTTCCCATTTAAGATTGTCAGTTATATATGCAATCTTTATGTTATGTTCACCAGGTTGTTCATTCTTTATAAGCCATGAAAGAGTTGGTTTTAACACAAGCCCTTCTGGTAGTGAAGGTAAGGATATTTCGCCTGACGGATGAACTAAAATTTTTTCATTGTTAGATTTCAACAAAACTTTATCTCCTTCTACACTTAAAAGGGCTCCTTTTATTATTTCAGTTTTATCATCAATTTTTCTTTCTAAAGTTATTTCTTTACCTATATATTTTTGTAAAAGTTTATTAGAATTTATTAAATCATATTCAAAATTTTGTTCAAGGACATAACATTTCTCTGCTGCTGTTAAAGATTTAAAATGAACACTTCGTGTTTCAATATATGCTGCAACATCAGTAATTTCTATCTTTTGTATCCCTTGTGAAAGATTTATTTTTCTTTGTTCTTTTACAACAGCAAAATTTTGGTTATAAACAGTGATCTCAAATTCACTAAAAGCAAAAGAAGTAATAAAAACTAAACCTAACAATAGATAATTTTTCTTCATTATTCTAATTTAACTTAAAATCTTGTTTTTGCTCTTTGCACAAGTTTCTTTATTTTTTTCTGTCCAATCCATACTTTTTCATTTGTTAAGATATTGACAAGTTCTAATTCAACTTGGTAATACTTCAAAGTTTTGTTCCCAGATTGGTCCAAGATAGTATTTATTTGTCCCTGTAGGATAAAATCTGCACCCCATTCTTCACCAAGTTGTTTCCTTGTAGCGGCAGAAGCATGCATCATTTGGTCAAGTTTTTCTTCTCTTATTTCTTGTCTTTCTTCTTTTGATGCAACAAATACTACTCTGCCAGAATTTATCAGTTCTCGTTCAAGATCTTTGACAAAAGTTTGTGTATTTATATGTTCGTGAGAACGATTTTTTACAGTGCCTACGATAACTCTTGGTTTTTGTCCTTTTTTGGAAACAAACTCGTCAATCCATGGCCGAGATAACGCATCAGATACCATTTCTTTAGAAACAAGTTGTGAATCAGTATCGTTCCATTCACCACTTAGGTCTATTTGTTCTTCAACATCTACACGAGATACTTTAACTGTAGAACAACCAACTAATAATACTGCTATTATACTTACAAACACTACTATTTCTTTTTTCATATAATATATCACCTCCTACGATAAAATATTACCCCGCAAATTGCCACACCTTTGCGGGACATACAGAATAATATGCCATGTTCAATTTTTTTGTCCCATCCCGTTAAATAACCGAGATGGTTTGCAATGATAAATATATAAACTACCTTATTCTTCTTGCTGTGACTTACTTTTTTGATATTCTTCAATCAATGTTTGAGCAAGATGTGGTGGCAGTTCTTCATAATGACTAAGTTTCATTGTATACTTCCCTGCACCTTTTGTTAAACTACGTAAATCCATTGTATAATTTTGAAATTCTCTTAACGGAACTAAAACTTTTATTTTTTGATTTTTACCTTCTTTCTCAAATGATAATACACGTCCTCTACGACTGTTTATATCTCCTATAATATTACCTAGATATTCTTCAGGTGTTTTTATCTCAACTTCCATAACTGGTTCTAAAATACAAGGCGATGCTTCAAGAACGGCTTTCTGTAATGCCATACTACCAGCTATTCTAAACGCCATATCTGAAGAATCAACTTCGTGGTATGAACCATCAAACAATGTTACTCTTATATCAACAACAGGATAACCAGCAATAACACCTTCATTCATTTTTTCTACTACACCTTTTTCAACAGAAGGTATATAGTTTTTAGGTATTACACCACCAAAAATTTCGTCTACAAACTCGTATCCTTTACCTCTTTCAAGTGGTTCTACTCGTAAGAAACAATGGCCATATTGTCCTCTACCACCAGATTGTCTTTTATATTTTCCTTCGGCTTCAGCTTTTTTCTTAATTGTCTCTTTATAAGGTATTTTTGGTTTTATAAGTTCTATATCAACATTATATCTTGTTTTAATCTTTTTAACAATAATTTCTAGTTGTACCAATCCAATCCCTGAAATAACCATTTGACGTATCTCTGGGTTATATTTGAACCTCACTGTTGGTTCTTCAAGCAAAACATTACTTAATGCATTACCAACTTTTTCTTCTTCACCTTTTGATTTTGTTATAACAGCCATTTCTGTTAACGGTTCTGGAAATTCTATTTTTTTAATTTTTTCTGCTATAGTACTATCTTCAGCAAGGATATCATTTGTCCTAGTATCTTTAAGTTTTACACATACACCTATATCTCCAAAACTTATCTCAGAAGTTTCAATACGTTTCTTACCTTGTAAAAAAGACATCTGTCCTATTCGTTCTGTAACATTTTTTGTAACATTTTTTATATCCATACCATTGGCAAATTTTCCACTATATACTTTAATATAATTCATCTGTCCCATTCCAGGTTCGCTGGTAGTTTTAAACACCAATGCTGCAGCAGGCGCGTTTAATGAAAACTCTTTCTCAGACAAAATTTCTTGTGCTGAAACAAAATTTGAACTCATAAATTCTATCACATCTTTTATACCAACTGATTTTATCGCTGAACAACTAAACAAAGGAACAATCTGTTTTGACTTAAAACTTTGTTTTATCACTTTTGAAAGCTGCTGAACATCTATCTTTTGACTATTAAGATACATCTCTAACAATTTTTCATCAGAACTTATGATATTATCACTAAATTTTTCATACAATTTATTATTTTGTGCTTCTGTAGTTAAAAAATTTATAATTTCAAAATTACTACCAGTAGTTTTAGGTGCAACTATCGGCGTAAGAGTTTTAATTTCTAAAACTTCTTCTAATTCTTTTATCTTTTCTTCAAAATTAATATTTTCTTTATCCAGTTTATTAACCACAATAATAAATGGTATCTTGTATTTATGTAACAATTCAACAAAATCTATTGTTTGAGCATCAGTAGTTGAATCACCACTTATTAACAAAATACAATTTTCAACAACTGTAATCGCAGAAAGAACTTCACCAATAAAATCTGGGAATCCAGGTGTATCTATAAGATTTATCTTTTTATTATTATATTGAAAACTTACAACAGATAACCCTACTGACATTTGTCGTTCAATTTCTTCTGGCATATAGTCAGAAATAGTATTCCCATTTTGTACAGAACCTAATCTTGAAGTCAAACCTACTGTGTATGCTATAGATTCTACAAATGAAGTTTTCCCTGTAGATGAAGAACCTATAATTGCAATATTTATTATTTCATTATTATTTTGCATCCTTTTTTCTCTCCTCTCAATTATTATAAAATTTGTTTTAATACCTTTTTAGCTGTGGTTATATCTTTTTTAACTTGTTTTATAAGTTCTTTTACTGAACTAAATTTTTGTTCATCTCTAATTTTTTTAATCGGTCTAAAAAACACATATTCATTATCAACAAAAATTTTTCTACCAATTATATGTATTTCAACAACAAATTTCTTGTTTTCAACTGTAGGTTTGAACCCAAAATTTGCTACTGAAGGAAAAATTTTATTTTTTATTTTACAAAAACCTGCGATAACACCTTTGGGAACTAAAAGATTTTCTTCTGGCAAAAAATTTATAGTTGGAAAACCTAACTTTCTTGCTAACCCTAACCCACTAACTTTTTTACCACTTATAAAATAACTCCTACCAAGTAAAAGTTCAACTTCGTTAAACTTGCATTCTATAATTTTGGTTCTAATTAACGAAGAAGATACTGAATATAAATTTTCCCCAACTTCAACATAAAAATCTTTTAATACAAAAGTTGTAACATCTGACTGTTTCGAAAGTTCACATAAAAGTTTAATATCACCTGTAGCATTTCTACCAAATTTAAAATCTTCCCCTACAACTATGATGGCAACATTTTTTTCAATTATAAATTTTTTAAAGAACTGTGGAGGTGATAATTGCCATATTTTGTCAAATTTTAATAAATATATTTTATTAACTTGAAGATTTTGTAAAAGTTGCAGTTTGGTATCTAAAGAATAAATATAATTTTTATAAAGTTTTGCGACTTTATCAAAGGTATAAACCAAACTTTGTAGACAATTTTTTTGGGCAATATCTTTAACAACCTCTAGCAAATTCTGATGTCCAACATGGACACCATCAAAATTCCCAATTGAACATACATATTTTTTTCCATATGTCATAGAATCTTTTTCAAATACTCTAAGATACCTTTTTTAACAGAATTTATTCTTCCACAAATAGTTGCACCTGCAGCATATTTATGTCCACCACCACCCCAATGTTCAGCAATTTTTATCACATCTATAATATCAGATCTGAAACTTACTTTAACCATGTTCTTCTTAATTTCCTTCAAAAAAATTGATATGTTAACACCTTCAACATCCATCGGAAAATTAATAAAATCTTCAGTATCACTCAAAGTTGTTTTTGTATTATTCAACATTTTTTGTGTAACATATATACTTCCAACTTTAAACTTACCAATTTTTTCAATTTCTAATGTGGAAAGAACTTTGCTTAATAAAAGTATAGAATTATAAGATTTTTGTCTGTAAAGGTTTTTATAAATATAATATGGTTGCACACCATAAGAATACAATTTAGTTGCAGTATAAAAACTATGTTCGTTTGTATTAGACCATTGAAACATACCTGTGTCAGCAACAACACCTGTATATAAACAGATTGCTATATCTTTATTTATCTTCATTTTGCTAAGTTCTAGGATATCAAAAATTATTTCTGCACAAGACGCATATTCTGGATAAATAATGTTTATACTACCACTAAAATGATTATGATTAT
>Ga0068705_10000907_pt1 | contig 14962 bp, 11 predicted proteins | sample YNPMSTMetaG_FD_65631 | JGI IMG/M metagenome (GOLD analysis project Ga0068705, IMG submission 65631) | Anoxygenic and chlorotrophic microbial mat microbial communities from Yellowstone National Park, USA - YNP MS-T MetaG | ecosystem: Environmental > Aquatic > Thermal springs > Hot (42-90C) >... | reverse complement strand
GTGTCGAGGGAGTCTTTGCTGCTGGTGATGTGGCCGATGATTATTACCGTCAGGCAGTCACGGCAGCAGCCGGTGGCTGCATGGCGGCATTGGATGCTGAGCGGTGGCTGGCAGGGCAGGGGATCTAGCGCTCTTGGGCCTTTGAGGTTAGCAAAAGCAATTTGGTGTGACAGGATCGGCTCTGCAATACGGTGGCGACCATGGAAAGATTATCAGTAGCGCAAGCACGGCGGGAAGATGCGATCGGGCGAGAGATTATCGTGCAGGGGTGGGTCCGCACTCGCCGTGACTCGAAAGGTGGTTTCAGCTTCATTGAGCTAAACGACGGCTCTTGCTTTGGAAACATCCAGATCGTTGCCGATGGGACATTGCCGAACTACGAGTCGGAGGTCAAACGCCTCACCACAGGTTGCAGTGTTTCCGTAGAAGGTGTCGTTCGGGCGTCTCCCGGCCGGGAACAACCCACCGAGGTTTACGCAACGAAGATCACCGTCCACGGCTGGGCCGATCCTGAGACGTATCCCCTGCAGAAGAAGCGACATTCGTATGAGTTTCTGCGGACGATTGCGCACTTGCGGCCGAGAACGAATTCCTTTGGCGCAGTCGCACGGGTTCGCAATGCCGTGTGCTACTCGATCCATCGGTTTTTTCAGGAAGAAGGATTCTATTACGTTCACACGCCGATCATCACGGCGTCGGATTGTGAAGGGGCCGGGGCGATGTTCCGGGTGACCACACTGGACCCTACCGGGCAACAGGCCCAACATGACGCCCTGGATTTCTTCGGCCGACGGACGTATCTCACGGTCAGTGGCCAGTTGGAGGCAGAGACATACGCCTGCGCCCTGGGCAAGGTGTACACGTTTGGTCCCACGTTTCGGGCAGAAAACTCCAACACGACGCGGCATCTCGCCGAATTCTGGATGGTCGAGCCGGAAGCCGCCTTTTTCGACCTGAACGACAACATGGATTTGGCCGAACGATTTCTGAAACGGATCTTCCGCGATGTCCTTGAACAATGTCCTGAGGATATGGCGTTTTTCAATCGCTGGGTCGATAACACTGTGGAGGAAACTTTGCGGGCGATTATTGAGAGTGATTTCGTTCGGCTGAGTTATACGGAAGCAATTGAGATCCTTCAGCAATCTGGGGAAACGTTCGAGTTCCCGGTAGAGTGGGGACGTGATCTTCAGGCAGAACATGAACGGTATCTGACAGAAAAGCACTTCCGGCGGCCCGTTATCTTGATCGACTATCCCCGGCAGATCAAACCCTTCTACATGCGATTGAATGACGACGGTAAAACCGTGCGCGCGATGGATGTGCTTCTCCCGCGTGTTGGAGAGATCATCGGCGGTAGTCAGCGCGAAGAACGCCTCGACGTCCTGGAACAAAGGATGGATGAGCAAGGGCTGAATAAACAAAACTACTGGTGGTATTTGGACCTCCGTCGTTTTGGGACAGTGCCCCACAGCGGTTTTGGCCTTGGGCTCGAACGGGCGATTCAGTTCATCACGGGGATGGGCAATATTCGGGACGTGATTCCTTTCCCCAGAACGCCGGGAAGTGCGGAGTTTTAGTCGGCAGATTGGCTCGATTATTTCCAAGAAAGTCAGGCACGACCTAACAAGAACGATTCTCCATGCCGGATCTGGTTTTTCCCTCGATCTTTCGTGTTCGACAGAAGTTTGTGTCTCGTCGGATTGGTGATATTCCAGCTCGAATTGTGGCTGAGTTTGAGCGAGCAGGGATTCGGGATAAGATCAAGCCAGGGCAATCTGTGGCGATCACCGCGGGGAGCCGTGGAATCAACAATATTGTGACAATACTCCGCACGGTGGTAGCCATCCTTCGCGATTGGGGGGCATGCCCTTTTCTTATCCCCGCGATGGGAAGCCATGGAGGAGGCACAGCCGAGGGGCAGGTGGGCGTCCTAAGCGCTTACGGAATCACAGAAGACTCGGTGGGGTGCCCGATCCGTGCCACAATGGAGACCGTGGTCATCGGTCAGGCTGCCGAGGGGTTTGATGTCCATTTTGATCGCTTTGCTTACCAGGCCGACCATGTCCTGGTCGTCAATCGGATCAAACCGCATACCCTGTTTACCGGCCCGATCGAAAGTGGTCTCATGAAGATGCTGCTTATCGGGTTGGGAAAACATCGTGGCGCGGAGGTTTACCACCGTGCGGCATTCGACTACTCCTTTGACCAGATTGTGCGGAGCGTGGGACGCATCGTCCTCACCCGGTGTCGGATCCTCATGGGACTGGCCATTGTGGAAGATGCGTTTGACGACACGGCCCACCTGGAAGCCGTATTGCCTCACGACTTTGAAACGCGGGAACCACAATTGTTAAAACTGGCCAAAGAATGGATGCCGCGGCTGCCTTTCGATCATGCCCATGTCCTCCTCATTGATAGGCTGGGAAAGGACCTCAGCGGTTCCGGGATTGATACAAACATTATCGGTCGAAAGACCAATGACCATCGTGCGGCCCCAGGGGAGAAACCTGACATTCGTTTCATTTGTGTTCGGGGATTGAGTCCCGGAACGCACGGGAACGCGGTGGGGATTGGTTTGGCGGAGTTCTGTCGGAGTGATATTCTTCCTCAAATCGATTTCCACGCCACGCGGATGAACGCCATCACGTCTGGACATGTTTCCGCTGCGATGCTGCCCCTTGATTACGCCACAGATCGGGAAATGTTGACTCAGGCCCTGGTTAATATCGGGATGACATCCCCGCAAAACGCACGAATGCTCTGGATCCCTGACACGCTCCATTTGTCCGAGGTGGAATGTTCCACGGCATATCTTGCCGAAGCAAAAGATCGAAGCGATCTGGAAATTATCACGGAAGTTCGGGCTCTCCCATTTGGTAACGACGGAAACTTGCCGGATATGATAGCCTTACGGCCTGCGTGCTAAATTCTTCGCAGGGACACGCTTGTCGCGTTTATTGCGTCTCGGAGGGACCCGCTTGTCAGGTCCGCGACCTGACGTTGGGTTATCCATTGCGATTCCGCGGGCACGACAAGCGTGCCCCTCCCACATCGGGCATGCCGCATCGTCGGTAATCGCTCTTTCGTTATCGCAGATTCGTCCCCGTTATCTCACATTTTCGGCTTTTCCAGCACAAAACGTCTTTCGTATATCGGTTTTGAGAAACGGCGTGGATTCTTCGAACAAGAATAAAGGTGGATCCCAAGCCAAGGGGCCAATCTGGCTTCCGCGTGGCTCGTCAGCATGGAAGCAAGGTATTCCCTTTAGCACCCACCAGTCAACGTGTGGTGGTCTTCCAGCCGCAAGGAGCGTCACTTTGAACCGTTCGCTGTCCGCGATCCTGCCCTTCCGTAACGCCGAGCATGTGGTCCTGGACCTCATTCCGCGGTATGTGGATGTGTTTTCGGAATTGTCAAATGAGTGGGAAATTGTGGCAATCGACGACGGTTCCACGGATGCCACTCCCGAAATCTTGGCTGAGTTTGCCCAGCTTTACCCGCAAGTCCGGGTGGCGGCCCATGGGCAGGCTCGTGGTTTTTATGCGACACTTTGCACGGCGTTGTCTCTCAGTGTGGGGAATACCTTGTTTTTGCCGCTCCGCTATCAGCCGATGACGCTGGACGCACTTCACCGACTCTGGTTGGCGTCTCGAGACCACCCGTTAGTGATCGGACTCCCTTCTGACGAGTATGGCGAAGACGACATCGAATGTCTGATGCTGCAACGACGGGTCGCCTCGCCGATCCTTCCGGCGCTCTCGTCCCCAGAAAGACTTGCTGCAGTGGTTGGCCGGTTTGAATCCCAGGCCGTCATCGTTCCCCTTCGTCGTCATGATCGACTTATTCAAGAACGAGGTTTTCATGGCAGCCGGGGGAGTTTTGCCGTGGCCGACGGGCGAGAAGTGATGCCGCGGTCCCCCAAATCTCTTGCGGTCCGAGCGGCGAAGACCGTTTTCAGCCGAATCAAGCAGTTTGCACTGGATGAATAGGCCGCGGACCATCGCCTTCATGTATCGAAGATGACCTGAGCCACGAACTCTCCACCTCGCTTTTCGACTCGAATTCCGTGGTATGTCACGGCCTTGATCTCGATCTCGCCTCCGTCCTTTTCAGGGTTATAACGACGGAGATCGATGCGGGCCTTCAAACGGTCAGAATCAAACCGAATGTCATAATCCACAGGGATCAAATGCTCGGCAGAAAAAATGTAGAGAATCGTTGACAGCCAGTCATGCAAAAGGTCTTCCCAAACGGAAGAAAGCGTCACATCCTCGTGGCTGGCTGCGGGAGACGTGCCGATCTCCGGGAGAGCCAGGCAGCCTGTTGCTCCAATTTCGATGTCCCGACTTTCGCTGGGACGGCTTCCTTTCGGTTGCCAAGGGCGGCTGGTTTGCTTGGCCGCGGTGCTGCTGTCATTGCGTTGCCTCTGATTTTCTGGGTCGGGCCCCTGACAGATGAGTGTAATCATCCCTTCGGCCGCATCCTTGAAAAGTTGTTCAAGGCTGGCTGCCCTGACGATGATGCCGATATCTGCCGTATGCTCAAAGACTTCGAACATCGGGTTCTCCTTTCCGAAAGTCATTTTATGGCATCTTGATGAAAACCCAAGTCGTTCCTTGGAGGGACCCACTTGTCAGGCCCGCTTTTCGGAGGAACCTGTTTGTCGGGGCCGGATTTCGGAGGGACCCGCTTGTCGGGGCCGGATTTCGGAGGGACCTGCTTGTCAGGTCCGTGGCGCCAGGTTGGATTACCCATTGCACTTCGGCGGGCATGACAAGCATGCCCCTCCGACCCTCCGACCCTCCGACCCTCGGAGGGACCCGCTTGTCGCGTCCGCGAACTACTTGTCAGATCCGCGGCACAACTTTAACGGGGATAGGTTATGGGTCGGGATGCGGGATGACTTGCGGCAGAATCCGCCTTGACAGAATCGGGAAAATCGACAAAATGCCCCTTCAGGTTCGGCCACAAGGATGTGGTCACGCCATAGGAAATCGGCATTTCATGGTTCAGCGGCGACGAATTGATGAATGTCCCCGAGGTATGGAGGCCTCGGCCGATGAAGTTATGCCCCCGATTTGGGACGACGATCACCTTACAACAGCTCCTGCCGGACATTCAGGTCTTTGGTGAGGGAGAGTTGGAGGTCGCTGCTTGTCACAGCCAGGCGAGCCGAATTAAGCCCGGTGATCTGTTCGTGCTTTTGTACCCACCTGGACCGCGACGCGAGGCCGCTATCGAACAGGCCCTGCAACGGGGGTGCGCAGCCATATTGTCCGAAGACGTTCTCGTCGGGCTGAATGTGCCCGTGATTTGCGTGTCTGACGTTCGTGCCGCCTATGGACACATTTGTCAAGCCCTGCATGGTTTCCCCTCTCAAAAGCTCGGCGTCGTTGGTGTGACAGGGAGCTACGGCAAGACCACGACGGCTTGTTTGGTGGCCCGGATCCTTGTCCAGGCCGGTTATTCCGTGGGAATGCTGACAAGTCTGGGATATTTTGAAGGAGAGGATTCCATCTTTCCTAAAGAGACGACACCCGGACCGGAGGAATTAGCCCAGCGGCTTGCGCGAATGACTGATAACGGATGCACCCATGCTGTGGTGGAGGTATCCGAAAAGGCGCTCAAACAGAAATACCTTGCCGGTCTGGAATTAGATACGGCCGTTTTCCTCAATGACGATCCATCCCGTGACAATTCGAGCGACGGTCGGCGGTATTGGTTCTCGCTAATAAGCAACCTCCGTGCTGAGGGGTTGGCCATTTTCAACGCGGATGATCCCCGATGCCGCGCGGTCTTGGCAGAAACAGACCATCCAGCGCTTACGGTGGGCATTCAGGCAACTGCCGAGATCAAGGCCCGAGAAATCTCTCGCCATCTCGGCGAAGAAATCTTTTATATCTGCGTTGGGGATGAGTCGTTTCCTGTGCGAACGCGGATGTTTGGGCGGCATCACATTAGCAACTGCCTCGCTGCCGTGGCAGTCGGCCTGGCCTATCAAGTTCCCATGGAGGTGATCATCCAGGCTCTGGAAAGTGTAGACCAGATTCCCGGGCGACTTCAACCGGTTCTCGGGGGGCAGCCGTTTTCTGTGTTTGTCGATGCTGCTGACACACCGCATGCCTTGAGTGTCACACTCCAGGCCGTTCGTTCACAGGTTCAGGGCCGTCTGATTTGCGTGGCCTCACTGCCTCGCAATTGCCGGCATGACCTTGCGAAATGGTTAGAGCTGTTGGATGGACAGTGTGATCTTGCTGTTTTGACACTTGGCGATCCTGGGGGTGAGGAGCCGACGGCTTTGTCGACTTTGGCTGCCGACTTGGGCAAATCGCCCCGCAGAGTCGTTTTGCCGGATAGAACGGAGGCGATTGGCTGGGCTTTGACCCAGGCCAAGCAAGAAGATTGCGTACTGATTGTGGGAAACGGCCATCGCCAATGGCGCCCCCTAAAGGACAGTGACTTAACGGTGGACGACTACCAGTTCACACGCCAGTGGTTGCGGCAAGAGTTTCCGCACTGGGCGGCCCTTGAGCAGCCGGAATGACGCCACAGGCGTGGGACGCGGCCAGAGTCCAACAAGGTTTCATGACGAATGAATCGGAAGTCGATTGGCGAGCCAGTGACAACCCCATCGATTGCATTGGGTTTGCGGGAGCCTGATGCAACCCTCCCTCCTGGGGTGAAGCACGAAGCTTGTCGGAAGATGCGGTTTCTGGGTCGGCCGCTCCGACGAGCGCTTCTCGATGGGGTTCGATGACCTGAGGGCCGGAGCGGTGGGGGTCACGCCGCTCCGAGCCCCTCAGGGAGATCTCACTCTTCTTGCCACAACAGACTCTTCAACCCAAAGACGCCACCCTGGATGCTTTCCGTTAATCCTTATCGACAACCAATACCGCGTGGGTCACAAGCTATCTCATGAATGCCTTTTGGGCCGCCTCTGATCATCTTTCCCCGTTTTTCTAGCTTTTCTTCTCGGGCTTGGTGTTGGGCGATTTGACCGACGCGATTTGGCGACGTCCGGAGTCCGATCATTTTTTTGCAGAGGTCCCGGCTGAGGGGCCTCCACAACCCCACTCGGCATCGCCTCGTAGCCGAGTTTTCGAAGACAACATCCATGGGGCGGGATGAGGCGATCTTCTGGACAGACCTGAAGCAGGACACTTTCCGCTCCTGTCCCGGGAATGGTATATCGGTCTATGATTCGCAAAGCCAATCCGTGCATCATGCCATGGTGACGAGCTTGAGCACGTTCTTCCACCCAGCGCGGTCCTTTAAGGATCAGCATCCGATCGAAGGTCTCCCAATGGGGGGTAAACCAGCGGAGCAGGTCCAGGAGCGGGGCGACGGCACGAACAACTAACGAATGGAATTGCCAACCACCGGCTTCGAGATACTTTTCCGCTCGGCCGATCAAGATGGGGATATTAAGCCCCAGATGGGAGATGATGCCGGCCACGGCACGCGCACGTTTGGCCACCGTCTCGCTAAGAAACACACGAAGGTCGGGGCGAAGAATGGATAGCACGACACCCGGGACCCCGCTCCCAGTCCCCACATCGAGAATGACTTCATCAGGCTGCAGGCATCGGGCAAACGACAACGAGTCGATGACGTCCCGCGACACGAACTGATCGTAAGTGTTATGGCGCGTCATATTCATCCGCTGGTTCCATTCCCAACGGAGTCTGCAATACTGATCGAGCAGACCAACTTGCTCGGGCACCAATGTAATTTGGTATTTCGCCAATGCCTCTTCAAGGGTTGCCGCAGGTGGTGATTCCGAAGTGGAGGGACGATTTTGTGCGTCTTGGCAATCTTCAGACATAGGATGCGAATGTTTGTCAAGGTGATGTGACGGGTTTCCCTAGCCAACGATGGCTAAAGACTTTTATTTTTCAGTGGTGTCATTGCCGTAAAGCTTCTTGATCACCCAGGCCATGTTTTCGCCAAGAGTTTGCATGGTGCGAATCCCTTCCTCGTCGCTGCTCACATCGCCGGGTTGGAGGCCGCGGCCAACGTTCCAGTAGCTCGAACCGACGGTGATCATCTGGGCGATCGAAAAATAGTGATTGAGTGAGTCAAAGGTATGGATGGCCCCGGCCCTTCGCACGGCAACGATGGCCGCCCCCACCTTTCGGCGGAACATATCCCCGGCTGCACGGGCAACCATGCCAGACCTCTCCATGAGGGCCTTCATATTTGTTGTGACGTCGGCAAAATAGACGGGCGATGCCAAAATCACTCCTTGAGCTTCCGAGATCTTACCAATGTAGTCATTCACGGCGTCATCTTTCTGATGACATTGCCCTTTGTCCTTGAAGCAGCGATAACAGGCGACGCACCCATTGAGGTGTTGTCCCGCAAGCGAGATATGTTCCGTCTCGATCCCCTCCCGACGGAGGACCTGCAGCGTTGTTTCGACCAGAATCGAAGTGTTTCCGTCTTTGCGAGGACTGCCATTGAAGGCCACAACTTTCATATTTTCCTCCACTTGCTAGCACCTCAGTGTGAAATGTCTGTTCGCGGTGCGAAATGTCTACCTGCCTGCCCCTCTGATTCTACCCTTGGAGCGACCTGCTTGTCAGGTCAGCCCCTCCCCGGCCCTCCCCGCACGCGGGGAGGGAGATAGCTTTCCCACCGCGTGCTGGGGGATGTAAGGGGGGCTACGTTTCGGCAACCTTCGGAGGGATGCGCTTGTCGGGTCCGCTTGGAGGGACCTGCTTGTCAGGTCCGCAGCGCGCCGTTGGATTATCGATTGCAATTCAGCGGGCATGACAGGCATGCCCCTCCGAACGGGCACGATAAGCGTGCCTCGCCATTTTGCTTGTCGTCCCGCCTACAAATCTGACGCACACAGAGCGGCACATAACGCGCTTATGGCCTGGTCCCCTAGCAGACGGCACAGATCGGAGTTTAAAAGCACGCTTACCCCAAAAGGCCTCATTTTGCCGTGGGAAAACCGATATACTGAAGGATGTCTAACCGAATCGCAATCATCCAGCGTGTTTCCTCGCCTTAATCGAGATATGCCAGACGAACCGACGATTCCCCAGGGTGGCGCCGAGCGCCGGTTGTCGCAGGCGATGAGCCTCCAGGGTCGCCGTCCGCCCGTGGATGTGCCCGGCTACGATCCCGAACGCCTGTTGGGAACAGGGGCGTACGGCGAGGTCTGGGTGGCTTTGGAGCGGAACACAGGGCGCCGTGTTGCGATCAAATTCTACTCACATCGGGGCGGCTTGGACTGGTCTCTTCTTTCGCGAGAGGTGGAAAAGCTGGCCTTCCTCTGTGCTGACCGGTATGTGGTCCAGCTCATGGCCGTGGGCTGGGATTCTGAACCTCCATACTACGTGATGGAGTTCATGGAGCAAGGCTCTCTGGCGGAGCGGCTTGCCAAGGGGCCTCTTGCCGTTGGTGAAGCCGTTCGCTTGTTTCGGGAGGTCGCGGTGGGATTGCTTCACGCCCACAACAAAGGGGTCTTGCATTGCGATTTAAAGCCCGGAAACGTCTTGTTGGATCAGGATGGCAAACCCCGTTTGGCAGATTTTGGACAATCCCGGCTGTCGCATGAACAACTGCCGGCTTTGGGCACCCTTTTTTACATGGCGCCTGAACAGGCCGATTTGAAAGCCATCCCTGACGCCCGGTGGGATGTCTATGCCCTCGGCGCTTTGTTTTACTGCATGCTGACAGGCCATCCCCCGCATCGAGACGACGAGACCGCTCGGGAAATTGAGCAAATCACAGATCTGGAAGAGCGATTGGCGGCCTACCGCAAACGGATTGAGGAGGCGGGTGTCCCTCTCGATCATCGCAAGATTCCTGGGGTGGACCGCGGCCTGGCGGCGATTCTCGAACGGTGTCTTGATCCAGATCCCAATCAGAGGTTTCCCAATATCCAGTCGGTTCTGGTGGCGCTTGATACCTGGGCTGCCGAGCGAGCCAGGCGCCCTTTGGTGGTCCTCGGATTTGTCGGGCCGGCCTTGCTTCTGCTGGTCTTTGCCTTGTTTGCCTGGCGGGGCTTTTCCACGACTGTCAAACAATCACGCGAGACACTGATTCATCGGGCCTTGGAAAACAATCAATTGATGGCCCAATATGTCGCCGATCTCGCCGGTAAAGAACTCCGAAGACGATTCGAGGCCGTTGACCAATTGGCGAGCAGTGCACGTTTTCAGGAGCTGATTCGACAGGTCCTACGAGATCCAGAGTTTGAGGAGCTTTCCCGCGAATTGTCCCGCGCCCAATTGTCGGAAGAAGAAGCCGAACCGTTGCGGCGGCGATTTCGCAGTCATCCCCTGAGGGCGGCACTCCAGCGCGAATTTGCCGCGCTGATTCCACCCTGGATGCGACCTGAGGAGTCAGGCGAATCGTCGGTGGACGATGTCGCAAGTTGGTTCTTCTGCGACCCGCGGGGAATTTCGACGGCACGGGTCCCCGAGTCTGTGACCATCGGTCGCAATTATGCCTGGCGCAGCTTTTTTACTGGTCTGGAGCGCGATATGCCCCGCGATTGGCGACCAGGTGGCGAACAACACGTGACCCGTCCCCAACTCTCGGCGGTCTTCCGCAGTGAAGCGACGGGGTTATGGATCGTTGCCATTACGGCCCCCGTGATCGACTCCAAGACGAACGAATTTCTGGGGGTTGTCGCGCTGACGGTCCGCGTCACGCGATTTGTGGAATTGGAGGGCACGCCTGCGCAGTTTCCCGTTCTCGTAGAGCTTCGACCGGGCGACCATACGGGGATGATCCTGCAACATCCGCTTTTCGATCAAGTTCTTTCCCGAGAACAGCGGCTGCCTGAACGCTTTCAGAAATATCGTTTGGCAAAAGATGCGATTCCTCCAACTCTGGAGAACGGGGCACTCCAGGATCCGCGAGCCATTGCCTACCGCGACTCCTTGGCGGACGATGCCGAAGGGACGCTTTTTGATCGAGTTTATTTGGCCCAGGCCGCTCCCATCAGGCTCTCTGTTGGCAGTGGTTCTGGCGAGACCGGCTGGATGGTTATTGTCCAAGAAGATTACGATGTCGCTGTGCTGCGACCGCTGGAAGGTTTTCAGAGGGCGCTTGTTCGTTACGGTCTGATTTCGGCAAGCCTTGTCGCCGCTATTCTTTTAGGGTTATGGACGCTGACAGTTCGCCTGCTCGGTGAGATCCATGAAAACCATCTCCTGAATCGTTCTGAATTCTTGCTCCGGAAAACGTCGTTGCCATCGCCGCAGGTAATCCCCAGGGTTATAAGTGATCATCCGACGAGTACGGCCCCCTGGCCCTCTCGTTTGTCATCGAATCCTGAGGGGCCTCAACCAGATCAAGGCACGCTGTCAACTTCGCGTACAATTCCCGAACCACCGAACAGAGACCCATGAGCACTGAGCCAGAAGTCTATCTGATAGCGCAGGGAGAAGATGCGACAGAACGATGGCGAAGACCTCTTCCATCGAACGTCCCCGTATGCTTGGGACGACTGGCCGGAGTCTGGAGCATCCCCTGGGATCCTCATATTTCTCGACAACATGCCGAGATCTGCTGGGACGGGAACAGTCTTCATGTGCACCGCTTACCCACGGCGCGGAATCCGATCTATTTCGAGGGTCAGGAAAGCGATTCCTTTCGGCTTGGTCCGGGCGAATGTTTTGTCATTGGCAAGACGAGCTTCATTGTCAGTCGGCAGAGGGTTTCGGTAGCGGCTGACCACCCGACGCCGACTCAGCAGAAAGCCTTCGGTTCGCAATACCTGCGACAGATTGTGTTTAGAAACCCCAATCATCGTCTGGAAGTCCTGTCGCGACTTCCTCGAGTCATCTCGAGTGCCGTGGCCGATGCTGAATTGGCTGCCCGCCTTGTGAATCTCCTCCTTGCCGGCTTGCAGAACGTCGAGGCCGTCGCTATCGTGGCCCTGGATAAACCCTATCCTGTGTTGTCCAGTTCGGGCAGATATGCCGAGACATCGCTGGCGACACCGCCTGAAGTGGGCATTCATGTTGTCCACTGGGATCGGCGACAACTGACGGAGGGAGATTTTTGCCCAAGTCGGCGGTTGATTGTGGATGCATGGCAGCGCCGCCAAAGCGTCTTGCATTTGTGGCGGGATGTTGCGACAGAAAAGCCTTTAAAGGCGGGAAGGGCAACATCGTTGCCGGGACAATCAACGCATAGCCAACCAGCCCACGGCCATCACGGTCAAATTTACACCGCTCGACAGAACATTGATTGGGCCATTGGAACCCCAATTGTTGCGGAAGGGGCTTCTCCCTGGGTGTTATACGTGGCCGGTCGATTTCATTCCGAGTGGGGCTCTGGAGCGACAACTCCCGATAGCCTTCAGGAGGACGCCAAATTCCTGGAACTGGTTGCCGAAATGACGGGTGCTTTGCTGCAACTGCGTCGTCTGGAACACCGTCAGGCAGTACTATCCCAATTCTTGCCAAGGCCGGTTCTGGATCGCCTGGAACCGGAAGATTGGGAAACGTCGCTGCAACCGCGGGAGGTCGTGGCGACCGTCCTGTTTTGCGACTTGCGAGGGTTTTCCCAGGAAACGGAGCGGCAAGCGGATCAACTCCTGCCTCTCCTCGATCGAATTAGCGCCGCGCTGGATGTCATGACCCGCCGGATCCTTGAACATGGGGGTGTCATCGGGGATTTCCAGGGTGATGCCGCGATGGGCTTCTGGGGTTGGCCGCTAGCCCAGGAAGATCGGGTTGTGGCAGCATGTCGGGCAGCTCTGGCAATTCGGCGGGATTTCAGTCAAGCCGCGCAAACGCCAAGCCACCCGCTCGCAGGATTCCAGATCGGGATCGGCGTTGCCAGTGGTCGGGCCGTGGCAGGAAAGATTGGGACGGCCGATCACGCAAAAATCACCGTTTTTGGTCCCCCTGCTAATCTCGCAGCCCGGCTTGAAGGAGTCACCAAACTACTCCATGTCCCCATCTTGATGGACGAAGAGACCGCCGCCGCAGCCCGCGCGAATATCAGCCCACATATTGGTCGGATCAGACCGATTGCCAAGATCCGGCCTTACGGTTTAGACCAACCTGTCGTGGTCCACGAACTGCTTCCCCCCGAAAGCGAATACCCGCTTCTTCAGGATCACCACATTCGTTTGTGTGAGAAAGCAGTCGAGGCATTCATATCGGGCCGATGGGACGAGGCCTTTGCACTCTTGCACCAACTTCCGGCCGAGGATCGAGCCCCCGATTTCTTGACGGCCTATATCGCGCAACACCATCGCGTTCCGCCCGCTTCCTGGGATGGGACAATCGTCATCTCAAGTAAATAATTTTTGGGGCGCTTGCCGTGGGTAACACACAGCACGGAGTGTGTGCGTCAGATTTGTAGATAAGGCGACAAGGCGTATCGGAGGGGCACGTTTATCGTGAACCTTTCGGAGGGGCATGCTTGTCACGCCCACTGAAATGCGATGGACCATCAAACGTAATTCAGCGGACCCGACAAGCGGGTCCCTCCGAGCGATGAAAGCGTGTGCAAACGAATTCGGAGGGGCATGCTTGTCATGCCCACTAAATTTGGATGGATGATGAAACGTTATTTGGCGGACCCGACAAGCAGGTCCCTCCATAATCACTCAGGACGGAAGACCAACCTGCAAACAAGTCGCAAGTACTATCGTGGTCTCCACTCCGGCTCTTACCGTTGTGACTCCAAAAGACCGAGGTTCTGCAAAACGACCTCAGGATCGGGGGCGAGCTTTCGGATCTTTTCCGCAATGATTGCCCGCTCGGATGCACTTGCCGTCAAAAGTTTTCTCTTAAAAATACGATATTTCTCCCGACGATGTCTCCGTCGTCGCAATTCTCGTTTGCGTTCGCAAATGGACACGGTGAAACCTCCTCAAAAACGGATGGCTTGTTTCCAACCCACGAGGTGGCGAAACACCCACGTCGGTACTTTGTTACAGTGACAATAAGAATGCCCTATAGGTTTTCTTTTACATGTGGTATGATGTTGCGTCAATAGCTCGGCACTTTAAGGCGTGTGTTAGTTTTGACAGGTTTTGGTGTCCGAGACAGGCTTTTTGGTGGCCAAGCCGGGAGCTTTTGCACGCCAACATGTTCGCGGCTTGGTATGTCCCATGAGCTTGACCCGATTAACCCCCTGGAGGGACCTGCTTGTCAGGTCCGCTTTTCGGAGGGACGCGCTTGTCGCGTCCGGTGAACACCGTTTGATAAGCCATCCCGATTCCGCGGGCACGACAGGCGTGCCCCTCCGATTTCCTTTCGGAGGGACCCGCTTGTCGGGTCCGCCTCTCGGAGGGACCTGCTTGTCAGGTCCGCCGCACCACGTTTGATCATCCATTCCACTTTCGCGGGCGTGACAAGCACGCCCCTCCGTACTGGGGCTTTTGCACGCAAACCATGCCCAGGTTGCCCTTTTAATCTTGCTTTCGCGAGACGATACTAAATAGGTTTACTCGGCTGTGTGGTGGACCCTCCGCTTATTGGATTCAGTAAAATGGGTAGCATGGAGAAGACAGCAAAATGCTCCGAGTGATTTTTCCTGATGGAAGCATCAAGGAATATGGACGGCGTGTGCGACCGATCGATATCGCTGCCGAGCTGGGACCGCGATTGGCAAAGTCAGCCGTTGCGGCGATGGTTAATGGCTCCGTAACAGATGTGACGGCCCCTCTACCACAGGAAGGGGAGGTCCAGTTGCGGCTTCTTACGGAGAAGGATCCGGAGTCCTTGCCGGTTTTGAGACACTCGGCTGCTCACATTATGGCTCGGGCCGTCCTGCGGCTGTTTCCGGGCGCCAAACTAGCGTTTGGTCCGCCAGTAGAAAATGGTTTCTATTACGATATTCAACTGGAGCGGAGCCTGACAGACGACGACCTTCCTCGAATTGAGGAAGAAATGGCAAGGATCATTGCTCAGGATGAACCGTTCGAACGGATTGAGGTACCGCGGGAAAAGGCCCTGGCTATCTGCCGGGATTT
>Ga0068705_10000904_pt1 | contig 14986 bp, 15 predicted proteins | sample YNPMSTMetaG_FD_65631 | JGI IMG/M metagenome (GOLD analysis project Ga0068705, IMG submission 65631) | Anoxygenic and chlorotrophic microbial mat microbial communities from Yellowstone National Park, USA - YNP MS-T MetaG | ecosystem: Environmental > Aquatic > Thermal springs > Hot (42-90C) >... | reverse complement strand
ACGGCCTTCCTCAAGAGGATTACCGATCCTCACGACATCCGTGGAATACCCTCAGATCTCCCCATGGGGGGCACCACATGTTTTCCCGGGGAGTTGGCCACTGTTGAATACGGTGAGGAGCACACCAACGCCTGAGGTGTAAGCTATGCAGACCATTGCCACGCTCAAGGCTATCGTACGTAACAGCCGCGGTACCCGTGCCGCACGAAAGCTGCGTCACCAGGGACTGGTTCCAGCGATCATTTACGGGCATAAGCAAGAAAACGTGCCTGTCGCTGTACCCCGTCACGACATCGACCATATCGTCCGGGTCCAGCATTCCCGCATGATCACCTTGGATGTGAACGGGCACACGGAAACCGTGCTCATCCGTGAAGTGCAGTGGGATGTCTTTGGTCGTGAGATCATTCATGTGGATTTCGAACGCAAAACTGCGGCAGAAAAGGTGCGGGTCGTTGTTCCGATTGAATTGCGGAACGTACCGAAACAATCCGGCGGAGCGGTATTGGATCAACCACTTCATACGGTCCACGTGGAGTGTCCGTTGGGTAACATTCCGGAAGTGATACGTGTCGATATCACCCACTTGAGTGTGGGCCATCCGATTCACGTTAAAGACCTCGTGGTGCCGGAAGGTGTACGCATTCTGGAGCAACCCGAGGCCGTGGTCGTTCAGTTGAAGATGCCTGGTGCCGCCGAGGCTGCTGCTGCACCGACTGCAGAAATAGCTCCTGCTGCCCCCGAAGTCATCAAGAAAGAGCGCAAAACCGAAGAAGAGGAAAAATCATCCTAGATCCGCCCTTCCAACCTCCTCCGAATGGAAAACCATCACGGCCGCCGGGAGGCAGGCACAGTGTGCGGATGGCCACGTCCTTCCCGTGATCTGGGAAGCCAGACAGCACACTTTTATGCCGACATGGCAAAGCAGGGTGTGTACTGACTTCCGCATTTTTACAATGATTTGTGATGGCCGCAACTTTCGGGGGATTCCCGGTCGTAATGCGATCCGTGCGCCTACTGAACGGATAAACACTTATGAAGATCGTCGTCGGTTTGGGCAATCCCGGGAGTCGCTACTGCGGCACACGCCACAATGTCGGCTTTGAGGTCATTGATACGCTTGCTCGTCATCCCTCCGTGGGCGCTTTCCGGGAAAAATTCGAGTCGCTGGTAGCAGAAGGCCGCGTGGATGACGAGACGCTTCTGCTTGTCAAGCCCCAAACGTATATGAACTTGAGTGGCCGTGCCGTCCGCGCCCTGCTGGATTTTTACAAACTCCCTCCCCAGCAATTGCTCGTGGTATGTGACGACATCCATCTGCCGCTGGGCAAGTTGCGCCTCCGTGCTCGTGGTAGTCATGGAGGACATAACGGGCTGCGAGACATTCAACAACATCTCGGCACAGAAGAGTACCCCCGCTTGCGGATCGGTGTGGGGGAACCAGCGGCCGGTGAGGCGGTCGATCATGTTCTCGGCCGCTTTCGAGCTAGCGAGCAGCCCATCATTACAGAGGCGATTTTACGAGCGGCTCAAGCGGTAGAGTGTTGGGCCTTGCAAGGAATCGAGGCGGCGATGAACCGCTTCAACGCTTCCGACAAGCAAGCTCAACCATCATCATCCCGCAACCGCTCATCCCCACGACCTTCCCCTCCGGCGTCGGCGTCCGCCACGACTTCTCCCCCGGATGCGGCGACTCTGGCAGAAATAACGCGTCCCATCCCAGCTACGGAATCGGACAGCCACATGCCGGCGCATCAGTCCGGCAACTCCCCGCCTTCCTCCTCTTGCGAGGGTATCTCCTCATCTTCATGCTCTCCCCCTGGCAACCCCTCAGCCAATTCATAAATCAATATCCCACACCCCATGATGGTGACCCCTCTTTCCGAAGGGAGGAAAGAGGTAAACGGCAGTCCTTTCAGACTTCTGCATAGCTGCCGTTGTATCCGTGGTTACGCGACTGCTGCCCATCCAGCAGTCGGGGAAGCGAGGCAAAGCCATGCCGATGAATACTTACGAAACCCTGTTGCTGCTGGACCCCACGAAAGTCAGCTCAGACAGCGAAGGGGTCCTCAAGCAACTCCATGCACTCTGGGAACGACACGAGGCTACCATTCTCGTCAGCCGACCATGGGATTACAACCATAAACTGGCCTACCCTATCCGCAAGTTCAAAAAGGGAGCCTATCACGTCATCTACTACCAACAGGACAGTCAGAAGCAACGGGAACTGGACCGCGATATCAAACTTCAGGAGGGTCTGGTGCTAAGACACCTCACAATCCGGTTGCATCCCAAATGGGTCGATGCGATGCTCAGTGTAGCCCGCGAGGATGGTTCAACAGCCTTCGCCCTCCGTGGCATGCGGGAAGATGTCACCCTCAGCGATGAGGCAACGTCTTCCTCACCCACCGACGCTACCACACCCAGCGAACCTCCCCCCTCTCCGCCTCCCACACCAAGCCGACGGACACGCCGGAGTGCCGAAGCTGCAAACAAAGCGGAATTGTCCTAACACTCCCTTTCCTCCCTGACACCGATCCGGTTGACCTCACCAAAACCATCCCTCCCTTCACCTCCCCTCCAACCCGCTTCAGAGACTGATCCGGGAAGCGTCGGTTTCGTCTCGCGCGGGTCGAAGTGATCCGTGTCGCGTCCCATCGAAGGTGATCCATACCCCTACCGTTATCCCCCCAGGGGCGGAGGTTGGCCTCACCCTGATCCATTCGGTATCTCCCGAAAATCCGGATAACGGAATGTTCCGTACCGCTTAGGATGATTTTTGGACCTACCAACCTTGCGGTAGGTAGCTGGGTGTGGGATATTTGGTAAGGAGGATGTGGTCTCACCCTTTCCCAGAGTCTCAACCGTATCCCCTAGCGAGACCCATCCCGAAAGGAGGTCGCACCATGGCGACGTTGAACAAAGTGATGTTGATTGGCCGGCTCATTGACAATCCGGAGCCCCCGCGTACCCTGCCGAGCGGTAACACAGTGATCAAGTTCCGTTTCGCCGTGGGTCGCAGCCGGAAAAATCCACAAACCGGTCAATGGGAAAATGATCCCAACCCCCTCTACATCGACTGTGAAGCCTACAGTCGGCCGGACACCCGCCGCAACCTCCCGGAACTGATCCATCAGTTCGCTCGCAAGGGAGACCCCCTCTACATCGAGGGACGATTGCAACTCGATCAATGGGAGGACAAAAACGGCGGGGGCAAACGTTCCAAACACAAAGTTGTGGTGGAAAGTATCGAGTTCCTCGGCAGCCGTAACCCAGACGGTCCTCCCCCTTCCCCCATCAACCGTGCGGCCTCCCGTCCCAACACCACTCAGGGCGACGAGGATCTGCCGGACTCCTACAACTCGGATACTCCCCCAGCCCCTCAGGAGGATGAGGACCCCATTCCCTTCTGAACCGCCACCCTTTCTCCAGCTCTCTTCGTGTAATCCCTGCCCCGTCAACTCGTTACGGCCCCGACGGGGCAAGCAAACGTTACCGCTGCGGACAAAGGCCGGTCCCATTCCTATGATGACATACCCGGCTCGATTTGTCCTCGATTACTCCGGGAAGGCTGGGTTTATTTGGTGAGAATCACGGTAGTCCGGCTTTCTATCCGCGACGGACTTCTTAGGAGCAACTGTCATGGCTAAGAAGAGTTCCTCCGGCACCGCCGCTAAAACTTCCGCGCCCGCGCCGACCCAACGGCTACCTAAAAAGAAGGTCAAAAAGCGGCAACAAGTTAAGAAAGATCCCCACGGCAACATCTTCGTCGTGCTCGTGCAAGATATTCCTCACCTCGGACGCCAGGGCGAAGTGGTACGAGTCCGTCCCGGTTACGCCCGGAACTACCTCTATCCCTACGGTCTGGCCGTAGCACCCACCGAGGAGAACCTCCGCCGACTGGAGCAATACAAGATTCAAATCCAGAAGGCTCGTGAAGCGAAAATTGCAGATCTGAAGGTGCTGGCGGAGCAACTTTCCCGGCTACCTGTGATCACCATCGAAGCCAACGCTAACGAAGAAGGCCACCTCTATGGGTCGATCGGGCCTGTGGAAATCAGCAAGTATCTCAAGAACAAAAACTTGCTCGTCGAACCAGATATGATCCGCATGGATCAACATATCAAAGAAGCCAACACCATTGTGGAAGTGCCCGTTCACCTGGGGTACTCCATCGAAGCGAAAATTCAGGTAGCAGTGATCGCAGCCACCAAGCGTTGAACCCCCTGCACTGAGGGGAATCCCCCTGGTTTTGAGGCTGGCCTAAGCCTTTTTCTCTGCTGCGTCTCATTCACTGCGGAGCGGAACTGTTCGGGACACATTCACTACGGAGCCGTATAAGAAACAAGGTCCGATGCTTAGGTCCCGGATGCCAAGGTAGATGTTGAATCGATTCTCTTTGCCGATAGATTTTTCACGAGTTGGAAAACTTGTACGAGAAAATGGTAAGTGAATTTTTCGATTCCCTCAGCATTACTTTCCCGGTTGCCTGCAACATTGAGTATGAAAATGTTGTTTTGGACTAACCATTGGAACACCTCCTCCGGAGTCACTTTCTGTTGGGAACGCGAGGACTCGGGATAAGTAACTTTCAACAAGGGCCTTTGTAGTTCCTCCGCATAGCGGATAGTGGCAGCAACACCGTCGGCATTCCAACGGCGGGCGATACAGATAGTACCGCGGGCAAATTCCACATTGCGTCGTGTTCGCTTGGTGTACTCTGTAGTCGGTAAAGCCAACATGCCGTACAGTCGTTCATATTCGGGTCGGGGGCCATCTTCAGTGAGATAGCCCTTGGGCATCCAACCACCCGTGGGAATGCCACAGGCTTTGGCTGCCTTCAGACCGCCTATATCGGCTCCCGTCTGTCCCCCTGAGATCACACGTTTCAACTCAAATGTCGCCATAAGTAATCTCCCCTAGAACATTCTCGACCAGTTCTCTGTCACCGTGGAAATATTTGATGAGATGATGGAATCCGCATCCCGCTCCCGTAATCCCAATCCTCATTCTACAGCCGTGGTAGCATGGTTGTCATGGAATCGGACAGTTGCACTCCTGAAACCACCCGAGAGCAGGACCTTTCCTTTCGATAACCCATGGTCGCAAGCAGTATTTGTTGCAAGTTTCCCGCCATCGGTGATTCTGCCAGACATCATTGCGGGGATCGTGCTCGGACTCAATCACAACCCACGCACAACCTAAGCGACGACCCCATCATAACCAGTCGACAAGGGAGGCGGCGTGGACCGACCGACCAACCTTGCAACCGCCCTTCCCTGACAGGCACAATCAGGGTATGTTAGGCGCTCTCAATCGAGAATGGATGGGGGACGAAGCCTCTGGAGTTGTTCCAGGGGACCGATTTCGCCCTGCAGTGGAAATACCTGGTCCTCTCTCAATGGAACGCCGAGAACTATGTCTGACGGACTGAATGACCGTGCATTACCTCATAATCTTGAGGCTGAGAAAGGGGTCTTAGGAGGTATTCTGCGAGACCCGGACGAGTTGCCCACCGTTCAGCAATTGTTGCGGCCGGAGAATTTCTACCTGGATGCGCACCAGAAGATTTACGCGGCGATCCTGGAGCTGGCCAATGAAAACCTCCCGATCGACCTGGTAATGCTTCATGAGCGGTTGAAGCGGAATAAGCAGCTGGAGGATGTGGGTGGTGCCCTCTATCTGACCGAACTGTGGGAAGCTGTCCCTACGGGGGCCAATGCGGAGTACCATGCACAGATCGTGCGTGATGCCGCCATGGTGCGCAGTCTGATCCATGCCAGTACAGAAATCCTGCGCGAGGCCTATGAACGAACCCAATCCGCGGATGAACTGGTGGCCCAGGCGGAACGCCGCATCATGGACATCGCCAAGGCTGGGTTGGTGGGTGAAACCAAGACGCTTTCCGAAGCCATCCATGAAGCCTTCGCCCGCATCGATGCCCGGACCGGCCGGGACAGCACCCAGTTGGCGGTGAGTGGTCTTCCTACCGGTTATGTGGACCTGGATAATCTCCTGGCAGGCCTGCAGAACTCCGAGTTGATCGTCATCGCCGCTCGGCCATCGGTGGGGAAAACCGCTTTTGCTCTCAATATCGTCCGCAATGTGATTACCAACTACGATGCCGCCACCCATGGGGGTGAGCCAGGGCCTCCTGTGCTGTTTGTCAGTCTCGAGATGACCCGAATCGAACTGGCCGAACGCCTCCTGTGCTGCCAGGCACGTGTCGATAGCCATAAGGTCCGCAAGGGCACCCTCCACGCTGAGGATATTCAAAAGTTGATGGATGCGGGCGATGTCCTCCGTCGAGCCAAGCTGTATTTGGATGACACCCCGTCCCGCAACATGATGCAAATCGCCGCTCTGGCCCGACGGTTGATGAAAAAACATGAAAAAGAAGGGGGACTACGTCTGGTCGTCATTGACTACTTACAACTGATCGAACCAGAGAATCGCCGCGATCCCAGACAAGAGCAGGTCGCCCAGATCAGTCGACGCCTTAAGTTCCTGGCCCGCGAACTGGGGATCCCTGTCGTCGCCCTAGCTCAGGTCAATCGTGCCTCAGAAGAGCGGCAAGACCACAAGCCCCGACTGGCGGACCTTAGGGAATCTGGGAGCATTGAACAGGATGCAGACACCGTGTTGATCCTCCATCGCCCCGGCCGTTATGAGGGCTCCCAAGAGGATAATGTTCTTGAAGTCATCATCGCCAAACAGCGAAATGGCCCCACCGGCGAAATCACCCTAACCTATCTCAAACCGTACAACCGCTACGAGAACTACATCGCGGATATCAGCTACAGCGGAGACGGCTTATGATACCCTGTGTGCTCACTCTGCATTCAACGTTGTCCTGTGAGAGCAGAGACGGCTTATGATGCCCCGTCTGCTCACTTAGCGTTGAATGTTGTCTTGTGAGAGCGGCGTCGGTGGGATGGGGGACATCCGCCAGGATCGGCTGAGCCAATACAAGAGGGTTTTCACCTCGAAGGGCTTGAGATTGGGTTCCAGAGAAAGCAGTCGGGCAGCTATACCGGTCAGATGGGCAGCGGCCCAACTGGTGGCCGGTTCGGCGGCGAAAGCGCCGAGGTAGCCGCGTGCGTGGGCCTGAAACTCTACCTGTTCATGGAGCCGGTAGGCAAATTGGAGAGGATCGGCGAAGAGGGCTTTATCCACGGACAACAAGGGGGGAGCAAAGGCGGCGGGGTAACTGCGTGTGAATGGATGATCATTATGAGCAGCCGCCACAACCAATACGTCTCGATAATAAGCTTCCTCCACCATCTGAAGCAGTTGCCAGCGTCGTGTTGCGGGTTGAAGCCGGTGTTCTGCGATCCCCAGGGACAAATTGATGATCTTGACCTTCCAGACATCCAGGGCATGCCGTAGAGCAGCGAGGACCGTTTCAATAGTGGTGCCTGTTCCGACGGCAAACACATCTGCGGAAAACAGTTGAACCCGCGGTGCAAGTGTCACGATAATGTCGGCAACTGTGGTGCCATGCGGGCTGGATTGACGACCCTGATAAGGCAACGGTGGGCCTTGCGGTCGAAAAATGGCTCCTTCCACTCGGGGAATCTCCATTCCTCGTTGGCGAGCACGTTCCGCCAGCACCGACTGTTCGATGCCGGAGTCCACCACGGCGACCCGAATCCCTTCTCCCGTAGCACGGCTATCATAGAGAAGCCGTTGGGGGGTCAGGTGTGCTCGTATCGCCTCTATGAGGTTCGGAGATTCCATAAAGGTCGATCCAAGGCCTATGGTACTGCCACCGGCATGATGCGGGTGACCCCCTCCGTTGTGACACTCGAAGGAAAGGGAAAAGCCTGACTGTCTGATCCATCACCTGCTACCCCAACTGATATCTAATAATTGCCGAAGGTCCCGGATCATGCGTGTGCAGTGCTCCACCGCCCGGCAACCATGCTGACGGAAGAGGGATCGCACCTCTTCGAGTAACTGAAGCACAGCTTCGGAGTCTGTTGGGGTACTTCCCGCATGAACAAGCCCCTGCTTGATGTGTTCCAACACCTCGGGGGGCGGCCGGTCTTCATGCAGGAGATTCTGGACCTGATCGGTAGCCTTCAGAGCGGCGGCTAAAGCGTCTATCAACAAACTATGCCCTTGGCGTTCTGCCAGACTCCGCCGTAAAAGGTCTGCACCCACGTCCGCTGTCGCTTGGGCCACTTGTACGTCGTCCGCAGTGAAACCTTCGCCTGGCTTATCGAACAACTCGATCGCTCCTACAATGCCGTTTCCAATAGCCATCGCGGCAACCAACACTGTCTTGCGTCCTTGTTCCAGGGGGAACAACTGGATGGTCTGTCCTGAATCGGGCAGCGGTTCGGAAAGCAGAATCGGTTCCTGCCGGCTCAGAGCTAAAGCTGCCAGGCTTTGTCGGAATGGCACTGCCTGGGTTTTTACGGGCTCTCCATCCGGTGGATAGAACATCCACTGGCCGGTTTGTTCCACGTCATCATCCCTAGATTCGTGGTACACACATAAAATACCGTCACTCGCTCGGGTGATCCGGATGGCCCAACGGAGCAAATCCCGCACAGCCTCTGGAACCGGGACGGGGTTCTGAAGCACCGCAACGGCCTGGACATACGGAACGATCTGTTCGACGGCCTCACGAAACGCTGCCAAGGAACGTTGCAACTCCCTTTGCCGCTTCAGGGGCCGGATGCGTGCCAACTGACGGCGAACAGCTGCGAGAAAGGTCTCGCGGGTCAAATCCGCGTTCTTATCCAGATAATCACGCACCCCCATGCGCAGAGCTTGCAATGGCGTCGCCTGGTGAGCGAATCCCGTCACCAAGATCGCAGTGATGTCGGGCTGAAACTCGACCAGGTCCTCCAGAAGTTGCAAGCCGTCGCTGCCTGAGCCGAGATTCCAATCCAAAATGGCCAGGTCGATCGGCTGCTGACTGGCCAGCCGCAGAGCGGCCTCGGCGTCAGCCACACTGGAGACGGTCACTCCCGGCACTAGTTCGGCAAGCCACTCCGTGAACGTCCGCCGCACGCTTTCTTCGTCATCGACAACTAAGATGGCTTCGCTCATTGAGCATGTCACCACATGGGGTCGAACCTTTCCGCCAGCGGGCAATGGTTCCGCTATCCATCACCCAGACTTCCCATGCACCTGGGCAACGCGGGATATTCCGTTACCATCATACGCAGGTCGATCCAACCGGACAGCGTCCTTAGCTGTATATTGAACAGCATCGGGGATCTTTGGAATCAGGAGGCACGCTGACCCTCCGCTGGTATCCCTCTCCCTCTGGCCCAGGAGTTGAAACCATGACCTCGATCCTCTCCGATGAAGCTGTCCGCGCCTACCACGACAAGGGGTACTATCTGGCCCGTGCCTTTTTTGATGCGGAGGAAATCGACCTGCTGCGCCGCTCCGCTAAGGAAGACCATGAATTGGATAAACACGCTTTCGGCCGCGCCGATGGGGAAGGAGGTGTGGTCCGTCTCTCACTCTGGAATCATCCGGGGGATGGCATTTATGGCATGTTCGCTCGTTGCGAGCGTATGGTTCGCAGCTGCGAAAAAATCCTTGGCGGCGAAGTCTATCACTATCACTCCAAGATGATCCTGAAAGACCCTAAAGTCGGCGGTGCCTGGACGTGGCATCAGGATTACGGTTACTGGTATCAGAACGGTGTGTTACTCCCGTGGCTGGTCAGCGTCTTTATCGCCGTCGATCCTTGCACGCGCGAAAACGGTTGCTTGCAAATCATCGAAAACTCGCATCACTGTGGACGGATCAATCATGTGCTCACCGGTGAGCAGGCCGGGGCTGATCGCGAACGCGTCCAGGAACTGCTCCAGCGCCCTCAAATGTTTCCTCATCGCTACATCGAAATGGAACCGGGTGATGCTTTGTTCTTCCATTGCAATCTCCTGCACCGCAGCGACCAAAACAAAAGCGACCAACCCCGTTGGGCCATGATTTGCTGCTACAATGCCGCTCGAAACGACCCCTACAAGGAAAGTCATCATCCTCGCTACACACCCCTCCAGGTGGTACCGGATGATGCCATCAAAAAGGTCGGTATCCGCCGATTCCAGCCGGACGATGCAGTCGCCTGGCTCGATGGCCAGCGCGATGTCAGTGCCCGCTCCCTAGCCGAACAACCGCAATAACCATGGGGGTGTGACCACAGAAAAGGAGGGGTTTTTGCACCTCGTCAGTGATCCGGAGAATGATCAAGTTTGCACCCCTCCTCGGTGATCCGGAGAATGACCAAGTTTGTGCTACTCCTTGGTGATCAGAGAAAGGGTAGAGGTAGCGATCGATTACCGGGTAATCGGGAAAAAGCCCAGGATTGCATCCCATGCTAATGATCAGAGGGAAACGGTAAGGATTGCGCCCCTAAAAAGGTGGGGATTTTTGCACCCACGCGGGCCAGTTAGCAGCTCCACTCAGGACAAGAAAAATCCCACGAGAAGGAGCGTTTTGCAACTGTGCCGAGGCTCATCGCCGCGGAGCCCCACCACTGGGCCGCACTCCTGGCAAGCCTCGAGGAACCCCGGGACCAACAATTCCTGGACCACCCAATGAGCCGGGCCGAACGGAAGGAAGCGGGCTGCTGGGCAAGGAAGGACGGACCGCAGAAGGCGTTGCCCCACTAGGTGGTAATGAAGGACGAACCGCAGGCGGTGATCCCCCACCAGACGATGGCGGACGGACTGTAGGCGGTGATGCCCCACCGGGTAAGGGTGGACGATCTACGGGAACAGGATTCGGAACAGCGGGGCGAACCCCCCCAGGGGTCGAAGGAGCAGTTGGACGACTTGTTCCTGACGCTGGAGTTACCGGAGAAGATGCTGATGCGGTTGTCGGTGGAACGGATGCACTTGGTCCCGGTGTTACCGCAGTAGGAGGCCGGTTGTTCGGAAGTGGAGAAACATTACCAGGCGATGGAGAGACGTTGCCAGAGGATAATGATGGCGGTGAACGCAACGGTGGTTGCGCTGACGCCGACGGGTTCGTGCTCGCCGGGGCACTTGCTGGGGTGGGACGAGTAGCTGGCGGGCTGGAACCAATCCAAGGGGGATTGGATGCGGGTCGGACTGCTGCGGGTGGATTAGACGGTGAAGCGGTACCAGTTCTGTTATTAGGGTCTGTCCCTGATGGACCAGTCCCCGGCGTGGGACGCACAGCCGGGACGCTATTAGATACGCCCACTCGAGGACTGCCACCCGCCGTCGAAGGTTGATTGGGAATGACCGTATTGTTTCCCCCGCGTCCCGCTAGTCCCGCAGAAACGGTGGGAGAGGAAGAAGACAGTTGAACCCTTCGCGCAGCGTTAGCCTGTTGCAAGGTGCGAACCACCTGTTCCGCAGGTTGAATCAGTCGGCTCTGCTCGCGTTGAACTACTTGGCGGGCAGTAGCTCTCGCCGCGGTTGCGGCCACGGTAGCAGCACCTGCGATTATACCATTTCGAGGAGTGACCAGATTGCCTCCCGTCTGGACGAGTCCAGACCGTACACCCACAGTTCGGGCACTGTTACCAGTACTAGCAATCAAGGCAGCGGTCTGCACCCGGCCACGCCAATTAGGATTATTCCGATTCAACCAACAGTAGTGCTGCCAGAGGGGATTCCAGCAGCCGGGTCGATAGCACCACCACGGGCAATATCTTCCCGGCCAACCCCACCAACCGCTGTACCACCATCCCACTCCCACGCCGATATTCCAGATCGGTGGCCAGTAGATGCTCGGAAAATACCACCAGGGGGTGTACCACCACGGGTCCCACCAGTTTCCGTAAAAGAAGTAATTCCAACCGGGCCCAATGTAGAGGGATGAGAACAAGCCGCCGAAGCCCCAACCCCAACCCAAACCAAGACCCAGGGCTAAACGCGGACGCCATCGCCAACCCGGTGTCAACCATACAGGCTGGGTAAAACAGACGGGAGTGTAAAGTACCCCCCGCCACTCCAACGGATAGTCCCAATACCCCGGCACATACAAGTATCCGGAGCCGGTGTAAAGGTATTGGGGCGGATGCCACATCATCACACCGTTCGGATAGGCCCAATATCCCGCCCGCCAGACATAGCGTCCCTCACGGTACTCCCAGTGACCGGGTATCCAGACGGCGCCGTCCGAAGGCGGTGGTGTGCTCGGTCCATTCTCAACCGGAGTAGGAGGTGAAGGCAAGTCCACGCGCCAACTATTCATACTCGCCGGACGCCAGAAGCCCGGGCGATACACCCACTCTCCCCCCTCGGCATACCATTTCCCTGGCTCCCAGACTCGGTTCGGCGGAACATTACGCCAGAAGCCGCTGATCCAGATGTAATCCTGTCGCTCCTGATCCCAATACCAGTACCCGGGTATCCACTGGACATTCTCCCCTTCCGGTTTACTTTCCGGCGGTTCCTCCGGTATAGGTGGCGGCGGAGCTTTTGGTGCTCTCAACCCTTCCCCTCGGGTCGGAGCACCCGGTTCCGCAAAGGCCTCATGAATCGGCCCTTTCTCCAAGGGTTGAATACCAGCTTGCTCCGGCGGCATGACTTCCCGCGGCGCTGGTAACTCCGACTGAGATTCTTGACCCCATAATGTTCCATTCTTGCCAGGCCACGTTCCTACGCAAAACCCTGCTAGGATTAAGGTGGCCAATGTCCTAACGAGCCGATATTCCATAGCCCCTCCCCCTCAGCATCGACATGCTCGCTCCCCTGTTTCATTTTACCCACATTTGTGATCTCCGCGACTTGAAACTCGCGGATTTATCAAGCGAACACCGCTAGACACATTATGATCACGTTGCTTGATGATCCGGTGGGGTCAACGACGCGTACTCGTGGCGAGCGTAGTCAGATCTGTCTGGATCACGTTGCTTGATGTTCCGCTGGGGTCAACAGTCCACTCGACACGCAGGTTTGGGCACCAACCCCGGCCAAAGTTTTTCACAGACAAAGATTTCAAAGAAATCGAAAATATGGGACCTGACAAAAGCACTTGTGTCGGCCTGCTACACTCACATTTTCCCTAGGGAATTGACCTTGTGGGTATATAAGGCGGGTCCGGATTATGTCATAAGAAGACAGAAACGGATTGGGTTTGCCAAAGTATGTTGGGGTGATGATCCCGGAGGTGACTCCAAGTGCCCCGATAGCCTAGGGAAAAGCCACGTGCCATGCCCCGTTTAGCCGCACTCCTGCTACTGGCCTCCTTGTTTACCGTTCTGGTTGCTGCTCGATTCCAACCCGGCGACTGGGATCGACTCACCGCAGTGGGCCACACCCTCCAACAGCAGGTTCAGCCTTTACTCCCGGATCCAGACCGCTTCCAGCGTCTTGCTGGCAAATGGTGGCATCAATGGCCGCGGCCACCCGTCGATGACTTACGGCATCGCCTCGCGACCGATACGCGTCTGCAGGGAGTGACGGTCATCATTGTAGAGGAAGGTCCGACGATACGCCTACGCGGCACCGTGCCCACGGAAGAAATTCATCAAACGATCCGTGACCTGGCTACAAACACAGTGGGAATTCACACCGTTGTGGATGAATTAGCCACCCAGACTGCGCCAGAACCGATTCAAACTGACGGGCCGTAATCCAACATCCCACAAGCTTATCTTACCCTCCCTGGATCTATAAATATCAACAAAATCATCACTTTGCATATTTGCAACTTGTATTTGACAGATAATTTGATACACCACAATGAAAATGGGCCATGATGCATTATCATGACCCATGTACGTCGAGCATCTAGAATACAGTTATTCCCAGGACAAATCATTAATATCGTAACTGTATTCCAATAGGATTGATATTGGTGGAGAAATCATGGGATATTGATGACTGTCAAATTGGCCGGAGGAGTCCAACCAGGAGGCAGAATATCAGTACCTTTTCCACCGTCCAGGAGCGAGCCGGATCCTACAGTAACATTGTCCGTGCCCCAATTATTATCAACCTTATCGTTACCATCACCTAACAGGGCCACGAGCAAACTCATGAACGCATTCCGCATGTATATCCTGTCATTGCCTGCACCTGTATCAATCACGGTGCCCCCCTGCAAATTGACGGTTGAACCGGGAGAAGAAGGCGCACCAAAGCGTACAAAATCATCTCCCAGTCCAGTCTGTATGGAGGTGGTGCCGAAGACTTGAAGAGTCACAGCACTTGATGGGTCCACAAAGACCCGATCGTTACCGCCACCTGTGTAGATTCCTAGGTTACCTCCCACGATGACTGTCCCGGGAATGAAACGGACCACATCGTGGCCACCCGCAGTGTTGATGAACACATCCTGAGTAAATCGACTGCTGGTGAGGAATACTTTGTCGTTGCCACTTGTCAAATAGATGTAAGTATTATTACCAACAATGGTATTATCGATTATAACTATGTCATTTCCTCCAGGACTGTCACGAATCACCAGATTATTATTGATAGTGCAAGCTCCGATTGATACTTTATCATCCCCATTGAGCATGCTGATATATAGATTATCTAGAGTAGGTGGCTGATTTGGACCGTTGGGATTCAGAATGATCAATGTAGATGTATTTGTCACTATCCAATTTGCAGGTGTACTGGGGTTTAAAGCCAATGTGGTCGATCCGTTGGCATGTAACTCGATACCTTGGCTGGATAATGTCACAAAAATGTCGTTCGATTGGTTATCACCGGTGATGGACACATCTGCTGCATTGTCAACTAGTACCGTCACAGCCGGGACACTGCGGTCTTCCAACACCTCTACTTGCAACTGCGAACGCGGCCGAAGCATGCTTCACCTCCTCAATTGGGTCGATCAGGGACAACACCACCGACTCGTTGACCAGACAGATCGAGAACTGAGCTATAAGTCACCCCATCCCATTCTTGATCCCGCCGATGTGATTATGCATTTTTCTTGGCTCTTACGGACACGGACTCCAGAAAATTTTCACGCCCGACTTTCCCCGACCCGGCAGCAGAAACGTTACCGCCATCAGATCAGGCTT
>Ga0068705_10000894_pt1 | contig 15087 bp, 13 predicted proteins | sample YNPMSTMetaG_FD_65631 | JGI IMG/M metagenome (GOLD analysis project Ga0068705, IMG submission 65631) | Anoxygenic and chlorotrophic microbial mat microbial communities from Yellowstone National Park, USA - YNP MS-T MetaG | ecosystem: Environmental > Aquatic > Thermal springs > Hot (42-90C) >... | reverse complement strand
ACTTCTTAACCTCATCCTTAATATCAATATTATGTAGTACTTTTATGCTTAATTCTTTCTCTATATAAAAATTAATCTCATTACCTAGATCTTTTACTAAAGAATTATATATTGATAAAACATCTTTTGACTCAACCCTTTTATTAAGTGATGTTGATATAACTTCAATAAGTGGTATTATGTTTATGTATGCCCTTTTTGGATTGTACTCAAACTCTCTCTTCTCCTGTTTTAAAGCAATATCAATAACTCTCTCCATAACTCCCGTATTGAACTCTTTACCACAAATTGAGCATTTTGATGGCCTATCAATACTTGTAAAATAAATACTCTCTCCATTATGTTTTATCCTGTCTCCTCTGTGCCCAGTTAAAAAATACCTACCTTCCATAGGATTGAACTCACCTGTAAAAACTATATTGTTTTTTCTTATTGCATCTATTATATTCTTATAAGAAATAATAGGTACATCAACACATGTGAACTCTCTCCCAACTCTTAAGAGTGAAACTGAGTGAGAGTCTGAGTTTGATATAAAAGAAACTTTATTTAACTCAGGTATTAAATCAAGCATTAAAGGGTCTGCTGAAAGCCCTGTCTCAACAGAATATATGTATCTTTTAAACTCTCCAAAGACCTCTTCAAGAAAATAAACAGGTGTTTTACTACCAAAAACACCTTCCGACGTCATTACATGTGCTGGTATTATTTCTATGTAATCATCAATTGACTTTAGACTAAAAAGAAATTCTATCATATCATTCTTAGTATTACATACAACAAATGGCCTCCCAATAGTATTTTTAACATTAAACTTTTCAAGGAGACTAACAGTTAATTCCACTACCTTAATAGAAGGGAAAAGTATGAGTACATGAAAAGACTTTCTTCTATTCTTTAGATATGGGTATGAAAGTATAATCTCTGTCTGGAGAATAAAAAAAGAATTATTCTTATCACCCTTTAGTCTAAAAACACCTTCATTTTCAATAAGGACATCTTTCAAATATGAAAACCATTTTGGGTGAAGAACATCTCCCGTGCCATAAACATCAATACCTTTTATCTTCATAGAATTGCTTAATTGATAGATGTCAATTACACCAACCCCACCTGAATAACCAGAATGTGAATGAAGGTCAAGTATAAGTCTCATCTAATCCCTTTATACTTAAGGGAGGTAACCCAGAAAGATGGTTCAAAAATACCTTTATCATAAAAAAAGACAGGGTCTCTTGCAATTTTTTTAAAGTCTTGATAAATAGGAGACATAACTTTTTCACTTAGAATCCTAAAAGTATAAGGCAATATTAAAAAGTTTTCATTGTATTTTATAAAACAGCCACCTATAAAATAATTTTTATCTTTTTTAAGTCCCTTCTTTTCATAACTTTTTTTATCTCTTATAGGTACTAAAACCTCATTCTCATCATCAGAAAATACTAAAAAATTAGTATTAGAAGGCACAAATATCTTATCTATTTCTTTTTTAAATCCTATACTTATCTTTTTAAGCTCTTTCACAGGTATAGAATTACTGTTTAAAAAGTCCTTAACAGCCCTAATGCTACTAACCTCTCTACCTAAACTTATATCAATAACATAATCCTCCTTTATCTCATATAAAGACTTATCCCTGTATATAAAGTTCCTTATACTCATCTTATCATCAACAAAAGTGAGAATATAATCAAGGTCAACAACACTATTAGGAAAAACAGAAACAAGAGTCTTTTTTTCAATAGACTTTATCCCATCAGCAAGCAAGAAAATTATCTGAATATTTGCACACTCAAGTTTTTTCTTTAACTCCTTAAGTTTATCAATTAAGACAGGTACAGAATCTATAACAGCAATAATAAACCTGTTGTTTTTCCAATTGGCATACTTTATAACATGATCTATTGCATTATAGAGGTCAGAATTGTAACCTATCTCCTTAATTGATAAAACATGTTTTAAAAAGTCTTCAATCCTATAACTCAAGTTTGTAAACTTTATCTTGTAGTCAGTAAACTCTCTAAAGTCAGATATTCCTAACCTTAACCTATAGTTTTTTAAATTATAGATAAGAGAAAAAACAATATCCTCAGCATTGTTCTTTAGAAAATCTATCTCTTCTTTCATACTGCTTGTTGAATCCAAAAGAAAAACCACATCAGTTGTCTGTATCAAAAGACTTTGAGAATCAAGAGTCTGATTATGAAATATTTTATACAATACATCATCAAGTGCATTAAAGAAACTTGATAGTGATGCGAAACTTGAATATGACTGAGAGATTATATCCTGCTCTCTAAGAGTTGCCTCAAGTATAAAAAGATTGCTAGACCTTTTTAGATTAACATTTAAGACAAGTTGTGACTTCTCATTTACCTTATATGATGTATTTTTCTCTATCCAAAACTTTATACTACTATTAAGATAATCAAAGTACTCTGCTTTTATAAAGCCTGTCATATTAAATATTAGATTTATATCTTTAGAGTATGAATATGAAACAAAAAAAATAAAGTTTATTATTAAAAATTTTTTCATGCTTTATATATTCGTATCTATAACTCTATAAAATTAATCAAAAATCAATACCACTATAACCACCATACCATTCATTTACTTTAACACTTGTAAGAAGCCCCATGTTGTTTTCATTAATATCTATTTTATTAGACTTTAATATAGAATATATCTTAGAGCATGCATCAGGATCATCCGTAAGTCCAAAATATGTCTTGTTATATTTTGTTATCTTATGAGACATAAAAAAAGATGACATAAAAGACAAAAAATTAGATACACCACCAAGGTTAATACCCTCTAAAGATATAACAAGAGCAACTCCTGCCTCAGCAAGACAAGTTGTAATAAACACCTCATCGACCTCTCTGTTTAAAGACAGTATTACAAGATACCTATCAGTCTTTAGATCTTTTTTTACGACTTCCACTGAATACTTTTTAAATACATAGATAATATCATCAAAAACCTCAGCCTTTGTTATTTCTTTTAGGAAAGAATCATTTTTTAATATCCTTGAAATAGATGCAAGTATCTTAACATATGTATTATCTTCTTCAGGTATCATAACAAAAAACAAAAGATTAAACTTATTAGACTTTGCACCCTTATAATAGATACCCTCTTTACTTATCACAATAAAAAGCATAACCTCTTTAACACTTGACCTTACATGTGGTATTAAAACATGCGGTAAAACCTCAAAACTTCCTTCTGACTCTCTCTTCAAGAAATCATTAAAAACTTTTTCTGTATCACTTACTTTATCCTCTTTGTTAGCCTGTAATATAAACTTTTTTATAATTGAATAAAAATCCATATCAGGATTTATTAACACCCTGTCTTTTTTTATCATATTAACTATCATTAATTCCCTCCCTTTTAATCTTTATATTATAGGAAAAAGTTATCAATATTGGTGTAATTAAAGAAGTTACAACTATCATAAAAATTATAGAAGGAAGATAAGAGTCAGGTATCAGGTTAGGTATTTTATGCATAACAATAGAAGTAACAACAAGTGCAACCTCACCACGTGGTATCATACCACTACCTATTATAAGAGATCTTTGCCAATCAAAACCAACCAATTTTGCAAAAAGTCCATTTCCAACAACTTTAGAGACTATTGCAATTAAAAGTAAAATTCCAGAAACCAAAGGGTCAAGTTTTGAAATCTCAATATCAGTCTCAAGTCCTATATACACAAAAAATAAAGATATAAATATTGAGTCACCTATAGTTGTTATGCCTTCTTCTATCTTTGTCTTAAACTTTGTGTTCCCAACAAAAACACCTACTATATATGCACCTGTTATTGCCGCAAGCTCTGTCTTTTCAGCTGCCCAGGAAAAAAGAAACAATAAAGATAATGTTATAGATATCATAGCCTTTTCAGACTTTAGATTATTAGCAATATTAAGAAGATATGGTATAACAAAAAAACCAACAACTATAGCAACAAATATATATATAAGCATATAGAGAAGACTTAGGCTAACATTTGTGCCAGCAATCAAACTCAGAGTAATACTGAGTGCTATTATACCCAATATATCATCTATAACAGCTGCCCCAAGAATTGTATTACCCTCAACAGTATCCATCTTTTTTAACTGTAATAATGTCATTACTGTCACAGAAACAGATGTTGCTGTAAGAATAGTACCTATAATAATACCTAAGTTCGCATTATTAGATATTCCATATATAAAAATAAATCCCATCAGAAAAGGTATTAATATTCCCCCCAATGCAATAATAAAAGAGTTTTTGCCAACCCTTTTTATCATATTTATCTCTGTATCCATACCAGCAATAAAAAGCAGTAATACAACTCCTATATTTGAAAAAAATCTTAGTTTTTCAAGGTCATCATGGTTTTTCACAACATTAAATCCTGAAGGTCCCATTATTATACCTACCAAAATAATACCAACAACAGGTGGAATTTTTATACGATAGCAGAAGTCTGAAATTATCTTTGAAAAAAATATAAAAAAGGCAAGAAGCACAAATATGTTTTCAGTCATAAAACTTCCAAATAAAATTCTAAAAAAATTTTAAAAAAAATTTGTTTAAGTAATTAAAATAAATAAAAAAGGAAATAAAATGAAAAAGATATTGATATTTAAAAATGGAATATTTGATATTATGTTAGAAAAAGGAGTAGAAAATATAGAGAGTATAGATATAAAGCAAATACTTGAAGAAATACTTGATACAAGAATAATGTCTATTGAATTAAAAACACTTATAGAAAAAGGAATAGACAAAAAAACAGCAATGATCATGTGCCTAACTTATGAACTTGGAAGAAGACATTTCTTTTCATTTTCACATAAAAAATTATAAAAAAACACAGTGTCAGTGTCCATATATTTCATTTCAGATACAACATACTTTATCTTTTCAACACAGACAAGGAGTGCAGCCCTATATATATAACCTGAAAGAGCCTCTTTTAAAATAAGGTTTTTTATACTTTTTTCTACTTCTTTATTAGGGTCTATAAAGTCAGCAATGTATACTATAAGTGGTATAATTCCCATATTTTCTTTTCCAAGTGTATGATACCTAATACTATCCAATATTTCAGTATCATCAATCCCAAACTCAGAAGATGCTATAAAAGCACCAAGAAAAGAATGAATAAGGTCTGGATTTTTTATATAAATATCAGGTATTTCAAGTTTATTATCTTTAATAATCCTAAGTGATTCATCAAGTCTTATATCTTTCGCAATATCATGTAAGAGGCTTGCAACAGCAATCTTTGTCTCATCAACCTCATACTTTCTTGCTATCTCTGTTGCAATCTTTTCAACATTAAAAGTATGTAAAAGCCTCTTTGTACTAAGATAATTCTCTATTTTTTTTCTTATCTCTTTAACCATTAGATCAACCTAAAATAGACTTTAATTTATCAAACACATCAGATATTGATTTTGCATTAAATAAAACATCCTGCTTTCTATAGTCTACACTCTTACCTGCATACTCTCTTGAGACACCATCAACAAAAGAACATGCTATAATAGGTTTATCAGCAAGCCAAAGATATGTAACTTCGGCAAGAGTTCCAGCTCCACCTCCCACAACAACACCTATATCACAGGAAAGAGCATTAATATAATTCCTTGCAAAACCTATACCAGTTGCAATAACTATTGAAGAATATTCATTAGCACTATTTATATCATCATCAGGAATTATAGAAACACTAATACCATTATTATCAAAAGCACCTTTACAGGCAGCCCTCATAACACCTTCTCTTCCACCCGTAATCAATACCCAGCCATTCTTTGCAATAAATGCCCCAATCTCATAAGCGACTTGATTGTTATACTCAATCTCTTTACTGTCTCCTATAACCAAGACCTGCTTTCTTCTCACTCCTTTAACTTCCATACTTCAAAATCTCCTATCTTTGAGTCTAAAACATAAAATTGAGAAACAGCGTTTAAAAACTCAGATGAACTTGTCTTTCCAAGATTTATAAAAAACTTTTTCTTTTTAAGATTAATATCATTTATACTTATAAAATTAGGGTCAAGACTATAAAGTTTATAAAAATAGACAAAAGAATCAGAATAAGGATATATCCCAACCTCAGGATTAGACTTTATAAATACAAATAATTCTCTATAACTATTGCTTTTACAATAGTCCTGGCTAATTATTGAATTAAATGTATTTATAAAATTTTTGTCATACTTATATAAAAATAAGTCTTTTGTATTCCATATAAAAAAGAACAATACAGGAATAAACAAGAGAAAAAATATTGTTTTCCTAAGTTTTTGATCTCTTACCTTTTCAAAAATCTGTATCCCTGCCATAATAGATATTAAAGGATAAGAAAAAATAAAACTGTTTAACCTTATGTCTAATCCAGAAATAAAAACTGTAAAAAGTAAAAAAATAACAATAGAGATTATATAAAACTCTTTTGCTCTCTTAACTTTATCTTTAAAGAAGTTGATAAAAAACTTTATAGCAAAAAACCATATAACAAAATTAAACAAAAAGATTATAATAACTTTATGTAACAGATTAGGGATGAAAAGGACAAGGTTATTTTTTATAAAATTATCATAGTATTTCCCAATTATGAGTTTAAAATTATCATTCATAAGAACCTTGCTAAAATGCCAGTCAACTAAGATAAGAATAATACCCATTAGAGTTACTATGAGTATAAAAAGGAAATACTTTGAAACATCAGACTTATTTTTCCTAAATGCCCAAAAAGGTCTTGCTACAAGAATATAAAAAATAAGAGAAAATATAAAATAAGTTCCCTTGAAAGAAATAAGCATAGATACTATAACAGAAAAAATCAAAGGTATTAGATATGACTTTTTGTCTTCAAACTCTATCATATAAAAAGAATAAAAACCAATCATAAAGAAAAGACTTAAGAATATCTCTTTGTTAAAGTCTAAGAATGATCCAAATGATGAAATAAAGAAAACATAAAGTATTGAAGAAATAAATCCAACTCTAGATGAATATATTTTTCTTGCCAATAGAAAAACAAAGACAGAAGTAAGCCCAACAATAACTATAACAATAAGTCTTAAAATAGTTATATTATCGAGAAAAGCCTTTAGGACAAGTTCATATAAGTTCCTAGGTCCTATCCCTATGACTCTAGTTATATCCTGAAAAAGTACAGAGTCATAAAAGTCACTATAAAATAGTGTGGGTAGTCTTAAAAAAAATAGACTTAAAAAAATAAACAGCCACAAGTAATGATTCCTTGCATAAAACAAAAACTTCCAGAAATTAGGTTTCACTGTCTCTCTCCTATAAGATTTTCTTAAATTAAAATTTATTTATTAGTGTAAAAAAGTATATAGATTTTATAGTACGATATATTTATAAAAATATTAAGGAGCATAATATGAACTTTACACTACACAATCCCACAAGGCTTATATTTGGACCAGGCTCTATATCAAAACTCTCAAAAGAAATAGAGAAAATTGAAATAAAAAAACCACTATTAGTAATAGGAAAAGGAAGTATAAAAAGGAATGGTATACTTGAAAAAGTATTAAACTTATTGAAAGATTATGATACAAAAGTATTTGAAGGAATACCAGCAAACCCGGATGTAGAAGACATAATAAGAGCAAAAGACTTTTTTATATCTAACAACTGTGACTCTGTCATAGGTCTAGGTGGTGGAAGTGTAATGGATGCATCAAAGGTAATAAGTCTTGTTGCAAAAGAAAAAAATGACCCATGGGAATATACACAAAACATAAAACCTAAAGAAGCATATCCAATAATAACAATACCTACTGTAGCAGCAACAGGCTCTGAAGCAGACCCAATAGCAGTAATAAACAACAATAAAATAAAAGAAAAAAGGTCTATATCTGGTATGCCATTATATCCTGTATTATCTATAGTAGACCCTGAACTTACGATAACAACTCCTATCAACGTATCAATAGACGGTTTTGTTGATATAATAGCCCATGTAAGTGAGACTTTTATTTCAACAAAAGAAAGAAACATATTCTGTGATGGCATAACTGAGACAATAATAAAAATGATAATAGAGAATGCACCAATAATAATTAAAGACCCTACTAACATAAAAGCAAGGACAGATGTATCACTTGCAAGTACAATGGCAATGTTTGGAATACTATACCCAAGATCAGGTGGATGGCCTCTACACGCAATAGAACACTCAATAAGCGGTTTTTATCCAGAAATAACTCATGGCTCAGGTCTTGCTGCAATATTACCTGGTATAGTCGAATGGAATGCAAATAAAAACTTAGAAAGGATAAAGCAATATCTAAAAATATTTGGAAAAGAAATAAAAGACAACAAAGAAGCAAGGAAAGGAATTGAGGACTTTTTAAAGTCAATAAATGCATACAAGAGATTAAGGGATATAGGGATAAGAAAAGAAGATATAGAAAAAATAGCCGAAAAAACTTTAGAGATAAAAGGAAATAAGGAGAAGACTCTATTAAACATAGAGCCTATGCACTTAAACGACATAATTGATGTATTAAAGGCTTGCTATTAATGTTGAAAACAAAAAGATATTTATTAATTAAAAAGTAGGTTCTATCACTACAAGTCTTTTATTTTATTTAAGCCATACAATGATATAAGGCTATAAAATTAGAGAAATTAGTCTTTAGGGTAAAAACTCTTTTACAATTTTTCTTATACATTTTTTTAGGTTAAAAAAAAAGACATATGAGCATTTTAATTTAGATAAGGTTAGGTCTATTATATGGTTTTTAAAAAAAATAAATTTTTTATTAAAATTTTATTTTAAAATTTTTTAAAAACCACAAAACATTTCTCTTATAAAATAAACTTCTTAAGTTCTTAATCACTTAATTAAAGTTTTGTAAAAAAGATAATTTTAAAACTAAAACTTAAAATTAAAAAGACTATTCATAAGTTTCTATACCAATAAGTTGTAATCGTTTTTCAATACTACAGTTATCACAGACCCCATAAAAGTATATATGGCATGACTCTACAATAAGATCCCCAAGGTTTATATTAGATAAGTTAATACTGCTATCAAGGTTAATATCTATTACACTTTTACAGACATTGCAAAAGAAATGAGCATGAGGTTTTAAATTTGCATCATATCTTGCCTTATCTTTTTCTATAGTAATTTCCTGTATCATATCAGCTTCTTTTAAACTTGTAATATTGTTATATACTGTAGCCCTTGAGATATTAGGATAAATACTTAATATATGATTATATATATCTTCAGCTGAAGGGTGAGTCTTGGTATTTAAGAGATAATTCAATATCTCTATTCTAGGAATAGTTATAGATATATTTTTAGACTTTAAGATACCAACTATATTTTCTTTAGTGTTTAAAGGTATAGAATTACCCTTTACTTAAAATTTTTAATTATTAAATTTAATAAAAAATTTTATAAAAAACAAAAAAATTTAGTAAAAATGAGAAGAATTACAGTAATAATAGAAGATAAAAAAGTTTCTATAAACCCAAAAAATATTGATAAGTTCTCTAATTTTAATGATGCATACCAAAAAGCAATATCTGAAGCATTTAAATATGTAGAAAGACTAATAAAGATAAGAGACAGAAGTACAGAAGAACTAAAAAAAAGGCTAAATGAAAAAGGTTTTTATGAAAATGAGATAGAATACGTTATAGATGTTCTTAGAAAAAACAAACTCTTAGATGACAAAAGATTTGTAAAAACATTAATCGAAAGCTATGTAAAAAAAGGATATGGATTATTTAAAATAAAAGATAAGCTTATAGAAAAAGGCATAGATAAATATACAATAGAAGAATATCTAAAAGAATCACTTGAAAAAGACTTTTTTGAACAAGCAAGAATATTAGCAATAAAAAAAATTAAGACATATAAGGAAAAAGGTCATATAAAAGATAGAGTAAAAAGATACTTGTTCATGAGAGGTTTTGATTCAAAAATAATAGATAGAGTAATTGATGAACTAAAAAGAGAAGGGACAATAAAATAACCAATTACCAGAAATTATTTTTTATTATTATAAAAACTGCTTTATTTTTACTACTGCCATACAAGAATATTTAAAAGTTCAAACTTAGAAAGCCATTAATTTTCTAAGGCTCAAACAAGGCATCAAGTTTAAAATAAATCACACTGATTATTTGAATTAAACCACATTTAATAAAAATCATATCTAGTTATTTAAATATTCAAAAAATTAAAATCACTAAGATAATTTAGCATTTTTTAATAAGGCTTACAGTCTTTATAGAAAAAGTTAGTTTTAATTAAGGTTTATATCAAGTAATCACCTAACTCAATTTATCCTCTATATTTTAGTTTAAGTAGTCCTCTTTGTACAAGTACTAACATTATATATTTTAACTATACTCGATTAGACTTTTTATTCTATAATTATTAATGTAGTAAAAATAAAAAACCAACAAAAACTATTCTATATTAAAGTAACCTATCTCATCATCTCTGTCCTGCAGATTAAAAAATGGGGGATTATAGGCCTCAACATATAGATAGTATTTACCTTTATCAAACTTATCTTTAGGTAATAAGTATTTATTATTAGGTATTATAGTGTATGAAGTGTCATACACAAGTGAAGACCAGTCCTCAACTATACCTTTATCACCCTTAAAGACATAAATCCTGTAGCTTGTTGCACCAGTAATAGGCCTCCAAGAAACTTCCATAGTCTTAATATCTACTTTTATACTCTTAGGATAACCTTCAAGTGAAGACTTATCAAGATTAAATTCCGATTCCCTTGTTGTTAAATTACCATGTATATCTTCAACAATAAACTTATAAACACCCCTTGGTGCATTAGCCTCATTATAAGAAAAGTCTGAAAAGATAAACATATACTGTTTAAGATCTCCTATTCTTATATACCCATTAAACTCAGTTGCACTCTTCATAACAAAAGGTTTTTTTTCTATAATATAAGTTTTCTCTTGATTAATAATTCTAATACTCTTAATCTTTTCAAAGTCTTTTTCTGTATTTAAAAGACCTTTTCCCTCTTTCTCTATCATAAGTCCCATTTGAAGGAATCCTTTAGGATACTTAAGGTCGAGTGATGCCCTCTTTAGTATTGTCACAAAAGGAAGTTTTATATTAAGTTTTTCATTACCCGAACAAGAAATAAGATAAAATAAAAAGATTAATAAAAAAGATATAACTCTCATTTTTTTTCCTTTTTAAAAGGGGACTTAAAAGTCCCCTTTACAGTATTTTATATATATCTTAATCTCTTAGCTTCTTCTGTTAGCCAGTCTCTAAAGTCAGGATGAGCTATTGAAATAAGTTTTTTTGCTCTTTCTCTTACTGAAAGTCCTTTAAGTCTTACACACCCATACTCTGTTACAATATAGTCAACATTTGCTCTATGAAGTGTAACTTTTGCTCCTTCTTTTAACATAGGAGTAATCTTTGATATTACCTTTTTATTACCATCTTTACCCTTAACTGTAGCAGTAGAGTAAAGACATATAAAAGACTTTCCACCTGGTGACATTTGAGCACCTATTGCTGTATCAGCCTGTCCACCAGTACCACTAAACTGATCTGGCCCAATAGACTCAGAGCAGACCTGCCCAGTAAGGTCAACCTCAAGAGCACTGTTTATAGAAATCTGTTTGTAATTTTGAGCAATAACATAAGGATTGTTAACCCATTTACCCCTGTTTATAATAACTCCTGGATTTTCATTTATAAAGTCATAAAGCTTTCTAGAGCCAAGAGCAAAAGTACACACCATCTTATTAGGATATAAAGTCTTTTTCCTTCCTGTTATAACCCCAGCCTCAAAAAGCTCCATCATTCCCTCTGTGAGCATCTCTGTATGGATACCAACATCTTTTAAACTTAACAAGAGTTTACCAACAGCATTAGGCATACCACCTATACCTAACTGAAGAGTTATACCATTCTCTAAGTGTTCAAATATACTTTCTGCTATCTTTTTGTCCTCCTCAGAAACTGGAGCTATAGGAAGTTGAGGAGGTTCATAGTCAGCCTCTATTATATGATGAACCTGATCTATATGTATTATTACATCACCAAAAGTCCTTGGATACTTTTCATTAACCTCGAGTATAACAATATCAGCATTCTCTAACATATCAACCTCATAAGTTGCAGAAAGAGATAGCGACATATAACCAAACCTGTCAGGTGGTGTTGCAGTACCGACAAACATATGAGGTTTTCTTATAGTAAGCCTATCTGTACCTGCCATATGAAGGTGATTTGGAACAAAACTATTTATAGCAACAGGTGCATTTCTGATTGGACCTGTATAAAACCAACCATTATGATAAAAAGTACCTTCAAGCTCAGGATTAATAAAAAACTCATAATTCTCCATAGGCAGACAGGTGTATACACTAACATTACTTACCTTGCCTTTAAGTTTAGAAAGTCCTCTTAAAAAAAGCTTAGGTTCAGCTGCAGCTAATCCTACTATTACATCAGTATCAGACTTAACTAACTTCAAAGCATCATCAACAGATATTAATTTTTTTTTGTATTTTTCCTTAATTATCTCATTCATAGACATTCAATTACCCCCTAAATTTATATTTATTCTACGCTAAAGTTTACTTTACATGCCCCCACTTAACAATAGAAGCACCCCATACATATCCTATACCTGCAGCTATTATAACCATAACATCTCCATCTTTTAACTTTCCTTGTTTTTCACCCTCATATATTGATATAAACTGATCTATTTGACCAATATGTCCATATTCACTTAAATAAACAGACTGATTCTCTTTTAAGCCCAACTCATCGAGCATGTACTTGTACATAGAGTATTTAAAGTGTAAAACATTAAGGAAAGAAAGGTCTTTTCTTGTTAACCCACTCTTTTCAAGTGCTTTATCTATACATGTAAACCAGTTTTTCATCGAAACTTCATTAAGCCTATTTTTCATGTGCTCTGGTTCAAAAACTTTTAAAGACTTATTGCCAGTCTTTCTTAACTTATTAAGAATATCATCTGGTAATTTTTCTATAGGATTTACAGTACCACCGTATAATACACCAGCATCCCTTGCCATTGAGCCATCTGTTATTATATGAGTACCAAGAATAACATTCTTTTTATAGTTTCTCTGTAGTATCATTGCACCAGCACCAGCTCCTAAATTATACATAAATGAAACATCTGGGTCAGTATAGTCAATAAAGTCACCATTTCTATAACCACCAACTATCATAACTGTATTTATCTCTGGGTCAGCGTAAATCATGTCTTTTGCAATCTTCATAGCAGCAACAGTAGTGTTGCACCTTTGTTGAATATCTATTGACCATGCATTTTTAGCACCTATTTTTTCCTGTATGTATATACCTGATGTTGTTAGAGGATATTCTTTCCACTCTTCACCTATACATAAAATAAGATCAATGTCTTTAGGGTCAATACCTGTTCTCTTTAGAGCATCAAGTCCTGCTCTAACACCCATCTCTTGAGTACCATCATCTGGGCCTGGTATAGGTTTCTTAGTAAAACCTAATTTTTTTTCAACAGCTTCTGCTGTCCAAGCACCATTTGTAGCCTTGGCTATATCTTCGCTTGTCATATAAGTAGATGGTATGTATAGACCATACCCTACGATACCAACATAATCTTTACCCATACAATCTCCTTACAAATAAGATTTTGTTTTAAATTTGTTTAAACACTATAAAAAAGTCAAGTAAATATATTAAAATAATACTTTTGTTTTATATTTTGAGTTTTACTAAGAAAATAATAAATTTAAAAATAAAATTTTGTCAAGTATTTTAATAAAAAAGGGCGATTAGCTCAGTTGGCTAGAGTGCTTGCTCGACACGCAAGAGGTCACTGGTTCGACTCCAGTATCGCCCATTCTTGAAAAGATTTATACTATATCTTACTCAGTGACTGATCTATATCCCATATAATATCATCTATATTTTCTATACCTATAGAAAGCCTTATAAGGTCTTCTGAAAGCCCACAGCTAATTAATTGTTCTTTAGTAAGTTGAGAATGTGTTGTACTTGCAGGGTGTATTGCCAATGACTTTGCATCTCCAACATTAGCCAAGTGAGAAAATATCTTAAGGTTCTCGATAAACTTTCTTCCCGCCTCTCTTCCACCTTTTATTCCAAAAACAACCATACCACCAAAGTATTTTCTCATATACTTTGTTGCAATCATGTATGAAGGATCTGTTTCAAGGCCAGGATATCTTACCCATTCAACCTTTGGGTGATTAAGCAAAAACTTTGCAACATTAATAGCATTATCAGAGTGTCTTTCCATTCTAAGAGATAAAGTCTCAATACCTTGTAAAAATAACCAAGCATTATCAGGACTTATAGCAGCACCAAGATTCCTTAGAGGAACAAGCCTAAGTCTTAAAGAGAAGGCTATAGAATTATTCTCCCCCAGGTCCCTGGAAAAAACAATGTCATAATAACTTGGCTCAGGCTTGGTATAGAGTTCAAACTTTTCATCAGTCCAGTCAAAATTACCTGCATCAATAACAATACCACCAATAACTGTCCCATGACCACCAATCCATTTTGTAAGAGAGTGTATTACTATATTTGCACCATGCTCTATTGGTCTTAAAATACAAGGTGGAGTAAAAGTAGAATCAACAGCCAAAGGAATATTATACTTTTTAGCTACTTTTGAGATTTCAGAAATATCTGAAACATCTAAAGTAGGATTACCAATAGTCTCAGTAAAAATAAGTCTTGTTTTCGAGTTTATCTCTCTCTCAAAGTTCTTAGGCTCAGGATCAACAAACCTGACCTTTATACCAAACTGAGGCAGTATATCATTAAACATAGTAAAAGTCCCACCATAAAGTTTATTTGAAGAAACAATCTCATCCCCTTCCTTGCATATGTTTATCACAGTATAAAAAATAGCAGATGTCCCAGATGAAACAGCCACTGCAGCCTTTCCTTTATCTAAAGCAGCCATTCTCTTTTCAAGAATGTCTTGAGTAGGATTACCAAGTCTTGTATATATAAAGCCATCC
>Ga0068705_10000882_pt1 | contig 15214 bp, 6 predicted proteins | sample YNPMSTMetaG_FD_65631 | JGI IMG/M metagenome (GOLD analysis project Ga0068705, IMG submission 65631) | Anoxygenic and chlorotrophic microbial mat microbial communities from Yellowstone National Park, USA - YNP MS-T MetaG | ecosystem: Environmental > Aquatic > Thermal springs > Hot (42-90C) >... | reverse complement strand
ACAATCGATTTAATCTTACTTAAAACACTTTCATTAATCATTTCACAACTGAATTTTTTCAAACTTAAAAAATGCTTGAAGGATTTTGAAGGAGAAGTTTAATCCTCATTGTTTTCCTGCAAATGAAAATTGTTTTACTTATGATGTGGTTTACTGAAATCAGTTTTTAAATCTTTAAAAAATACTTCAATGAGCCTTTATTAATGTTATTGAATTATGAAATGGCGTCTTTATGGCGTCTATGTGGCGTCTTTGGCGTCTTTATGGCGTGAAATTATATAATAAGTTCCTTTACCTGTTTCTCCTGTTTTTTTAAAAATACCTTTATTGACTAAATCAGATAAATCTCTAGTGGCCGTTCTTTTAGATGTTGAACAAATTTCTCTGAATTCTTTGTTCGTTATTTTACCCTTTACTTTTACATACATAACTGCTTTAATTTGCCTTTGGTTCAAGCCTAGATTTTGTAAGTTTTCTTCAGTGTAAGAATCTTTATAAAAGATAATAGTAAAATCCCCAATTCCTTCTTTGTTCTCAATAAATTCAGGCTCTAGTAAATTTTGTTCCTTACACAATTCAGCCATTTTCAAAGTCCCGGAATTCCACGCTTCAATTAGACCAGCATAGTAAAATATAGTCGCAATTTGTGGATTACGATGATAGCCAGAATGAGGATTTCTAAGAGCTTCGATAGTTAAAGGAGGCATTAATTTGCCTAAATTCCAGATAGTTAATTTATCATCATAAATTTTAATTTGTATGGGAGCCGTACCAAGATAATCACGATGTATTATGGCATTAATAACTGCCTCTCTTAAAGCATCTAAAGGATATTCCCAAATATCTCGACGAGACAATCCCTCTACGCTTAAATCTTTTACAGTTGTATCAAAACGAACACTTATATGTTTCTTTATAACATTGATAATACCTTCTAATTGCTGAAATAAATTTCCTTCAATGATCACCGTATCGATTATTTCTGTATCGGTTTTAAATCTTCCTACCTTTGCATAAGCAGATGGAAAATGTATTTGAGGATTATTTGCAAATAATAAAACTGTTGCACGAGTAAATTTACTATCCTTTGTACATAAGTGAAGTTTTTGTAATAATAGATTTACATCTTTTAGTCCTTTAATTAATGGCAATCTATTTTCAGCTAACTGAACAAATTTATTGATTGTATTAAAATCAATTTCTGAATAATCAGCATCTGTTGAGAGCTTATCCCAAGTTTGACCGGTTTTTCTAATAAAAATGAAGAAAGCTCAAGGCCAGTTAGTTCTTGCGTTGTACTTCCACTTCTAACGAAAATTTTACCATTATAAAAAATAGGAAATGAGGCGAGTAAAATATCAATCGAAATGACATACTTTTCGTTATGCTTTTCTAAATTAATTAAGGGAGTTATTAATAGATGACTTTTTATTTTATTTGGCAGATACTCTATCAATCTTTTATAATCATTAACACCTATGACTTTACCAGAGTCATCTCCTCCAATACATAATTTACCACCGTTGGAGTTAGAAAAAGCTGAAATTATTTTTAAATGCTCATCTCGCCAATTTTCTTTATACTATATGTTTTGTGTTTCTGTCATAGGTCTTTCATTTCACACGCTCTTTAACTCCACTCCCTGCATCCTTGAATTTCTGAAGAATGTTTATTTTGAGGTGACAGTTTTCAATAAAGAGTTTATCAAGAACAATGAATCTCTTAGTTATTAGTTTTAAGTTTTCTTTTATCGTCACTTATTCATTTCATTTTCTACAAAACTAAAAAAATCAATCATATTAATTTCTAATGCTTTATCAATTTCTATCAGCTCAACGAAAATCAACAATCGTATAATTTTTTTTCAAAAAATTTTAGGGCAAAAATTTAGAACTTTTTTTTGAAGGCAAATGTTTTTATCACAAATTATCACTCAAAATATATATTGAATAAGAGAGTAAAAATTAAATATATTTAGTTTGACGATAACTAAAACAAATTAAGGTAGAAAAATGAAAGAATTAAAAAACAGTTTACAACTTGATTTAGTCGGTTTAGATGATCTAGATTTAAATGTTCATCCCAATACACTTCGAAAATGGTATCAATTAATGCATCTTGGCCGTCTTCTAGATGAAAAAGCTGCTATTTATCTCAGACAAAACAAAGGTTGGTCTTACCACGCACCATTTGCAGGCCACGATGGCATTCAATTAATGTTAGGATTAAGCTTTAGACAAAACAAAGATTTTCTTTTTCCATACTATCGTGATATGCTCACTGTTCTTGCTGCAGGAATCACTCCAGAAGAAATTATTCTTAATGGACTTTCAAAAGCTACAGATGTTGCAAGTGGTGGCCGCCATATGAGTAATCACTTCGCTAAACCAGAAATTAGAATTCAAAATGTTTCAAGTTGTGTTGCCAATCATGCACTTCACGCTGTTGGAGTTGCAAGAGCAATTAAAACTTATGGAGGTGATGAAATCGCCTACTTTAGTTCCGGTGAAGCCTCAACGAGTGAAGGATATTTTTACGAAGCTGTAAATGGAGCAAATCGTGAACAAGTTCCTGTCATTTTTGTGATTCAAAATAATAGATACGGCATTTCAGTACCATTGAATGTTCAGACTGCAAATAGATATGTATCCGATAATTTCGAAGGAATGAAAAACCTAAAGCGCATTATTGTTGATGGAACAAATCCATTTGATTCGTGGCGAGGAATGCAAGAGGCAATTGATTATGTCCAAAGTGGCCGAGGCCCTGCAATGGTTGAGGCTGATTGTGTTAGAATTCACTCTCATAGCAATTCAGACCGTCATGAATTATATCGCTCAAAAGAAGAACTTGAAGAAGTAAAGAAGCTTGACCCACTACCGCGATTTAGAAATTATCTTATCTTAAATGATATCCTTACTGAAAAAGAAATTCTTGAATTAGAGAGGTCAAATGAAATTGAAGTTGAAGAAGCGGCAAAAAGAGCTGAAGCTGCCCCCGACCCAGACCCAAAAACGATTTTCGATTTCGTTATTCCGCGAGAAATTGAATTCTGTCCTGTCCATGAATTACAGGAAATGGAACAAATTCAATATGATGAATCGCTTCCAAAAATTACATTGAGAGAAGCAATCAACGAGACATTAAAAGAAGAATTCAGAAATAATCCAAATACTTTCCTATGGGGCCAAGATGTCGCTTCTAAAGATAAAGGCGGTGTGTTTAATGTTACTAAAGGAATGTTGCAAGAGTTTGGTGAAAAGCGTGTTTTCAATGCACCACTTGCAGAAGATTTTATTGTAGGAACAGCTGAAGGATTTTCAAGATATAGAGATGATATTGTTGTAGTTGTTGAAGGTGCACAATTTGCAGATTATTTCTGGCCTGCAATGGAACAATTGATTGAGCTTTCACACGATTATTGGAGAAGTTATGGTAAATTCGTTCCAAATGTAGTTATTCGACTTGCATCTGGTGGTTACATCGGTGGTGGACTTTATCATTCACAAAATTTAGAAGCTGTTTTTACTTCGTTGCCAGGGTTAAGAGTCGTTGTACCAGCATTTGCAGATGATGCGGTAGGACTATTAAGATGTGCAATGCGAAATCGCGGAGTTACTTTATACCTCGAGCCAAAATTTCTTTACAATCAACCATTTGCAGCAACACCGAGACCGCCGAAAAATTTCTGCTTCCCATTTGGAAGAGCAAGAGTTCGAAGAGTTGGAACAGATTTATCAATCATTACTTATGGAACCACAGTTCACTGGTCATTAAGAGCTGCAAAAAGATTAAAAGAAGAACATAATATTGATGTTGAAGTTTTAGATTTAAGAAGTTTAGCTCCACTTGACAAAACGGCGATTTTCCAGACAGTTAAAAAAACAGGAAAAGCTTTAGTTGTTCATGAAGATAAATTGACTGGAGGATTTGGTGGAGAAATTTCGGCTTTGATTGCTGAATACGCTTTTGAATATCTTGATGCTCCTGTAATGAGAGTAGGCGGTAAAGATACTCCCATTGCTTTCTCCAAAATTTTAGAGAATGCAATTTTACCACAAGTTGATGACATTTATAATTCTGCATTGAAATTAGCTCAATACTAAAATCAGATATGGCTTAACCTCCTTATATAATCAAAAAAAGGGGCTGTCTAAAAAATTACAAAATGTCAGACTGAGCCCGTCGAAGTCTGACATTTTATTTAAAAATCAAACATTATAAGTCTAAGTATTATATTAAGAATTACTTTTTAGACAACCCCTTTTTTGTAAGCAAGAGAAAGTTGATTAATTTTTATTCGACAAAAATATTTGGGCAAAAGATTTTAGAATATCCTAAAATTGGAAGTTGTTGTTGAATAATTTAAAATCACTAAAATCTCTGATTAGTTTACTTAAGGTTTATTGTTTAATCTCCAAATACTTATTTAACTCTAAGGAATTTTCTTAAAGAATTGTTCATTAAGTTTCCTATTAATTAAAATTCACTAATATTAACGCAGATGTAGAAAATAGATTTTTATATTTTTAATTTATATATTGTTAAAGTTTTGTTAAATCAAATAAATGAGGTATTCTATGAAAAAAATTTTGTTCTTACTTTTGGTTACACTCTCAATAAATCTTTTTGCCCAAGCTAAACTTACCCAAAGATTGGAATACAAACTAAACAATATGTCTAATATTGAATATCTACGAGTTCTTTGCTTGCTAAAAGATAGAGTTGATATTGAAGCATTAGATAAATATCTTTATGATATTAAAGCCACTCCCCAAGAAAGAGCTTACATAGTTATAACAACTTTACAGGAAAAAGCCAATTCAACTCAATCCCGATTAATTAATTATTTAAATACAAAACTCTCATCAGGAGAAGTAAAACAATTTCAAAGTTTTTGGATAACAAATCTTATAATGGTTGAAGCAAATAAAAATGTAATTACTGAACTTGCAAATAGTGATGAGATAGAAATAATGGATTTTGATGCACTACTTCAATTAGACCCTTATACCTATGAAGGACCTGCACCAGAAAATATAGAAGGTTCTGAAATTGGGCTAAGAGTTATCAACGCAGATAAGTTGTGGAGAATGGGAATTTCTGGCGAAGGAAGATTAGTTATGAATATTGATACAGGTGTTGAAGGTTCACATCCTGCTTTAGCATCTAGGTGGCGTGGAAACTTCGTCCCTGCTAATCAAGCTTGGTTTGATCCTGAAACTAACACAACAACACCTACAGATTGCGATAACCATGGTACGCACACAATGGGAATTATGACAGGGCGAGAGGGAACAGATACAATTGGTGTCGCTCCCGGTGCACAATGGATTGCAGCAAAGACAATTTGTTCATCTCCTCATACAAGTAAATCAATTTCAGCTTTTCAATGGGCTATGAATCCTGATGGAAATCCAAACACTATTAGCGATATGCCCGATGTCATTAGTAATTCCTGGCATGACCCTAACACAACTAATGAATGCACTGGCTTATACAAACAAACTTTCGATGCTCTTGAAGCAGCTGGAATAGCAATCGTTTTCTCAGCAGGAAACCAGGGACCTAATGCATCAACAATAACAAGACCAAAAAATATAAATACTAATGAAGTCAATGTTTTTGCAGTAGGAAACATCAATGGGAATATAACAGGTTATCCAATTGCAAATTCATCTAGTAGAGGTCCATCAACTTGCGGTGGAACTGGTTCATTACTTATTAAACCGGAAGTTGTAGCTCCAGGAACATCTGTTCGTTCTGCTATTCGTGGTGGTTATGGAACTTTAAGCGGAACTTCAATGGCAGCTCCTCATGTTGGTGGCGCAATAGTTTTACTAAAACAAGTCTTTCCTAATCTAACCGGAACTCAACTAAAATATGCTCTCTATAATACAGCAGTCGACCTTGGCACACCTGGTGAAGATAATACTTACGGAAAAGGCTTGATAGATGTTTATGCTGCATTCTTATATCTTGCCAATAGAGATTCCATTCCTCCAACTCAAATAACCAATCTTCAAGTTAGTGAAGCTGGCTCTAATCACTTAAAATTAACTTGGAATGCTCCTTTTGATAATTCGCCAGGTGGAGTAATCGCTTATGATTTACGATACACTACCACTGGTCCAATCTTAGACACTGTAGCTTTCAATAATGCAATAAGTATTTCATATGTTCCTAATCCAGATAGTGCAGGAAGACCACAGTCAATTACAATTAGTAATTTAGCTTTCAATACAACTTATTATTTCGCAATTCGTTCACGAGATGTATGGAATAATTGGAGTTTGATTTCAAACAGCGCCATCGGAACGACTCTTTCCAGACCTTCAATTGCTGTGAGTCCCGACTCAATCAATTTGATTAGACCTGCAAATATCACATTTCAGGATTCAGTAAGAATTTTTAATAATTCATCGCAACCATCTACACTTCAGTTTAATGTCAGATTACAAAATCATACATTTCCATCAAAAAGCTATACAATGTTTTTGCAACCAACTGTCAATGAAGAAACAATAGAAAATAAATTATTTGATAAATCAGGAAACGGTTTTTCTATTTTAGGTAGTGGAGGTCCAGACCAATTTGGTTATCGATGGAAAGATAGCCGGGACCCCAATGGACCTAGTTTTTCTTGGTCATCTATTGCTACTTCGGGAACTCCTATTACATTAACTGATGATTCATATTCATCTCAAACACTAAATTTCCAATTTCCATTTTATGGAATAAATTATTCTTCTGTTGAAGTCGTTAGTAACGGTTATCTAAGATTTACAAATTACACATCTACATATCCAACAAATGGACCTATCCCGTCAACTGCATTGCCAAATAATTCAATTTATGGTTTCTGGGATGATTTGAATCCTGGTGCTGGCGGAAATGTCTATGTTTTGAAAACAACTGATAAGTTTATTGTTGAGTTTAATAATGTCCCAAGATACAATGACGCAACAACTCGAGTTACCTTCCAAATTGAAATTCAAAAAAATGGAACTATATTCTTTAGATATTTCAGAATGTCAGGTGTACTCAACAGCGCAACAATAGGGATTGAAAATGCGACAGGCACAGATGGATTACTAATAGCTTACAATCAAACTTATGTAAGTGATAGTCTTGCAGTAAGAATTCAGAAAGAGCCTGATTGGTTAACAGTTAATAATTTAACTGGAATAATTTCAAATGGACAATCACTTTCAATCAGACTTGTTTTTAATACTAATCAACTTATTAATGGAAAATATAGAATGGAAATGAATATCGCTCATAATGATTCCTCTAAATCCAATCTGATTGTTCCTATCAATCTCACAATTACAGATACAACATATTTAACAACTTCAACATTTAATGTTAATTCCGGATGGAACTTAATTTCAGTACCTATTCAAACATCACAGGTAAGAAAAGACGAATTATTCCCAAGTTCTAATTCTTTTGCTTATGGCTATACAACAAATTATGTAATTAGAGATACATTAGAACCCGGACAAGGATACTGGTTAAAATTCCCATCAAGCCAGAACATTCAATTAATTGGAAATATAATTTCTTCTTTATCAATTCCCATAAGAAATGGTTGGAACTTGATTGGTTCATTAGATGGAAGTATACCTGTTAACGCATTGACAACAAATCCACCAAATATTATTTCAGGCTTCATTTATGGTTATAACAATAATTATTTTATAGCTAACACTATCGATAAAGGTAAAGGATATTGGGTTAAATCAAATGCAAACGGATCATTGACTATAAATCTTTCAACTGCAAAATTGACATCTATCGAGCCAATTAATTTTGAAAAATCAGATTGGGCAATTCTTGAAATTGGAAATAAAAATTCAATGACAAGACTTTTTATTGGTCAAACAGATAAACAAATAGACCTTGAACTTCCACCAATTCCACCAGTTGGAAATTTTGATGCAAGATTCATAAATAATTCATTGTTGAGTGACCTTTCAGAAGTTAATATGATTGCTATTTCATCAATCGAATATCCGATATCAATCACTCTCATAAATTCTAATGGTAAATCTTATTTAGTCACGGATGCAATTAATCAAAAAATCTTCAATCAAATTCTTAGTGAAGGAAAAACTATAACCATTGATAACTCTATGATTGATAAATTATTGCTTAAAGAATGGAAAACTGAACTTCGATACGAATTGATGCAAAATTATCCAAATCCTTTTAACCCAAGAACAATTATTCAATTTAGCATTCCAGAAAAAGTTGTTGTGAACTTGTCAATTTATAATTCACTTGGAGAAAAAGTAGCTGAGATTTTGAACAAAGAACTTGAAGCTGGAATTCATCAAGTCGAATTAGATGGTTCAGGTTTTTCATCTGGTATTTATTTCTACAAATTGAAAGCGGGTAATTTTACACAGGTTAAAAAGTTAGCTTTAATCAAATAATCTTTTATTTATTTTTCCTTCTCTTCTTATCATTGACCCGAGTTTATTCTCGGGTCTTTTTTTATTAAAGATAACTCCACATCTAAAATAGATTAAGCAACACTAATTGTGCCTTTCTATGTATAAATTACAAATCAAACATTTTTACTAGAAAACAGAATTCAAATTCGGTGTTTAATTATTACAAGGTTTCTTATTCCACTATTTTTCATTCTTAAAAATTCTTCATATAGAGTTATGATTGGTCCTTACATCAATTAACATTAATTTAATTTTCATTGATTAATTTTGTAGAAGAAAATCTATCACAAATACAAAAACTTAAGGTAAGACTATGAAAAGATTTTTAACCTTTACTTTTACACTAGTTTTAATTCTAACAGCATACTCATATTCAAAGGAACTAGACAAACCAAAACTTGTCATCGGAATTGTAGTAGATCAAATGCGATTTATAGATTTGTATCGATATTATGATTTATATTCAGAGAACGGAATAAAAAAACTTATCAATGAGGGTTCCAATTTTACTAATGCACATTATAACTATATTCCTACCAATACTGGTCCGGGTCATGCATCAATTTACACTGGCACTACTCCTTACTATCACGGAATTATAAACAATGATTTCTACGATAGAGCATTAAAAAAAACAATCTATTGCGTTGCCGATCCTGATGTTCAATCAATTGGTTCAGATGATAATGAAGGCAAAAAGTCCCCTAAGAATTTATTAGTCACAACAATTACCGACGCACTTAAACTATTCACAAACAAAAAATCAAAAGTAATTTCAATTTCGATAAAAGATAGAGGCGCAATTCTACCTGGTGGTCATTTAGCTGATGGTGTTTTCTGGTACAATAGTAAAACTGGAAATTTTATTTCATCTTCATATTATATGAAGGATCTACCTGATTGGGTTAAAAACTTCAATAATCAAAAGCTAGCTGATAAATATTTATCGGGAGAATGGAATTTATTAACTGACAAAAAATTCTACGAAATTAATTCACCTGATGAATCACCTTACGAACCAGACTTTTTCAGGGAAGGGAAAAAATCTTTTCCTCATTCATTTAAAAATTTAAGACTCGAAGAAAAATATGAAGCATTTACATTCACTCCTTTTATTCATGATGTATTAATTGAACTGGCTAAATCCGCAATTAAAAATGAGAGACTTGGAAAAAACTCTGTTCCCGATTTTCTCGCAATTAGTTTTTCATCAACTGACTTAATTGGACATACATGGGGAAATGTTTCTTTTGAATTGATGGATACATATCTCCGCCTTGATAAAAAATTAGCTGATTTACTTGAATTTCTTGATAATGAAATTGGAAAAAATAATTATCTTTTATTCTTAACATCTGACCATGGTGCAATTGAAACTCCAGGTTACTTAAAAGAAAACAGAATACCAACCGGAGAATTACATAACTCTAAGATAATAGATTCACTCAAAGCTTTTACGAATAGAACTTACGGAACAGATAAAGTCATTGAATCATACTCTTACGGCTCTATTTATCTTAATCGAAAAATTATTGAACAACGAAATTTAGATTACTACAAAATCGAAAGAGAAATATCAAGGTATCTTAGAGATGTATTTCCCGAAATTCAAACAATTGCAACCCGAAGTGAACTTGAAAAATCAATATCTTCAAGAATGAGTGAGAATTTTATTTTGAATGGTTGGCATCCATCAAAATCAGCAGATATAGTTTTTAATTTACGACCGAATTACTTATTTAAATTTCTTGAAAAAGGCACAACGCACGGAACATCTTATACTTATGATACCCACATTCCAATAATCTTTTATGGTTGGAAAATACCAAAGCAAGAAGTGAATGAAAAAGTTTATATAATTGACATAGCCCCAACAATATCAAATCTTTTGAAAATCGCCATGCCAAATGCTTGTATCGGTATACCTTTAATCAAGTAATGTTTTATTTTACTATAATTTTATTTACTTGCTCATTAGAATAATTAAAGAGTTCCACTAACTACCAGTCAATCTTAACTTTAGTCGTATCAACAAGAATTGGAGTATATTCACTTGAAGTATGTATATCACAGTAATCATACATAAATTTTGAGTTAACTAAATCTGTAATTTTTTCGGGACAATAATCATTTGCAAGCTTAGGAGTTCCTGACCTCAATGACTGCAGACAAAAAGTTCTATATTCTAAACCATCGGGTTCATCAAAATCTTTAAATGGCAGATTAATATTTTTATCATTATAAACTTTCTGCATAAATCTAGCCCAAATCGGAGCTGCTGCTCTTGCACCCTGACCATACCACCCAGTAAATTTAGTCTTTTGATCATCAAATCCAACCCAAACACCTGCACAAAGATTTGGTGTGTATCCAACAAACCAGGCATCTGTAAAATCTTGTGTTGTTCCAGTTTTACCTGCAGCAGGTAAATTGAAAAATCTTCTAATACCCGCAGCTGTCCCGTAGTTAACAACTCCTTTCATTAACTCGGTCATTAGATATGCGGTTTGTGGAGAAATTGCAAATTTCATATCTGATTTAAATTCTTCTATCAATAGTCCATTTTTATCTTCAACACGAATTATTCCAACTGGCTCGTTATAAATACCAGAATTTGCAAAAGTTGCAAAGGCTGCTGTAAGTTCAATTGGGGATACTTCAGAAGTTCCAAGTGCAATTGAATAATATGGATTAATTTTACTTTTAATACCCAACCTTTGAGCATAAATCGGAATTTCATTTAATGGTGCGAGACCTTCATAGATTAACCGAACTGAAACAACATTAATTGATAAAGCAAGTGCTTTTCTAAGACTAAAATATCCACCATATTTTCCATCAGAATTTTTTGGTGAGTAGATTTGCCTACCTACTCTGATTGTAAGTGGCTCATTTAATATTTCACCTGTAATTGGAAATCCATTGTCAACAGCAACAGTATAAACAATTGGTTTAAATGCAGAACCAGGCTGTCTTTTGATTTGAGTTACATGATTTAATCCATACATAAAATTAAAATCTGAACCACCCACCATCGCTTTTATATGACCATTTCGAGGTTCAATCACTACAAATCCAACTTCGATTTTAAGGGCATCGTTCTTAACAGAATCAATAAAATGAGGATTGTTCCTTAATCTAGTTTCGATAAACCTCCTTTCTTCTTCCGTTTCCGCTGAAATATATTCTGGCCGAGATTTGATGGCTTTAGTTAAATAGTACTCAAGTTTGTCCTTGTTTTTTTTCCAATCCCACGACTTTTCAAACATAGGTTGAAATTCTTTCAAGTGTTCTTGTACTGCATCGTTTGCATGTCTTTGCATATCGTAATCCAATGTTGTAAAAATGTTCAAACCATCACGATAAAGATCAACTTCGTATTTTTCTGCTCTTTGAACAAGTTGCTGTCTAACATATTCAAGAAAATGAGGAGCAATAGTTGAAGAAAATTCAGGTGCCTTCTTAAACTCGACAATTTCTTTTAATGCTTTGTTATATTCGCTTTCGCTTATGTAACCTTGTTCTAACATTATTTTTAAAATCAATTTTGAACGAGCATAAGAGTTTTCTGGTCTTTTAATTGGATCATAATAAACAGGATTACGAAGTAACGAAATCAAAATTGTTGACTCTCTTAAGGTCAATTGTTTTACTGTTTTACCAAAATAATTTCTTGCAGCTGCTTCAATTCCATAGTTTCCTCTACCAAAGTAACTGATATTTAAGTACATCTCTAAAATCTCATTTTTCGTGAAATTTCTTTCCATCTGAATTGCTGTTATCATTTCACGAAATTTTCTGAGCAAAAGGTCGAGTGGATTCTGTTCTTTTTCTACAAGCCTATACAAATTTCTGGCGAGTTGTTGTGTTAAAGTGCTTGCACCGCCACTTCTTCGAGATAATGTAATGATATTTAAAAAAATTGCTTTTGCGATTCGATCAAAATCGAGTCCCCAGTGTCGATAAAATTTTCTATCCTCCGTTACTATTAAAGCATTGATTAGATGTTTCGGAATGGAATCAATTCCAACTTCTATTCTGTTTTGAATATAAAATTGTCCAATTAATCTTCCATCATTAGAATAAACATTTGAAGCATAATACGGCCTTGGATTTTCAAGTTCTTCGAAAGATGGGAGCCCACTAAAAATGTAAACAACAAATGCGACAAATAATATAAATGCAATAGCTAAAGAAATTAATATACTTTTTTTATGCCTCTGATAGAATTTTCTATGAGTGTGTTTCCTAAATTGACCATTTTTTAAGTATCTGTAAATCTCATCTCTAGAAATTTTCTTTCTCACCATTTTCTTTCCAATTAATTCAGATATCTTTTATTTCAAATACTTGACCATCAAATACTCCGAAGGCTGGTTTAATTAACCAACTTCCAAGATTGATATAATAACCATTATTAATTAGTTCGAATCTGAACTTATGAGAATGACCCATTACAACATAATCATATCCTTCTTCAATCTTTTTCTCCGCAAATTGATATAAGTAATCATTTTCACCTTGATATTTTTCACTTGTGTGATGTCGAGATTTCTTAGAAAAGTATCTGGCAAGTCCAATCCCAATATTTGGATGCAATTTCGAATATAAAGATTGGAGTCGTTTATTTCGGACAATCGATTTGAGAATTTTATATCCCGTATCATTTCCGATTAATCCATCGCCATGTGCAAGTAAAAATTTTTTCCCATTAATTAACTGCGTAACAGGATTTTCACTTAAATTAATTTTCAATTGTCTTTCAAATAAATCTTTATGAGCAAAATCATGATTACCAATTATATAAGTGATTTTAACTCCATTTTCAGACATTTTTTCAAGACAAGTCAAAATTCGATAAGCATATTTTTGTACGACCGATTTGTATTCAAACCAGTAATCAAAAAGATCACCGAGAATATAGAGTGAGCTTTTATCTTTACAAATTAGACTACACAAATCTTCAAACTTCTGAATTAATGGTTTTTCTAGTTCGTATTCATTAAAACCAAAATGAGTATCGGAAATGAAATATACTTTGCTCAAATCACCCTCTAATTTTTATAAACTACTGATTTCAAAATTTTATTTTCTGGATCAATTACTACTTCCTTCAACTTCCTTTTTGAATTAAAAGATAAAAACTGGTGATTTGTTTCGTTAAAAATATTAATGAACTCTTTAGTTTGGTCCTCAAAAATTAATTCAAGCTCAAGATGAGTTTTGAATATCATTTCAGGTTGAATTTGTTTTAATTCTACTCTACAAAAATAATGATTATCTATTTTTTCTGAATTGAATTTAATTTCAAAATAAGGTTTATCAATTCTTGAAAACAACCATTGATTAAAGAACTCATTAAAATTTTTTTGAGTTACTTCATTTACCAACTTGATGAAATCCTCTGTGGATGCATTTGAGAACTCAAATAAGTCCAAGTAAATTTTAATCAATCTAAAAAATTCTTCATCTCCAATTTCCTGTCTAAGCATTTCAAGTATCCAAGCACCTTTATCATAAATGGTTCTGGAAAAAATATAACCATCTGTTTTATAAACACTCCCATAAAAATCTGTATTTGGTAAATCAACCTTTACTTTATCATTTATAGATAAATAAGCAAGATGTTCAAAATATGTTGCGAAGCCTTCATTCAACCAAATATCCTTCCAGCCTTTGCATGTCACTAAATTTCCAAACCAGTTATGAGCAAATTCATGTGCATGAAGACTAAAAGATGAATATAAACCTTTAAATGCTTCCGATGTAATTGCGCTTCTTGTTTGATGTTCCATTCCACCAAAAGGCCAACTAACTTCCACAATTCCATACAGTTCATCTTTAAATGGAAATTCACCCACGAATCTTTTCAATCTTTCATATACAACTTCTATTAAATTTAAATCTTCCTTCGCTCGTTCATAATTTTCCTTAAATACAAAGTGTTCAAGGTATAATTCCTGATTAGTTAACAAATCGGTGTATTTATCTTTTATTACTTCATATTCACCGCCAGCAACAAAAAGCAAGTAGTGTGAAATCGGATAATTCGATTTATATGTAAATTGCTTAAATCCACCATTTATAGAAGATGAATCAATTAATAACCCATTTGATACACCAATTATTCTTTCAGGAACGATTAAATCAACTTTTTTAAAAAATTTGTCGGATGGATCTTCTTTGCAGATATACCAATATTTCGAAAAATTAGGTTCACTCAAGGTGTAGAAATGATTTTTTTCACTATCAAAAATAAATCCTTTATAAAATCTATTTTCAAAGTTAAAACTGTAGTTAATATCAAATTGGATTTCATTTCTATCGAAAGAATTCTTTATGAAAAGAAAATTTCCTTTCTGAAAGTAAGATAATTTCTTTTGATTATTATCTGAAATATTTTCAATCTTAATATTTCTTCCACAGTCTAAAATTATGTAGTCAAAGTGTGCATTGTCATTCAAACTGATGAATAACCTTTCATTCCCAATAACTCTCATCTCTTCATAATCAATTCTTAGACTTAAGTAAATTGTGTCGATTGAATAAAGACTTTTATTTTTAATATAGGTCGAGTCAATATTAGTTTGAAAAACGAACTCGTGTAGTTTATCTTCCATAAAACCAATTATTTCTTTCCGTATGAAATAAAATTCATTTGATTTAGATGAAATGAAATACAAATTCAAGATTAAAATAAAATGAATAGTTATAAGTGAAAATATCTTTTTCATTAATTCAAAAATAAATGA
>Ga0068705_10000871_pt1 | contig 15294 bp, 14 predicted proteins | sample YNPMSTMetaG_FD_65631 | JGI IMG/M metagenome (GOLD analysis project Ga0068705, IMG submission 65631) | Anoxygenic and chlorotrophic microbial mat microbial communities from Yellowstone National Park, USA - YNP MS-T MetaG | ecosystem: Environmental > Aquatic > Thermal springs > Hot (42-90C) >... | reverse complement strand
CACGATGAGCGACCGGCTGAACGCCGGGGTTCCCAGTGATCGTTTCGAGGTGGAATGGCATCTGGCATCGCGGCATGTCGAAGCGCGTCTGGCGCGCGCCGAACCTGAGCCAGACCTTGCGACGCTGCTCGCTGAGGGCGTACCGGTACTGAACCCGGCATCCCTCGGCGCCGCCGACGATGCGCCCGCTCCGGTTTGCTGCGATCCGTCTGGCGCTCGCGTCCTTATTCGCTTCCCGACCAACATTCAGGCACTCAAAATGACACGACCTGCAGAAGCGCTGACCTGGCGCATGCAGGTGCGCGATCTGTGCGAACGGTCGTTTGCCGCCGGTTATACGATTACTGACGCTTTTACCGCAGGAGCGTGCAGTTACTACCTGCTGCACCAGCACTGGAGCATTGTATGAGGATCGAATCAATCACCCTGCACCATATCGATATGCCGCTGGTGGCGCCGTTCGAGACTAGTTTCGGGCGTGAGACGCACCGCCCGTGCATTCTGGTCGAGATGCGTGCAGATGGACGAACTGGCTGGGGCGAATGCGTTGCCGGTGCAGGACCCTGGTATGCGTATGAAACCATTGGCACTGCCTGGCACATTATTGGTGAGTTTCTGGCTCCGATGTTGATCGATCAGGATATCGACTCGCCTGAATCTCTTGTTGAACGGTTTGCTCACGTGCGCGGTCATCCAATGGCGCGCGCTGCCGTCGAAGCCGCGTTCTGGGACATTTTTGCTCAGGCGCACGGCGTATCGCTGGCGCGACTTATCGGCGCGACGCGGCAACGGGTGTCGGTGGGGGTGAGCGTTGGAATCGAACCGACACTCGCTGCCCAACTCGAACGGATTGCGCAATTTGTTGAAGCCGGATATGCGCGCATCAAACTGAAGATCAAACCGGGATGGGATGTTGCTGTCGTACGCGCAGTCCGTGAGCGCTGGCCCGATATTGCGTTGCAGGTGGACGCCAATTCAGCGTATACCCTTGCTGATGCACCGGTGTTTCGTGAACTGGACGAGATGGACTTGCTGCTGATCGAGCAACCGCTGCACCACGAGGATATGGTCGATCACGCGCGCCTTCAGTCGCAACTGCGAACCCCTATCTGTCTCGATGAAAGCATCCACTCGCCCGATCATGCCCGCTGGGCGCTCGATATCGATGCCTGCCGCGTAATTAACATCAAGATCGGGCGGGTTGGCGGGTTGACCGCTGCGCGTCAGATCCACGATCTGTGCGCCAGTCGCGGCGTACCGGTCTGGTGCGGCGGCATGCTAGAAACGAATGTGGGGCGTGCGGTGAACCTGGCGCTGGCAGCGCTGCCCAACTTTACGCTGCCCGGTGATATTTCCGCCTCGGCGCGCTACTATCACTACGACATTGCGACACCCGACTTTGTGTTGAACGATGACTCGACCATCACCGTTCCCGATACACCTGGCACAGGCGTCGTCGTTCTGCCGGAGCGCCTGCGCGCCGTACAGGTGCGCGAGATGACAATTGGGAAAGGATGAGACTGTTACCCTGCCATTTCCTGGCAATGTCTGCATTTATGCTGCGACCATCACTCCAACCGCCTCTTCCAGTGATGTGAACCCGTCACGGCGCAACCGGCGTGCAAGCCCCTGCTTGATGTCGCGTGCGATTGCAGGTCCTGCGTATACCATGCCGGTATAGATCTGGATCAACCGCGCGCCTGCGCGAATGTGCTGATATGCGTCCTCTGCCGTGACAATGCCGCCGACACCGATCACCGGTGGCGTTCCGTGCGTCATGCGGTAGATCGCGCCGATGACCTGACGTGTGTGCTGCGTCAGTGGACGACCGCTCAATCCGCCGGTTTCGATTGCCAGTCGGCTGTGCAGACCATCACGCGCCAGGGTTGTGTTGGTCGCAATGAAGGCTGCAATACCGGCGTCGCAACCGGCACGCACGACTGCTTCGAGTTGATCCGGGGTCTCGTCGGGCGACACCTTCAGCGCAATCGGACGCGGGTGTGGCAGAGCGCGGTTGAGTCGCGTCAGTTCGCGCAGGAGCGTCTCGAGCGCTGCACGTTCGTGCAGGCGACGCAAGCCCGGCGTATTCGGTGATGAGATATTGACCGCCACATAGTCGGCGAGTGGCGCCAGTGCAACGAAGGTTGCGACATAATCTTCAACAGCGCGTTCCAGTGGCGTGTCGCGATTTTTGCCGATATTGACGCCAACGATGACATCGCGTGAGCGACGTGCGCGCAACGCACGCGCAACTGCAACCATGCCCGGACTGTTGAAGCCGAGACGGTTGATCAGCGCAGCATCCTCCGGTAGACGAAAGAGGCGTGGACGCGGGTTTCCGGGTTGCGGGCGTGGTGTAACTGTGCCAGCTTCGATATGACCGAAACCAAGGACCGCCAGCCCATCAACCAGATCGGCGCATTTGTCGAACCCGGCAGCGACGCCGACCGGATTGGCGAAGTGCAGCCCCGACCAATCGACTGCCAGGATAGGATCCTCCCAGGCATACAGCGCACGGATCAGACGCGGCAACAACGGCGCACGACTCGTCACCCGCAGCGCCTTCGCTGTCAGATCATGGGCGCGCTCGGCGTCGAGGCGGAATAAAAGAGGGCGAATAAGACTGTAGAACAAGGTCATTGTCAGGTTCCTGGTGAATGGCGATACAACCCCTAACCCCCGACCTCGCGCAAATCGAACCATGGTCCCTCGACGCAAGGCAGGCGAACTCTGCCTCGCAGTTCGACAGCACACGTTCCACACGCGCCGAACCCGCAGCCAGGCGGCGATTCGATAAGCATCTGCGCAAACCCGCGTGCCCAGCGGAGACGGACGGAGCGCATGATCCGCCCTAACTCCATGAGCGCCTCTTGCGGCAATGCTGCCACGACCGCGTCTGCCCATGCCAGCATCGAAGTTTTATCTGTTGGCTGCAGCACTGCTGCAACGGAAGCTGCAACATTCGTGTCCACTGTTGTGACATACTCGATTGCGGAGGGAAGCAGAAAGGGCGGCGGCAGGCATTCCTGGTCATCAGCGAAGGCGAAAAGGGTCACAGCAGCGCAGGGTGCCGCGAGGCGTGCTATGAAGATCAGCGCAGCAAGCCTTGCACCGGCGCCAATCAGCAACAGATTGCACTGGCGATCATTCAGGGGGAAGGGACGCCCAGACAACCCCACGACATCGAGGGTTTCGCCTGGCAAACGACACGCCAGCCATGCTAGTCCTGGCTCGTGCGGTTCATAGAGCAACGCCAGCTGCCCAATTTCCGGCATCGTTGCAGCCAGAAAGAGCGGGCGACGCAACAACCGATATTGGTCATCGGGATCGTCGCAGCGCACCAGCAGCGCATGACCGGGGCGCGCATCACGCGCCAGATCGGGAGCGTGCAGCGCAAGCCAGCGGAGGCGTGCTGTCAACTGGCGATGGTCAGCGATTACAAGTGTGTGCTGGCGTGCCATTACTCGCCATTCTCGTTGCCAAGGATTCCTTCGAGCCGCGACGCCTGCTGCAAAGCGCCAGTGCTGACGCCAAAATTGCCACGGCGGAACACGATCTGCCCGCGGTACATCGTCAGCATTACCTGTCCTTTGAGACGTTGACCGGCAAGCGGCGTATTACGCCCTTTTGAGAAAAACTTCGCAGGATCGACAGTCCATGGCGAGTCCGGGTCAAAAATAACGATGTCTGCTGGCGAACCCGGGCGCAGTGTTGCTGGCGCACGTCCAAGCACCGTCGCCGGACCCTCGGTGAATTTGGCAACCAGATCGACCAGGTCGAGTTTCCCGCGGTGCACAAGGGTCAATGCCAGCCCCAGCGCCGTTTCGAGACTGCTGATGCCCGGTGCGGCCAGGCGGTACTCACACTCTTTATCAACTGCGCTCTGCGGTTCATGATCCGATGCAATAGCATCAATCGTCCCATCGCGCAATCCTTCAATCAACGCCTCCACATCCTGTTCAGTGCGCAGTGGCGGTCTCACGCGCGTTGATGTGTGGTAGGGTGGTAACATTGTTGGTCTGAGACGCGACGGAAGATCGAGACCATCCTCATTTGCATCAGTACGCTCGCGTCCCCCGCGATATCCTGATTTTCCCTCGCCGTATGGTGTATCGAGATTGCCCAGAACCCAGCGATCGGTCAGCGTCAGGTGATGCGGCGTTACCTCGGCGGTTACGCGCACACCGCGCGCTTTCGCGGCGCGGATAAGCGCAACGCTTCCGGCAGTGCTGACATGGCAGATATGCAGATGCGCCCCGGTCATTTCTGCCAGCGCAATATCACGCGCAACCATGGCTTCCTCGGCGGCAGCCGGGTACCCCGGCAAACCGAGGCGGATACTGACGGCACCTTCATGCATGCCCCATCCACGGGTCAGGCGCACATCTTCGCAATGCGCCATGATTGGCGTGTCGAGCATTGCCGCATACGCCAGCGCGTTCCGCATTACTGCTGCGTCCATTACGGCGTTTCCCTCATCAGAAAAGCCGACGCATCCAGCTTCAACGAGCTCCGCCATTTCGGTAAGCGTCTGCCCAGCGCGCCCAATGGTGATTGCGCCAATTGGCTCGACGCGCACCACGCCGCGTCGCCGCGCAATGTCACGGATCTGACGCGCCACCGCAGCGCAGTCGATAGGTGGGCGCGTGTCTGGCATCACGCACAGCGTGGTAAATCCGCCAGCGGCTGCTGCTTTCGTTGCGGTTTCGATCGTCTCCTTCTGCTCCTCGCCCGGTTCACGCACGTGGGCATGCAGGTCGAGGAAGCCGGGAGCAATCACCGCGCCGCGCGCATTGATCACCTCAGTGTGGTCATCGAGTGGCTCCGGCGCAATAGTAAGGTCGGCAAGATCGATCACCTGAACGACCTTACCGTTTTCGACCAGCACGTTGCCGATGGTGGCAACGCGCCGTGCCGGATCGATAATCGAACCATTCTTGATCAGATACCGCATAGGAACTCTTTTCACTCGCCAGAGAGACGGTAGAGCAACGCCATCCGCACCGCCACTCCATTCGCGACCTGATCTTCGATCACGGATTGGGCTGATGTGGCGACATCGGGCATGATCTCGACGCCTTCGTTCATCGGACCGGGATGCATTACTAGGCAATGGGGTGCTGCACGCGCCACACGCTCGGCAGTGATTGCAAAAAAGCGAGTATACTCCCGCAGTGAGGGGAGCAACCCTGCTTCCATTCGCTCCTTCTGTAGGCGCAGGGTCATGATCACATCGGCATCTTTGACGCATTCGTCCAGGTTGCTGGTGATCGTCAAGTCGGGCCAGGTCGCTTTCCAGAACGACTCCGGCCCGATCAACGTCTGCGGCGCGCAGAGTATCACCGAAGCGCCCATACGGGTGAATCCCCATAGATTGGATCGTGCGACGCGACTGTGCAGAATGTCGCCGACGATCACTACCTTGAGACCTTCGATGCGCCCCAGTCGCTGCCGCACAGTGAAGAGATCAAGGAGCGCCTGGGTCGGGTGCGCGTGTCGTCCATCGCCAGCGTTGATCACCGAGCCGCGAAAATACTGTGCTGCCAGATATGGTGCACCCGACTCACTGTGGCGCATGATCAGTATATCGGCACCGAGCGCCTGTAATGTTCGCACTGTGTCGATCAACGATTCGCCCTTCTCGACACTGCTGCCGCGCGCTGTGAAGTTGACGACATTGGCGGAGAGCGCTTTCCCGGCAAGCTCGAACGAAATCCGGGTGCGGGTGCTCTCCTCGAAGAACATGTTGACAATCGTTTTACCACGCAGGGTCGGCACCTGCTTGATTGCCCGTCCAAGCACTTCTTTCATGCTGACGGCGGTTTCAAGAATCTCTTCAATCTCCTCAGGGGAGAAATCGTCGAGATCAAGCACATGTCGGCGACGATGCCGTCGTTTTCCTGCTTCTGCAGGTACGCTCATGTCTCAGAACTCCTTACCCGCTGGTCTCTGTATTGCGCACAATGAAAACCCCGTCCACGCCGCCATCGACCTCATGCAGGCGGGTAGCAATCCGTTCATCGCGTGAAGTAGGTACGTTTTTCCCTACGAAATCAGCGCGGATCGGCAACTCGCGATGACCGCGGTCGATCAGCACTGCCAGTTGAATGCGCGCCGGTCTGCCAAAATCGGTCAGTGCATCAAGTGCAGCGCGAATGGTGCGCCCAGTGTAGAGCACATCATCAACGAGCACAACCGTGCGCCCATTGATGTCGAAGGGGATGTCGGTGGCATGCACGACTGGCGCCGGACCGCGAATGCCGAGGTCGTCACGGTAAAGGGTGATGTCCAGCACACCAACTGGCACGCGCACACGCTCGATCTCTTCGAGCACAGCCGCAATGCGCATTGCCAGTGGGGCGCCACGTCGCCGGATGCCGACGAGCGCCACATCGCGCACTCCAGCGTTGCGCTCGGCAATCTCGTGCGCAATACGAGTAATGGCGCGGCGAATATCATCAGCATCCAGGATCTGCTTTTCCCCCATATGCGCTACCCTTCAAGCATCTGTTTCAGGTTGCTCAGCGTCCGCTCCAGGTCTTTCTGGTTCTGCCGTTCAACGAACAGTTTGTCGAGAATCCCGCCGATCAGAGCGCCGCCCGGGACAGTGTAGTCGATGCGCACATGCACCTGTGTGCCGCTCATTTCGGGGGTCAGGCGCCACACCCAAACATTCGACAGGTCGCCGCTCCCCTCTTCGCGCAGATAGCGCCCTGGTTCAATCGCGGCAAAGGTTGTTTTGCCGCGGAAGGTCAGCGTTCCCGCCATTTTGAACGTCCATGCAAACGTGTCGCCAACGTTGCGCCCGGTCACATCGCGCACTTCTTCAAGACCAACGACCCATTTCGGTGCGTCTTCGACGCGGAGAAGCGCCTCGAACACTGTATCAACCGGCACATTGATGAAGATGCTATGTTCGACCGACGACATTGTCCTGCTCCTTTCCCGAAACATTGCGGACAGCTCTGTGCTGTGGAACAGCGCAGCGCGCGATTCGGTCGTATAATACGGGAGATCAGACAGATTGACAATCGATCAACGCTTTCTGGATCAATGGCGCAGCGTGAAACAACCATCTACATCGGACTTGGCAGCAACATTCATTGGTGATCGCGTTGCCAGGCTACAGGAAGTAGTTGTGCATTTGAGCCGGGTCATCAAGGTCACGCGCGCCTCAAGCCTGTATGTGCACATCCCTCACCCGCGTCTGGCTAAGCGCGCATTCGTCCTGAAGCCGCTTGCTGAACTTGCGCCCAACCTGATGCACCCGGTGTTGTACTACGTCGATGATGCCGACTAGGTGAAACTGTACGATCCAGGCGCCTGATGCCGATGCCGCCAGGCATCATATCCCCAGTTCCGTGCGCAGGCCGGCTATCTCTTCCTCCAGTTCGTGCGCCAGTGCAAGGCGGTCCGTTTCGGGCAGGAACGCCGCGTGCGCGCCAGTCAACGCTATCTTCGTCAGTTCATCGGCAGTAAAACCAAAAAGCCGGGTTGCCAGGCGATATTCATTGCACAGGGTTGTGTTGAAGAAGACCGGATCGTCGGTGTTGATCGTCAGTGGCACGCCAGAGTCAAAGAGGCGACGCAGCGGATGTGCATCGAAACCAGAGACAGCGCCGGTGCGCACATTGCTGGTCGGGCAGACATCGAGCACGATATTGCGCGTTCGGAGGGCGGTGAGCAGTTCTGGATCGTCGATGCTGCGAATACCATGCCCCACGCGGCGGACACCGAGCGCGTCAATGGCGCCCCAGACGCTTGCAGGACCGACCACTTCACCAGCGTGCGCCATCACCTGCAAGCCAGCGTGTCGCGCCGCAGCAAAGACCCCCGCAAACGGCTCTGGCGGATGGTTGATCTCATCACCGCCGATCGACCAGCCAACCACGCCGTAGGGCATATTTCGGATAGCATGATCCAGCAGTTGCCATGCCAGTTCAACCCCGAACTGGCGCCCATAATCGAACACCAGCCCGACCCGCACGCCGTACTCACGGGCTGCGCGCGCAAAACCGGATGCCGCACCCTGCACCACTTCATCGAGATCGAGGGCGCGGCGATGATACTGAACCGGCGAAATCATCACTTCGGCATAGCGAACGCGCTGTTTCGCCAGATCCTCGCCAACTTCATACGCGACCTGCTCAAAATCGCGCCCGGTTGTCAGGGACCGCGCCAGCACCATGAAGATGGTCAGGAATTCGTGGAAGTTATGATAGTTGAAGAGTTGCGCGACCCCCGCTTCATCGCGCGCTGGCAGGTCGACGTCGTTGCGTTCGGCAAGCGCCAGCAGGGTGGAAGGGCGAATAGCGCCTTCCAGGTGAAGGTGCAATTCGACCTTCGGCATGCGGGCGACGAACTCATCGATCTCAGGGAGTAATTGCTGCTGGGTGCTCACAGCCACCTCGATTCCTCAACAGACGCACTGTATCCGAATTGCTGGACGCAGATATACAGCGTCAATTCCGTGTACGTCGGAGCAGGGCGTCGTTGCTATGAACCGGGGCGGATCAAACGCGATCAGCGAGTTGCCGCAGCTTCAAGGCGTTCGGCGTTGTCGGCAATGATCAGCGCATCGATCAGGCGGTCGAGATCGCCATCGAGGATACCTGGAAGATTCGAAAAGTTTTGCCCGATACGATGATCTGTCACCCGGTCTTGCGGAAAGTTATAGGTGCGAATCTTTTCAGCGCGTTCGCCGGCACCCACCTGCGCCAGGCGCGACTCTCCCAGTTCTTTGCGGCGCTTTTCTTCTTCGCGGGCATAGAGACGGGCGCGCAAGACGGCGAGCGCCGATGCCTTGTTCTTCAGTTGCGAACGACTATCTTGACAGGTCACAACGATTTCTTCCGGCGTCCCTGGCTTGTACACAATCCGCACTGCCGAGTCGGTGGTGTTGACCCCCTGACCGCCATGCCCGCTCGAACGAAAAACATCGACCCGATAATCGGACGGGTTCAGTTCGATCTCGGTCTCTTCAATTTCCGGCAGGACGGCGACGGTGGCAGTAGAGGTGTGAATCCGCCCGCGCGCTTCGGTCGCTGGCACCCGCTGCACGCGATGGACGCCACCTTCGTACTTGAGGCGGCTATACGCTCCTTCCCCCTTAATCTCGAACACAATCTCTTTGTAGCCGCCGGGACCGTTCTCCGTTGCGCTGATGACTTCTACATCCCATCCACGCTGTTCGGCGTAGCGCGTATACATGCGGAACAGGTCCGCGGCGAAGAGTGCCGCTTCGTCGCCGCCTTCGCCCTGCCGCAGTTCCATGATGACATTCTTCGAGTCATTCGGGTCACGCGGCAGCAGCAAAACCTTGATATCCGTCTCGAGTTGGGCGCGGCGCTCGATGAGATGGTCGAGTTCCTCCTGGGCAAGTTGACGTACCTCCGGATCGGTCTCGTTCGCCAGCAAGAAGCGGGTATCCTCGATCTGGCGTTCCACATCGCGGTACGCCTGATACGCCTCGACGAGCGGTTCAAGGTCGCGCTGTTCACGTGCATACTTCTGCAACCGAACAGGATCAGTAGCGATCTCGGGTTGCGCCATTAGATCAAGCAGTTCGTTGTAGCGTGCAGCAACATTAGCAAGTTTATCGATCAGAGCAAAAGCCATAGCCGTGACACCTGAAGCATTATACTATGTGCATTGGGCAAAACAGAGCGCCGGGTACCATGCCCGGCGCTCTGCGACGGTTTGGAAACAGGTTAACCTTGTTGAGCCTGCTGCAATGCCTTCTTGCGGCGGTTGCGCTCGGCGCGGCGACGTTTCTCTTTGCGCTTTTCGCTTTCGGAAATAAAATGCATTTTCTCGCGGAAGGTCTTGGTGATGCGCTCGGCAACGACAACCTTGTTGAATCGACGGAGCAATTGGTCAACAGTCTCGCCTTCACGTCGTTCTACTCGCATATTTCTGGCTTATCCACACACGCTGGTGGCTCACCCGGCGCGGAAGAACAACCTGTTCACCTCCCCCTGGCGCAGCATTACGGTGCAATCTGCGCCTGCACCGCTTGCACATTCTTAGTATACACGCTCGATTCGGATCGTGCAACCCATGACTAATCTGTACATGCCAGTCTTGCCGCATGCGTGCTTTTGTGATAGCATACGGCGCCACCTGGATTGTCATTAGCGTCGTATTCAGTTGCCGCGAGAACGAAAGAGACGAGTGTTCCTATGACTGATACCGCACGTCCTCCCCGTCCACGTTTTATTGGCGTCGATACCTACTGCGATCCGCACGGTCGGTTTACATTTCGGTATCCCACCGACTGGCATCGTTTTGATCTTGACCATGGTCTGGAAGGGGTTCTCTTTTCGCCTGAGCGCGAGGATCCGAAAACGTTCTTCTCTGCGTGGGTTCGCCAGCTCGAAGCCGAAGCGGTCGCTGAAGATTTGCCGATGCTGCGAAAAGGTATCGCCGACGGGTTGGCGCAACTCCCGGAGTGCGTAATCGAGTCGAGTTCGGACGACACCTACGGCAATCTGATTAAGTTCGAGCGCATCTACATGTTCCGTGACGGCGACGACGTGCGCAAGCGCAAGGTCTGGATCTTGTATGTCGCGCAGTGGCAGATCGTGCTGACCTATCAGGGGCGCACGCCGGAAGAGTGGGAGTATTGGCTACCGATGGGCAACTATGCGTTTGCGCTGTTCAGTATTCCTCCCGAACTCTGGTTTGCGACCGACCGTGACCTGACGAAGAAAACGGGACTGCCCCGCAAGGAAAAGGTTAGGCGAGGACGCGCGAAGAACGAGGAATAAAGGTTGAACGTTGAGTGTTGAACGTTGAATGTTTGGGTGTTGGACGATAAGGGTTGAGCATTGAACGTTGTAACGTTAGAGTTGCAACGTTTTATAGAGTGGGTGCAAGCGTGGGGAACGCATCTAACTCGCGACCCTCTGCACAACATGTTCTGTCGCTCCATATCATTGGTGCATGCGTTCTGATTTGCACAGTGCTGGCACTCACAGCTGTGTTTCTTCACCCGCGCAATTGCGCATTGTTTTCTAAGCTGAATCAGCGCGGCGTCGCCTACAAGCATGTCTTCATTGATCGCACCTGGCCCGACACGGTCAACGACGTCACCTATGGTGCGAAGTTGCTGATCACGACTCTTGAGAAGGGAGAGCTCGCCAGGCGGCTGGACTGTCGCGGATGGCAAACTGATTGTTTCTTCACTGTGCGCGAATTGGGGATCTACCGCGAGGCGTTGCCTGAACTGACGTAGCAGCAGCGTTTGCTATGGATCGTCTGGATCAAGCAGGCGCTTGGCATAACACTGTGCTTCCGAAGAACGTTGATGGAACGGGTTGCAGGTTGCAGATTGAGAGTCGCAGATTAGAGGGTCGCAGGTTGCAGCGGAGACGCACACACGGGTGATAGGCGTCGCACAGAGTACAGGTTGAGGGTTGCAGGTTGAGGACGCCTCTAACCTCCCATTCGGTTCCCGGTCCTCAGTTCTTAGTTCTCAGTGCTCGGTTCTTGGTTCTCGGTTCCTGGTTCTTGAACACCATGCGACTCTCCAGATCTGGTTTCATCCTGATCGCCGTATCGTCTGTCACGTGCGTGCTTGCTACTGCGCTGCTGTTTGCCCTCCGCCCGCGCCCGATCACCAGCCATGCGGATGCCATCGCCACGATCCTGGACCGACGCGGCATTGTCTACGAGCAAGTCACGACCGATCAGGTCTGGCCCGCAGCCGTCAACTATTACGCCTACGGTCCGTCGGTCTACCCGTACAGCGCGACGGTTAGCGTCAGATTACCAGATGACACGATTGTGCATGGAAGCTTCGAATGCACCGATGATCGCTGCAAATGCCAGGTGACGATTGTGCGCTTCGCTATCGATAATGAACCGATCCCGGACATCAGCAACGTGCGACCGCTGCCCTGAATGGAGTGGTTGCGGCAGGTGATCCAGATAGTGCGTTCATTCGGGTATGTGATGTTTGTATCAAACGTGCTCGAAAAGCATCCATAAGCTTCTTTGTTTCAGGTTGACCGGTTCAGTTTGACAGTCTTTCAAAACAACGATACAATACCTCTGAACACCGTGTACAGAATCTGGAAAGGAGAGATCATGGCATAGTTCCCTCAAATATACAGTATGTGCTCCGCCACGGTGAGCATCACTTTTAGATACCCTTTTCTGACGACCGAATCGATCACTCAATGCATGAGTAACAGATGCCCTGTACAAGGAGGTACCACGTGAGCAACGCACGGAAGCTCAACCGGCGCTCATTCCTGCGTCTGTCAGCCGTCACGGCGGCCAGCGCCGCGATCGCAGCCTGTGGTGGTCAGCCTGCCGCACCTCAACCAACCACTGCGCCCGCGCCTCAACCGACCACTGCACCTGCTGCGCCCGCTCCGACCACTCCTCCTGTAGCAACTGCCATTCCTCCGGTGACAACCAAGTTCAAAGAAGCGCCAATGTTGGCGAAACTGGTGCAGGAAGGCAAGTTGCCGCCGGTGGATGAGCGCCTGCCGAAGAACCCCTATACACCGCCCCACTCCTGGCTTACCGTCGGCAAGTATGGCGGTGTGCTGAAGAAGGTCTACAACAGCAACTGGGGCATCACCGGTTTCATCCACGAGATGCAGTACGGCTCGTCGCCACTGCGCTGGCTCAAGGATGGCCTGGCGATCGGTCCCGGTTTTGTTGAAAGCTGGGAGTCGAATGCGGACGCGAGCAGGTGGACGTTCAAGATCCGCGAGGGGATCAAGTGGAGCGATGGTCACCCGTTCACCACCAAGGACATCATGTACTGGTGGGAATATACGGTTGGCGGCAACGGTAAGGAGAAGGAGTTCCCCGCCGGTCTTAAGCCGATCAACAGCCCGCCGGATGAAGCACGATCCGGCACCGGCACGCTGATGACCCTCAATGCGCTGGATGATTACACCTTCGAAATGGTATTCGACGCCCCTGCACCGCTAACGGCGGACCGCCTGGCGATGTGGGTCAACATGTTCATCGGTCCGGCATGGGTGATGCCGCGCCACTATATGGAACAGTTCAACCCAGTGCTTAACCCTGACAAGTACAAGGACTGGGAAGAGCATCAGCGCAAGTTCAACCACAACAACCCCGACTGCCCACGCCTGACCGGTTGGAAACTGGATGTGTTCGAGGAAGGCGTCCGCGCCGTCTGGTCGCGCAACCCCTACTACTGGGCGGTTGATAAGGAAGGCAACCAGTTGCCGTACATCGATCAGATCATCGTGACGGCAGTCAAGGACAAGGAGATCGAGAAATTGGCGTACACCGAGGGACGCGCCGATCACGCGCACTTCCACGGTCAGGGTCTGGCAGATGTCCAGTCGTTGCGTGATGCCGAGTCCAAGAGCCAGCTCGAAGTTCGCTTCTGGGACTCTGGATCGGGTACTGGTTCGCTCTACTTCTTCAACATGGACTTCAAGGACCCGAAGATGCGCGCGGTGTTCCGCGATCCGAAGTTCCGCCAGGCGCTGTCGCACGCCTACAACCGCGCCGATGTCCAGAAGGCGGTCTACTTCGGGCTTGGCGAGTTGACCACCGGCACCTTCAGCCCGAAGGCGATCGAGTACAACATCAACGATCAGGGCAAGCAGATGTACGCTGCGTGGCGCGATAGCTACGTCAAGTACGATCCGGCGCTGGCGGAGAAGATTCTGGACGAGGCGGGCTACAAGAAGGGTCCCGACGGCAAGCGCACCATGCCGGATGGCAGTCCGCTGCAGATCCAGGTAACCTATGGCGCCAACGCAACGCCTGGCGGTGAGCACCTGTCGAAGAACGAGCGTCTGGTGCGCGACTGGCAGGCGATCGGCATCGATGCGGTGCTCACGCCAATTCCGGGTGAGGGTGCCGATGAGAAATGGCGCGCCGGTGAAATTCCGATGAAGACCGAGTGGGAAGTCGGTGACGGTCCGAATCACCTGGTCTTCCCGTCGTGGTTGGTGGCGGACGAGACCGAGCGCTGGGCGCCGCTGCACGGGCGCGGGTACACGCTGCGCGGTACGGCATCGGAGAAGGAGGAACTGGACAAGAATCCGTGGGATCGCAATCCACCGCGCATTGTCCCCACTGATCCGGATTATATGCCAGCGATTAAGAAGCTCCACGACCTGTTCGACAAGAGCAAAGTGGAACCGGACGCCATGAAGCGCCACCAGCTCGTGTGGGATATGATCAAAGTCCACATCGAGGAGGGTCCGTTCTTCACCGGCACGATCGCCAACCCACCGCGCATTATTCTGGTCAAGAAGGGCCTGATGAACGTGCCAACCCGCGACGATCTGTTGAAGGAAGGGTTGGGCGGCTTCGTCAACCCATGGATCATCCCGTCTCCAGCGGTGTACGATCCGGAGACCTGGTACTGGGATAACCCCGACGCACATACGGCATAACCGCTCAACGGCTTCCCTCCCGCAGGTTGAGCGATCTGCGGGAGGGAAATCGTTGGTGCGAACCTATTCTTGGCTATTGTATTGTACATTCTGGAATAGTGAGGCGGAGATGATCAACTTCATTGCCCGGCGCGTAGTCAACATGTTTTTCTTGTTGATCGTTGTCTCCTTTGTAGGGTTCTGGATCATTCAACTTCCCCCCGGATCGATCCTCGACGTGCAGATCCAGCGCCTGCGGATGCAAGGAGGAAACATTCCCGAATCAATGATCCAGGCATTGCGTGACCGCTACGGCGTTGACGATCCGTTCTATATACAGTACTGGAAGTGGGTTTCGCGTTCGTTACAGGGAGATTTCGGCACCTCATTCGAGACGGATCAGAAGGTTGCAGAGCGCATCTACAATCGTTTGGGCTTTTCTGTGACATTGTCGGTCATCGCGCTCGTTTTCACCTGGCTGGTTTCTATTCCGATCGGCGTGTATTCGGCGACGCATCGCTATACCTGGCCCGATTACATCATTACCTTCATTCAGTTTTTGGGTCTTTCGATTCCCGGTTTTCTGCTGGCGCTGATCCTGCTGATCACTGCATCGCGTTTGTGGGATCAGCCGATTGGCGGTCTCTTCTCACCGCAGTATGCCGACGCGCCCTGGAGTATCGCCAAAGTGCTGGATTTCCTGCGCCACGTCTGGATTGCCATCGTCGTGCTGGCGATTGGCGCCACTGCCGGTCTGACCCGTGTGATGCGCGCAAACCTGCTCGACGTGCTGAATATGCAGTACATTCAGACAGCGCGCGCGAAGGGGTTGAAAGAATCGACAGTCATCTGGAAGCACGCGGTGCGCAATGCTATTCACCCGCTGGTGATGGCGCTCGGAACGCTGTTGCCG
>Ga0068705_10000866_pt1 | contig 15354 bp, 13 predicted proteins | sample YNPMSTMetaG_FD_65631 | JGI IMG/M metagenome (GOLD analysis project Ga0068705, IMG submission 65631) | Anoxygenic and chlorotrophic microbial mat microbial communities from Yellowstone National Park, USA - YNP MS-T MetaG | ecosystem: Environmental > Aquatic > Thermal springs > Hot (42-90C) >... | reverse complement strand
GACCAGTTTGTCGCTGACCTTGCCGGTGGTCTTGCCTTTCCATGCAATAATCAATGGTACGCGGGCGGACTCCTCATAAAGGACCGTCTTCTGATTGAATCGGTGAGCACCAGCGCATTCGCCGTGATCAGAGGTGAAGATGATCACTGTGTTGTCTTCAAGGCCAGCCTCCTGCAATGCTGTGAGGACCTTGCCGATCTCAGCATCCACCATTTCCACCATGCAATAATAGCCCCAGCGAAGTTTGCGCCAGTCCTCTTCGGTGAACTTGCTGACGGGAAACAGCCCATCATCAACCTGATACGCGCGACGCATCATCGTGATCCCGTCAGGCTCGTTCTTTTGCGGTTCAAAATTCGCGGGAAGCGGCGGCAACTGATCAAGAGGAGGCGGCGTACCGATTTCACCACAGTTTAACCGTTGCTCGCGACCTGCCAGCCGCCGCGACCACTCGCAGACGTTATGGGGGTTCAAAAAACTGACAACCAGCAAGAAAGGCCTTGCATGCGGACGAGCGATGAACTGCACAGCGCCGTCGGCTACCTTGGCGTCGTAACCGTCCGTCGCCTTGCCCGTAAAAATATCAAATCCATGTGTGTCGCCATCTTTAATATCGAAACACAAATGCCATTTGCCGCTGTACGCCGCATCGTAACCTGCCTTGCGAAAGTACTTCCCCATGCAGGTGAACCTGTTTGGATCGAAAGCGCCTGCGGGAGGATTGTTAACCGTCACCCCTGTCTCATGCGGGTAATGACCCGTGAAAATCGAATTACGACTCGGCATGCAAAGTGGATTGGCACTGTAAGCGCGGGCAAATAGAGTTCCTGTTCGAGCCAGCCGGTCCATGTTTGGCGTATTGATGAACTCTCTCCCCATGCGACAACTCATCGCGTCTGCAAACTGCTGGTCCGTCATGATGAAAACGATGTTAGGTCTCGGCGGCAACACATCAGCAGCACCGACCAAAGGAGATCCGAGCAATAAGGGAAATACGAACCAGACAGCAAGGGACCACCTTTTCATCACTGTCACCTCCCCATGAAAGTAGCATGACACGTCGTAGAATCGCCGAGCCTCTGTTCAAGCCTCCGGTTCCTTGGAGTTGGACGATGTGCGTTTCCAGATATCGATTGGCACATCGTTTTTCTGAGCTGGGCCAGGCGTGCTGCGGCCCTCCGCAACATAATATTCCAGCAACTTCAATAGACGCGACACGCTCTCTGGATGTCGATTGTATTCGTTTGTCCGCTCACCGACATCCTTACTCATATCGTACAGTTGGCACGGGGCGTCGGTGATTGTGCCGCGGCTCCATCCGCCGGAGTCTGGGCACAAAATCAGCTTCCATTGCCCGTGTCGGATCGCGAAATTGCCGCGAATCGAGTGATGCACCACCGCTTCACGAACCGGCCCCGTATCTGCACCCAGCAGGACTGGTAAGATGCTGATGCTGTCCTCGCCGGCATTCGGCGGCAACTTTGTCCCGAGAATCTCGGCGCAGGTGGCCATAATGTCGGTCAAGCAGACGAGTTGATCACTGCGACTTCCCGCCCGGACCTTGCCCGGCCAGCGCACAATGAACGGCACACGATGCCCGCCGTCCCAGACGTCTGCCTTATAACCGCGGCACAACTCGCTTGGGTAATGTCCTTTGCTTTCCAGCTCATCGACCTTGGCCGCTGGGGAACACCCATTGTCACTTGTGAAAATGACGAGTGTGTTTTTAGCGAGGCCTGTTTGGTTAAGTGCCTCCAGCACCTCACCAACGCTTGCATCAGTTTGCATCACGAAATCAGCATACCGGTTCAACCCGCTCTTTCCTTGCCATTCTGCGGTCGGCACGATCGGTGTATGTGGCGAGTTAAGCGCGAGATAGAGGAAAAACGGTTGTTCAGTTCCAGCGCGAGCGCGAATATATTCGACGGCATGCTGGGTCAATTTGGGCAACATGTCGATTGGTTGGATAATTTCGGTAACCCGATCGTCCTCGAAGAGAGACTTCATCATTCGCGCGTGATGGAACCCATAAAAGTGATCGAAGCCACGGGTCAGGGGGCCATCAGGAGTGCGTGCCCCGAGTGGCGCTCCCTCTCCCTTCTGGCCTTTGGCGTCCACCGTGAAACCAAGATGCCATTTGCCTATGCAGGCCGTCGTGTACCCGTACTGCTTGAGAAGGCCCGGGAGTGTCAGCCGATCCCTGTCGATCAGGGGAGGACTGTAATCATCCAGCACGCCAGATTGAAGACGGCTCCGCCAATTGTAGCGGCCGGTGAGAATACCATAGCGCGTCGGCGTGCAAACCGACGAACTACTGTGTGCCTCTGTAAAGATCATGCCTTCCCGCGCCAACCGATCGAGATTTGGAGTAGCAATCTTGCTCCGATCACCACCCAGGCATTGCACGTCACCATAACCGAGATCGTCAGCAAGAATGAGCAGAATGTTCGGTTTGATATCGCCTGAGACTTCTCCAGCCGCTGTCAGGCTGACTGAAGTTGTGATGACGAGAATCAAAGCAGGTATTATTGGGGTTTTCATTGGTAACATTCTCCTGACGACTTCGATAACGCCACGCTGCCAAATCAACGGTATTGGCGAAGAATTTTTGTGGACTGTCAGCCATTCCAACATTAACGCCACCAGGGTAGCGACTCCGTGCTTTAGGAAAAGCACGCTCTGGACTTTTGGGCCGGGAGCTTTACTAACGATGCTCATACACCGTGCCGTGTATTCAACATCACTTTGGTTCTGGAGGCAAGGGCCGATACCTATGATACACGGTTCTCTTTTTATCGACGGACAGACTCAATCTATTTGGGTCCAATTGTGTCTTGCAGGATCCTATTTGTGCGCTCGAGAGAGGATCTGCACAAATAGTCGTTTCCTCCTGAATGCCTTCAGCGATGATCCTCGGGACATGATGATCGGCTCAACTTGCCTGCCATGTTTTCTCGCAAATTATTGACAACCATCCGTGGACAGTTCATGATGTATGCCAGCTTGGTTGCGATTTGTCGTTTCCCGTTTTTCCTTCCAGGAGGCATGAACGATGTGTGAACACTGCACACGGCGAGATTTTTTGGGGAATGGTGTTCTGACCGCATTGGCAATGTCAGGAAGTTGGAATTACACCTGGGCGTCCCAAGCTGCTGCACCACAACCGCCTAGCAAGGTACGGGTCTGTGTCCTGTTTGCTGGTTCGCCGGGCCCCGCCGACCGCGGATGGAATGCCGATCAAGGGCATTTCGAAAAAATGCAAAAGGTCCTCTCCGAAGTGGAGAATAAGCTCGGAAATGTCGAGCTAGTCGTCGGGCAGTCGCAAAATGCGGAACAGACGGCTGCCTTGCTAGACAAGGCCGGTGAGGGCGTACCCGTGCTAGCGATCAATCTGCATTGTTTCGCCTTGACACGGCTGGTGAATCCGGTCCTAGAACGTCGTCACCCCATGGCCGTCTTCTCACTGCCGGCCAGTGGCCATGACTGGATGTATCCGCCGCGCTGGCAACGGGCAGGTCACCGGGTGACCCTCTTTGCCACCAATGATATGAATGAGATTGAACATGCCATTCGTCTGCTCCGGGTCATTCCAATGCTCAAACAGACGCGGATTCTGCTCTTCCCGCCGGCTCGTGGAACGGCACCGGCCCAATCGCCGGAACTCATCAAGGAACGACTCGGGGCAGAAGTTCTCGCGGTTGAGCAGTCGGCTTTTGACGAAATGATGGCGGCCGTCGAGGATGACGCCGTTCAGGCGGAAAAAGAGCGCTGGGTCAAAGGTGCCAAGCAAATCATCGAGCCGACGGACGAAGACATCACCAAGGCTGCCCGGGTGAGTGTGGCGCTCAATCGGCTTATGGAGAAGTACCAGGCGCAGGGTCTGGCCGTGGGCACGTGTATGGGTTGGTTACCACGCGGTTTCCCCTGCCTGGGATTTACGCGATTGCGTGATCGTGGCATTCCGGCGGCATGTGAGGGCGACATGGACTCGCTGCTGACCATGCTGCTGTTCCAGTATGCCTTTAACAAGCCGGGCTTCCAAGGCAATGCTACCTTTGACACGTCTCGCAATGTCCTGTGGACCGCCCATTGCACGGGACCGCTGAAACTCGACAGCGTCGATGGCCCAGAGCATCCTTATCTCCTTCGTGGTCACTCAGAGGTTGGCGGTAGCGGTTGCGTTCCCGAAGTGCAGTACCGCGTGGGAGAGGTCATTACTCGGACGAAGTTCGTCAACCTCGATACAATTCTCGTCAGCACGGCGAAGATCATCGAAGTCCCGGAAAAGTCCGTGCACGCCTGCCGCACACAAATCGTGACCCAGGTCCAGGATGCCTCCACAATGGTTGCTAATTGGAGTAGCGCCTTGGAAACCGAGGACGCTATGACGCTTCTCCATCGTGTCGTGTTTTACGGCGATCACATGGAGAGCGTCCGACATCTGGCACGGCTCATGGGATGGAAAGTCATCCAAGAGGGATAAGGCCAAAAAACATCACGTCGAGTTGAACGTTGACCAGACTCTGGGAGGGGAGGGTCGGCGTCCTGTTTATAGGCAGGACTGCTGACCGTGACGATTCTTTAGGGGCGAATCGCAATTGGCCCCTAAGGAATATAATGAAGGTCCGCTTTTCGGAGGGACGCGCTTGTCGCGTCCGCCAAATTACGTTTGATTGTCCATTCTGATACGACGGACACGACAAGCGTGCCCCTCCAATTCTGTGTGTCGCCTCACCTACCGACCTGGGGCGTACGGCCCGCGGTATCCGTAGTTCGGCAAATTCGAACCAGCCGGGCGAACGTCGCTCGGCTTTTTGTTTACTCGAGCTACCAGTCGAACTCGCCATACCATTCGCGGGCAAAATAGTCACGGAGTCCTTGTGGCCACGCAGACGTTTGCGCGGCCGACGGACGCTTAGCTTTAGGCCGTTTTTCCCCCTCCCCTACTTTTGGCCCTTCTTCACGATTGACCTTCGGCAGCCACTTCGCCAGCTCCGATTTTACCGAGGCGTACTGGGGATCGCTGGCCAAGTTGGTCCATTCCATCGGATCTTTGTCGTGATCATACAGCTCTTCAGTACCGTCGCTGTAGCGAATGTAGCGCCACCGCTCCGAACGAACAGCGTGGTTCATAAACCCGTGGGTCGTGATAACAGGACGATCCCATTCGGCTTGAGGGTCCTTCAAGAGTTTCTGGATGCTTGTACCCTCCACATGGCTCGGAGATTTCAAACCACACAAGTCACACAACGTGGGATAAAGGTCTAGCAAGCTAACCGTCCGCTCACAGCGACTCCCCGGTTGCGTCATTCCAGGAACAGAGATGATCAACGGAACCCGTGTCGCTTCTTCCCACAATGTGAATTTTCGCCAGTGGAGTTTTTCGCCCAGATGCCACCCATGGTCCCCCCAAAGGACCACAATCGTGTTGTCCGCATAGCCGCTCTTGTCGAAGGCGTCGATCAAACGGCCAACCTGTCGATCGACGAACTCTATGCTGGCCAAATAGCCCTGAACAGCCTTTTCCCAATTGTTCGTGGCCAGAACGCGTGCATGATCTCCCTCGGGTTTGGCGATCTTCTTACCGATGGGCGGGACATCATCAAGGTCATCGTCTTTGACTTGCGGCAAGACGATTTTGTCGAGGGGGAAGTCATCGAAATACTTGCGTGGGACGTACCACCGCAAGTGTGGGCGAATGTAACCCACAGCCAGGAAGAAAGGTCGCTCATGTTGTTGCTTGAGAAAGTCCGCAGCCCAGTCCGTCAGCCGAGTATCGCCCATCGCCGGATCATCGACATCAAGCGGCCCCCAATCGAAATGGGCGGCATTGGGAATACCGTTGAGCGGCTGATGAGGCGGCATCGGATCACCCGGCCGACTCCAATAGACCTCCCATGACTTCAGGTCGTTAAAACTATTGTGAAAAAGCTTTCCACCACCATGAACTTTGTACCCGTTGGCCATGAAATGCTGAAACAGCGTGATTGTGTCGGGCATTTGAGGTCGCCAGGGGTTATCGTTGTGATACACCCCCGACGTGGAAGGCAAGACACCACAAAGAAGACTGGCTCGCGAGGGGTTACACGCTGGTGCCGAACAGTACGCGCGGGTGAAAACCATCCCCCGAGCGGCCAGCCTGTCAAGATTCGGGGTTTTGGCTTGGGGATGGCCCCCCAGGAATCCCGTCCAATCGTTGAGATCGTCGATGGCAATAAACAGGACATTGGGCCTAGATCGAGGCGACTCGCCTGCACATGTCAAGGAAGGAATGGTCCCGGTAAACAACGCAATGAATCCCAGGGCAACCCATCCTCGTTTGCTATAACACCTCATCGAACAGACTCCTTTGGAAAGAGACCAAGCATGCTTGCCGTTTGATAATGAGCTTGAAAGCCCTTGAATCCTCGCAACGCCCATTCGAGAAACACTCCAGGATTCAATTATTCTTATTGTCCAACGGCACACTTGCGCACGACAACACTCGGTTTGCGATCTCCTCCAGCTTTTTTCGCCGTTGCTTGCGGGTGACCTCTTTCTGCAGTATCTTAACGACAACACCTGCGTGACTGGAGGCAGATTGATTTGGGTTGCGGCGGGGTGGGTGCATGCCTTATCGCCGCCCGTGGGATATGGTTCGGTATGTCACAATTCGATCTGTGGAGGACAGAGCCGTGGAACGATGGCCAATCGGTGTCTTTGCCAGTATTGATGCGGGTTTGGGAGTCCAATTAGCGGTTGCTCACGAACTGGGCGTACCCACCATCCATTTGCACACACCTGAGAAGTCCTCACGGACACCTGAAAATGCAAACCGATTTTTGCAGCAATTAAAGGATTTCGGCTTAACGATCACGGTTGTCTTTGCCGGATTTGAAGGGGAAAGTTATGCCGACATTCCAACGGTCGCCAAGACTGTGGGGCTTGTCCCGCCAGAAACTCGCGCCGAGCGCAAGCAGGAGCTTAAAGAGATTGCCGACTTCGCAAAAATCCTCGGTGTGGATGCCGTCGGCCTTCACATCGGTTTCATTCCCCATGACCGCAACGATCCGCTCTATCGAGATGTTTTAGCAGCCGCGCAGGAGGCTTGCGATCATTGTGCAAAGCAGGGACAGCGGATTCACCTGGAAACAGGCCAGGAGTCTGCGGACACACTTCTGCAGTTTTTGCAGGACGTGGGACGGGACAACCTGTTTATCAATTTCGATCCTGCAAACATGATCCTTTATGGCTCTGGTGATCCCATCGAGGCCCTGAAGAAGGTGGGCCGCTATGTACGTAGCGTCCACTGTAAAGATGCGAAATGGGCTGCCCAACCGGGGAAGGAATGGGGAACCGAAGTCCCCTTCGGCACAGGCGACGTCAACGCCGAACTGTTCTTGAGGACCCTGGCGGAACTGGGATACGATGGCGCCCTGACAATCGAACGGGAAATCCCTCAGGAACCGGAACGCCAGAAGGCTGAAATCGGTCAGGCCATCCGCGTCATCCAGGAGATCAAGCAAAAGATTTTCGGTTGATCGGATGATGGAAGACGAGACTTCAGAAAGGATATTGAATCCTTGATCACACGCATTTCCGGCATTTTGGTTCAAATCACGGAGGAAGCGGCGACCGTTGAGGCCGGGCCGTTCTGGTGGGAAGTCTTGATCCCCGAATATACGCGGCGGCAACTTCAATTGCGAATCAATCAGGAGGTTATTCTGCACACGGTCTTGTATCTGGAAGGTACGGTCAACACAGGGCGACAGACTCCGCGTTTGGTCGGTTTTATTAGCGAGATCGAACGGGAGTTTTTCGACTTGTTGTGCACCGTGGACGGAATGGGGGTGAAAAAGGCCCTTCGTGCCATGTCCCACCCCGTCAATGAAATCGCCAACGCCATCGAGCAGCAAGACCACCGATTCCTTTCCGGTCTGCCTGGGGTCGGGCCAGCAACGGCGGAACGAATCGTGGCCAAACTCCGCCGAAAAATGCCAAAGTTTGCCCTCTGGGTGACCCAGCAGAAGGTTGCTGAAGAGGCAATCGTGGAACCGGATCTTGTCACGCAGACCTTTCAGATGCTGGTGGCTTTGGGCCACAGTGAGGCCGAGGCCCGCCGCCTGATTGATGCCGTTTTGTCACGCAAGAAAAAGTTCACCAGCGTGGACGAGATGCTGCACGCGATTTACGAGAGGCATACCCAACAGGGAATATCGCAGACGTGACGACAAGTCCTTTGACCAGGGAGATTTCAAAGTCATCGTCGTCGGAGTCTGGCTTTTCTCCGACGGTCCAAACGGACGTATGTCCGCAGTGCGGTGCACCTGTTGAGTCAGATGACAGGTTCTGTCCGGCCTGTGGGGCAGCTCAGGTCGTTCGGGCCGAGGTGGCCAAAGCCCCGCCGATACCGCAACGTACGACATGCGACAACTGCGGGGCCGAGATCCGTCTGTCGCCTCATCAACGGAGTTACACCTGCGAGTATTGTGGAAGCACATACGTCTTTGATTTTGCGCCCGAAGTCACCGGACGGCAGCCGCCTGAGTTTGTCCTTGGGTTCACGATTTCACCGGACAGAGCGAGACAGATCTTGTTGGACTGGGTTCGGCAGAAAGAGCGATGGATTTCTCGTTCTGTTCGCGAGGCAATTCGCCAGGCCGAGATTCGCGGTGTTTACCTCCCTTTCTGGTCCTTCTCCATGTTGGCTGAGAGCCGTTGGCAAGCGACAATTGGAGAATATTGGTACCGCACGGAAACATACACCGCTTATGAGAACGGCAAACTGGTAACAAAGACCCGCCGGGTCCGCGAAACCGAATGGTGGCCGCTCTCGGGCAAATATCATCAGTATCTGAGCGGCTATCTCGTTTCGGCCAGTCCCAACGTTCCGCAAAACAGGGCTGATCAACTCACGCCGTATTATTTGGCAGGGTTACGGCGATATGACCCGTCATACCTGGCCGGCTGGGCATGCGAAGAATACACCATCGAGCGACCGCGGGCCGAAGCCCTCTGCAAGGAATATTTTCAAAAATACCAGACACAATGTATCTCGGCCTTTCTCCCTGGAGATACGCACCGCGGTCTGGTTGTTGAAACGGAGTTCACACAAGAGAGTTCCGACCTGATCCTCTTGCCCGTCTATAACATCCGCTTCAAATATCAGGGAAAAGAATACCGCCTGTGGATGAACGGGCAAACGGGCAAAATCGTCGGTCAACTGCCACCGACGTGGGTTATGCCTGTCATCTTCATCCTGGCGCTTTTGGCCGCGGCAGCTGTGGTCGCCTATCTGCTCCTGCGATGACCTTTTGGTCCGGCCTTCCGGTCAGTCAAAGGCTAACTCGAACCGGAAACCCCGAAAACTAGCGGGGCTTGCACGGAAAGCCCCCCATCACGGCGTCACGAACATCGTCATAAATAGGCAAGCACTCTGCCATTCCGAGACGTTCCAGGACCTGCCGATGTCTCGAGTTGACGCCGCAGAGCCGAAGGATCCCGCCGTTATTTTCCAAGTGCCGATGGAGCTTGATGAGTTGCCCGACCACAAACGACGTCAACAAATCAAGTCCATCGAGGACCAGGATCACTCGATTGACCCAACACCATTCCAGTAACTTGAGGATCTCGTCAGACAGAGGTACCAGCTCCGTTGTCTGTGGTCCGTGAGGTCGTGGTCGAATAATCAGCCAACCTTCCCCCTGGGTCACGTCGAGATCCCATCCAAGCGAGAGAGTCGTCATGGGCCGACTCCTTTCTCCTCCCCGAGCCATTTGCTGACAAGCTACCGACGATGGCACACGGGGTGCAAAGCGAAGATGCTACCGACCTATTGTAGGTCCCGATCAGACTGCGCCAACCACCCTTCGTTGGTATTTAGAATGCCACCTGCGACGGGCAAAATCCCTCAATGTCGAACGGCATACAATGCCAACAGGTGATGTTCTTTTGCCCTCGGTGCCTTTCTCGGGGCAGGGAAAACGTCATTTTCCCCGCACTGGTCCGTACCACTCGATCTGTTTTCGTGGACAGAATTGGAACCCATGCTGCCGGCAAAGGGGTTCCAGCCAGGAGGCCTTTTCTGCGAGGATTTGCCGATCGATCCCCTGGGGCATGAGCAGGACCCGACTGCGTTCGATTTCCGGCACTTGTTTCAGGTAATCTTCCACCTCCACCAAATCGTCCGCAGTGTCGATGACGAATTTAATCTGGTATGGGTAATTGAGGACAATCTTCCTGACAATTGCGGGGCAATGACGTCGCTTCTCATGTGCGGCGGCCCAACGGGGATGATCTTTCCAGGACGGCGTCGAATTGCTGAGCTTGGGACTGATCGAAGCAAGATGGCACACCACCGGTAGATAACGCGTCCCCGAGGTTTCAATCGTAATGTGATAACCATCATCGGCCAAATGCCGAGTCAACTCCACGACACCAGGGAAGAGCATCGGTTCGCCGCCCGTAAGAACAATATGTCGCGCGGAAAAGTCCCGCACACGAGTGAGGATTTCTTCTACGGTAAGATGTTCTCCCTCAACCGACCAACTAGTGTATGGTGTGTCGCAGAACCAGCAGCGGAGGTTGCACCCGGCAGTCCGTATGAAAACACTCTCCGTACCCGTCAAAAATCCCTCCCCTTGCCGCGATTGAAAAATCTCGGCAATACGGATCCGGCGTTGTCCTTGAGACTGAAACGTCACGTCGTCGATGCTAGGAAAGACACGGCACATACTGGTTTCAAGCCGACTCGTTCAATCAGCATAAGGGATGGGGTCTGGTATTCCGACTTCGGCGAATCCCTTTTTTCGCAGTTGGCAGGCATCGCATTGTCCACAGGACCGACCGTCGGGCAAAGGATCGTAGCACGTATGGGTCAAACCGTAGTCCAGCCCCAACTCAAGTCCATGGCGAATGATCTCAGCCTTAGTCAATCGCAGCAACGGTGCCCGAATGCGGAACCGCCCACGTCCCTCCACGGCGGCCTTGGTCGCCAGGTTAGCCAGCGACTCGAATGCGGCGATAAACTCAGGGCGGCAATCGGGATACCCGCTGTAATCGATCGCATTGGCGCCGATAAAGATATCCCAGGCCCCACGCGACTCTGCATACGCCAGGGCCAACGAGAGCAACACCGTATTTCGGGCCGGGACGTACGTGACGGGAATAACGGGCGTCAATGGATCGATCGGGCGACTTTTCGGAACATCAAGGGAGTCAGTCAGGGCACTTTTTCCAAAGGCCGTGAAATCGACCTTCAAAACCAAATGTTCCACAGCCCCAAGCGCCTCCGCGATTCGCCTGGCCGCTTCCAACTCGCAGCGATGCCGCTGACCATAGTCAACCGTCAGGGCATAGAGGGCGTACCCCTCCCGGCGGGCGATGGCCGCTGCTGTGGATGAGTCCATCCCACCCGAAAGAAGAATAACCGCTCTTGGCTTATTCGCCTCGGACCGAAACTCGCCCATGTCCTGGGCCATTGTCCTCATCTCCGGTTACGTTCCCTTGCCCCGATTTGATCGATGAACGAAATGAACCGTGGGCAACCGCTGGCCCTTCCTATATGATGGACATAAAAAGGCCTTCGTTTAAGGAGGACTGCCGTGAGTCATGACTTCCGCGGTATTCTAGAGACATTCGAAAATCAGTACCAGGATCGGGATTACACTATCGAAATCCAGTGTCCTGAGTTTACCTCAGTGTGTCCCAAGACCGGACAACCGGATTTTGGCACTATCACCATTCTTTATTGTCCGAATCAACTGTGCGTGGAATTAAAAAGCTTGAAGTTTTACCTTCAGGCGTACCGCAATCAGGGCATCTTTTATGAGAACGTGACAAACCGGATCCTGGATGACCTTGTGGCGGTTCTCCAACCCCGATGGATGAAAATTATCGCGGATTTCCGCCCCCGTGGGGGGATTACGACCCGCGTGACCGCTCAATATCGCGTTGAGCAAACGTAATCTTTTTCCGTCGGTGGCGCCAAACCACTTCGCGGTAAAGAAGGATATCCTCTCTGACCCCGAAAGGAGGTTGGAATATGAGTAAGGATGCGTATCGCGGACCACTGGAACGAATCGACGAAACAACCTGGAGGATTCCCAAAGAGTACAAGGCCGGAATGCTGGTGGACGGCCTGATTTTCGCCGATGATCGCCTGATCGAGCAGATCCGCTCCGATCAGGCCCCAGAACAGGTAGCCAATGTGGCTTTTCTACCAGGGATTCAGTCTGCAAGTATGGCGATGCCGGATATCCACTGGGGTTACGGATTTTGCATCGGCGGGGTAGCGGCCACCGATCCGGAAGCTGGTGGTGTCATCTCACCCGGCGGCGTGGGATATGACATCAACTGCGGAGTGCGGCTGATTCGCACCAACCTGCATGCCGATGAGGTTAAACCAAAACTTGGCGGCTTGATGAATGTATTGTTCCAAAAGGTCCCGGCGGGCGTGGGCAAAGGTGGTCCTTATCTCTTTTCCGGCAAACAGATGGATCAGCTTCTTGAGGAAGGATGCCGGTTTCTGAAGAAGATTGGATTGGCCACTGAGCAGGACCTTCAGCATACGGAGGAGTCAGGTTGTATCGATGGCGCGGATGCTTCCTGTGTCAGTCAGCAGGCCAAGGCCCGGGGCAGCGACCAGTGCGGCACTTTGGGTGCGGGCAATCACTTCCTGGAGGTCCAGCGCGTCGAGCAAATCTTTGACCCGGAGGCCGCTCAATTGATGGGACTCGAAGAAGGTGGGATTTGCGTGATGATCCACTCGGGCTCCCGTGGCCTTGGATACCAGGTCTGTGACGATGCATTGAAGGAGATGCGGCGCTGTCCGGAAAAGTACCACATTGAGCTGCCTGATCGCCAACTGGCCTGTGCCCCGATTGACAGCCCTGAGGGGCAGCGCTATCTGGCGGGGATGCGGGCGGCTGCCAATTACGCCTGGGCAAACCGGCAACTCTTGATGTGGCAAACGCGGGAGGCTTTCAGCGAGTTCTTCGGTAAACCGTGGGAAGAACTTCAAATGAACCTGGTTTATGATGTAGCCCATAATATTGCCAAGATGGAACGGCACCTCGTCGATGGTAAGCCAAGACTTGTTTGTGTGCATCGGAAAGGGGCTACCCGAGCCTTTCCGGCGGGGCATCCCGAGGTCCCTGAGCGATATCGTTCCGTTGGGCAGCCGGTCATCATCCCGGGTGATATGGGGCGAGAAAGCTACGTCCTCATCGGATTGCCCTTAGCAATGGAGAAGACCTTCGGCACCACCTGTCACGGGGCAGGCCGCGTGATGAGTCGCAACGCGGCGGTCCAGCATGCCCGCGGACGACAAATCGACAAAGAACTCGCCGCCAAAGGGATTATTGCCCGGGCGCACAGCCGGGCGGGACTCGCCGAAGAACACTCCGATGCGTATAAAGATGTCAGCATAGTTGTTGATATCGTGGAACGCGCAGGTTTGGCCAGAAAGGTGGCCCTGCTGCGTCCGTTGGGTGTCGTCAAAGGATGAACTTGCCTTCATTGGCCGATCCCCTGGGAGGATTCCGGCATGCGATTGCGAGATACTTTTGGGCAACCGACAATGTCAGCAGGTCTTTGCCTCGGTTTTCTGACGATTGTCTTCTGTATTGGCTGTGGCAAGTCGCCTGAGGACAGAAGCACGTCCCAGCGGTTTGAGGTCATTGGCGAGGGACCGGCTTGCTGTCAAAAAGAAAGCCAGCAGACATCAGAACTATCGCAGGGTCAACCCGAACCTCCTCAATCGACAGGATCTGCGACGTCAGGTAATCGTCAAACTGAACCTTTGGGCGAACCGTCGGAGAAAAAGGAAGGAGATCACGCCATGCAACTGAAACTCACCAGTCCGGCCTTTCAACCAGGTCAACCCATCCCGAAGAAGTACACGGGGGAAGGCGAGGACGTTTCGCCGCCCCTGGAGTGGTCAAACGTCCCCGAAGGAACCCAGGAATTCGCCCTGATTTGCGACGATCCGGACGCTCCCGTGTCAGAACCATGGGTCCATTGGGTGATTTACAAGGTTCCGGGTAATGTGACCAAACTTCCAGAGGGAATCGCCAAAACCGCCAAACTCTCGGATCCGCCGGGGGCACTGCAAGGCAAGAACTCCTGGCCAAGTGGTCAGACCATCGGTTACCGTGGACCGATGCCACCCCCGGGCCACGGTCGGCATCGCTATTATTTCCGTCTCTATGCCCTCGCTAAACCGCTCGATCTCCCGGCAGGGGCAACAAAGAAGGAGTTACTCGCGGCCATGAAAGGCCACGTCCTTGCCGAGGCAGAATTGATGGGGACCTACGAACGGCGTTAATCACTGATCCGTTGTTAACACTTCAGAAACGACGCCGCTACAATTTGCCATTGAGTTGAGGCAATTTTTGGGTTGTATTGGGGCTCCTTCATAGGGAACAGGTGAACCGTGCCGGACCGCCGACAACATCGTGGTCCCCATCCCGAGGATCGGCACCTCTTTGACGCTGTCGCCCATCCGCGTCTTCTGGCCGCTTTTAGCGACCTTTGCTGGTTACTGGATCGGGGCTATGCCATGACATCGTCTTTGAAATTGGTTGGCGACAGGTACGAACTGGCAGCGCGGCAACGTTTGGCCCTTGAACGCTGTGCGTGCACTGCCGAAGCAGCCCATTCGCGGCAGTTGCGGTTGTGTTCACCTGGAGACCTCGCCGGTCGTGCAGTTTATTTGGACGGATACAATGTTTTGACGACCGTTGAGGCGGCCCTGGCAGGCGGCGTCCTCCTGGGAGGACGCGATGGAACCTTACGAGACATGGCCAGTATGCATGGCTCGTACCGCAAAGTGGCCGAAACGTCACAGGCCGTCGTGCTGATCGGCAGAACTCTGGCCAGCTTGGGTGTCTCTGAGGTCCTCTGGTATCTGGACAAGCCGGTGTCGAACAGTGGTCGTTTGGCGCAATTACTGCGAACACTCGCCGCCGAGCATCAATGGAATTGGGTTGTCAGGATTGTGCCCAGCCCCGATCATGAATTACAGCAAAGCGACGCGCCCGCGGCGACGGCGGACCATGTGATCCTCGATCATTGTCAACGCTGGTTTAATCTGGCACGTTGGGTTGTCGAGGCTCACATCACGACCGCCTGGATCTTGGATTTTACAAAACTTGAGCAACGCCATTTGTCCCAGCGGCGTTAGCAAGAATTGCTTCCAGAGGCTGTTAACAGTGGTCGCAATGATGAAAGGTACCATTTTGTTATTTCAGACCTGTTAAGAGCCTATCCCAAAATGGCATTTTCTAAAATGACTATGTGAATTATAATGTCGGAGGAAATGGAAATTGGAGAGGATCGGTAAAGCAAGGAGGTCCGAGCATGGCAGCGACGGTA
>Ga0068705_10000864_pt1 | contig 15363 bp, 12 predicted proteins | sample YNPMSTMetaG_FD_65631 | JGI IMG/M metagenome (GOLD analysis project Ga0068705, IMG submission 65631) | Anoxygenic and chlorotrophic microbial mat microbial communities from Yellowstone National Park, USA - YNP MS-T MetaG | ecosystem: Environmental > Aquatic > Thermal springs > Hot (42-90C) >... | reverse complement strand
GGGGGGGTGGGTGTATATTTCTCGTGTCGGGGACTCCAAAATGGAAATTCCCGACAAAGAGAGGTCGAAGACAGTGGCAAGACTCGCTGGCGTAACTGCTGTTGCGATTTTGATGGCGGGGCTGGCGGCCGCCCAATTGGGTCGGGGCACGTTTACGGGCAGCGTCACCGACAAGACCGGTGCCGCGATCCCAGGGGTGAGGGTGGTAGCGACCAACACGGGCACGGGCGCCAAATTCGTCACCGTCACCACGGCCGAGGGCAACTTCACACTGCCCAATCTGCCGATCGGAGTATATGACCTGAGCTTCGAAGCCCAAGGGTTCAACAAGCACATTCAACGCGGCGTAGAACTGAGCGTGGCCGAGGTTCGACGGGTGGATGTCACCTTGGAAGTTGGTTCAGTTTCGCAGTCCATCGAGGTGACGGCCGCGCTCCCGCGGCTGCAAACAGACAGCCCCGAGGTGGCTACCAATCTCCAGAGCCAGGCCGTGAACGACCTGCCGCTGGCAATCGGGGGCGGCGGCCGCACCATGGAGGACCTCGTGTACAAAATCGTGCCCGGCGCTTACGGAAGCACTTGGGAGCAATACGTTGTTGGTTCACAACGCTGGACGAAGTTGACATTGCTCGAGGGGGCGAACGTTGTCCTTGAGAAGAGCGGCCATTTTGGCGAGTCCTCCATGTCCATGGAGGCTGTGCAAGAGTTCAAGGTCCACACAAGCGCGATTTCGGCGGAATTTGGAAGGACCCAAGGCTCTGTCTTCCAGTATGTGCTCAAGTCCGGCACTAACGAAGTTCATGGTAGCGGCTATGGGATGCTGCGGAATGAGGCTTTGAACGCCAACACCTTCGCTAACAAAGCCCGGGGTCTGAAGCGAGATCGGGATCGCAAATATACCTATGCCTTCAGTTTCGGTGGACCTATCCTGATCCCGAAGGCGTACGATGGCAGGAACAAGAGCTTCTTCTATGCAGCGTACGAGCGATACAACATGAACCAGTTGCTCTATGGGTCTCCGAACATTTCGCTGCCGCCGCCGGAGTTCTACGATGGGGACCTCAGTCGTCTTCTGCAGGGTCGGGTGGTGGGCACGGACGCGCTGGGCCGGTCGGTGTTCGCAGGCGCGGTCTACGACCCGGCCAGCTTCCGTCAGTTGGAGAACGGGCGATGGATAGGCGAGATGTTTCCAGGCAACCGAATCCCGGTGTCTCGGTTCAGCCAGGTCTCTCGCAACATCAATTCCATCATGAAAAAGTACTATCTGCCCACGGTGGTGGGACCGGACGGCACAGCGCCACTACAGAACAACGCCTTCAGGCCGATCGAAAACATTTACCAGCGAGACCAGTGGCAGTTCTCTTTGAAACTGGACCACAACTTCAGCGACTATCACAAGCTGTCCGGCTCATACGTCTTGAATCACCGACCGAGACTTCAATGCGGCGATGGCGTCTGGAATGCCACTTTGCCGGACGGCGGGCCCTTGTCCCGGCAGCAGAGGCAACTGCTTCGCTCGCAGTTCTGGCGCCTGGCGTATGACTGGACGGCCTCACCCACCGTGCTCAACCACTTTCTGGTGTTCTTTAATCGCTTCCTGAACGATATGCCGAACACCCACGTTCACATTGACGGTGCGGCTGAGTACGGGATCAAGAATCTCAGCACCAAAGGGTATCCGATTATTAACTGGGCCACAGGCCCTTACATCAATTTTACGGCCCCAGGGCACGGTGCCTACTGGTTCACTGCCGATCAGACATGGGGACTGGTTGATACCATCAGTTTCTCGCGAGGCCGGCATTTCATGAAGACGGGTGTTGACACGCTCCGAGTCTTGGACAATTTCCGGGGAGGCCAGAACTACCAGTTCAACTTCAGCCCCGTGAGCACTGCGATCCCCAACGAACCGTTCTCGGGGAACCATACGGGTCACGGCTTCGCTTCCTATTTGCTGGGGATTGTGCACAGCGGCAGCATGTCGTTGCACGTGCCCTTCGGCTACCTTTTCGACTATGCCGCCGTGTTCTTCCAGGACGATTACAAGGTGTCCAACAAGCTATCCTTGCAGCTCGGTGTGCGCTGGGATTACATGTCTCCCCTGCGGGAGAAGCACGACAAGATCTCCAGTTGGAGCCTGCGGGTCACCGACCCGATCAGCGGCCTTCCTGGCGCTTACGAGTTCCTCGGCAAGTGTGCGGAGTGCAATGGCCGGCGGTACTTCGGAAAGAAGGATTACAACAACGTGGCGCCCCGGATCGGCTTTGCCTGGCAGGCGCTGCCGAAAACAACTGTTCGCGGGGCCTATGCCATCTTTTTCCAGGGCGTGGGCGAACACATCTCGGAACTCGGCGATGCCTCCCGAGTCGGCTTCAAACCCTCGTGGGCGCTTGCTGCCGACCCGATCCAGCCGTGGGTCGGCCGTTTCCGCTGGGACGACGGATTTCCGTTGGATTCGTTCCAGCCACCGGTCAAGGATGTGTCTTGGGGTAACCGGAACCGTCCCGGCATGTTCGAATCTGGAAAGTTCCACATGCCTTACACCCAGCGCTGGAACCTGAACGTCCAGCGCGAGATCGCGCCGAATCTCGTGCTTGACATCGGTTACCTGGGTGTCAAATCCACGGCCCTGTACGCGGGTCATCTGAACAACCTCAACCAGCTCGCGCCTTCGCTTCTACAAGAGTTCGGGCGCAACCTCACGAACCCCGTCCGCAGCCCCGCCGATGCCGCTAGGAACGGCATCCGTTACCCCTTCCCGGGTTTCCAAGGCACGGTGGCCGGGGCTCTTCGGCAGTACCCGCAGGTTCAAGGCACCGCGACTGTCGCGGTGAGTGGCAGTCCGCTGGGCTTTTCCACTACCCACAGCCTTCAGGTCGTGCTGGACAAGCGATTGAGCCGTGGCCTGAACGCCTACATCAACTACACCTGGCAGAAGACGCTTACCAATGTCGACTCGGCCAAGGACCGCCAGACCAATGTCCCGAGACCGCTGGACACTTACAATCTGAAGCTCGAGAAATCCCTGGCTAACTACGACGTTCCGCACATGTTGAAGGCCTACGTGGCCTATGAGCTGCCAGTGGGGAGGAGAAAGGCGCTCTGGAGTGGTGCCGGGAAGTTCGCCAACGCGGTTGTGGGAGGTTGGTCGGTCGCGGCGATTTTGAACTACCTGAGTGGCACCCCGCTGATCTTTTCCGGGGCCTCTTGGCCGCTCGGCTGGAATGGTGCGACGCAGCGGATTGACGTGCTGCCGGGAGAAATGAAGAACAGGAACTTCAAGAAAGGTAACTTCGATTTCTGGAACCCGTCGAGCTCCGGCAATACTTACCTCAACAAGGCGGCCTATGCCGACGTCCCCGAGCAGCGGTTGGGCACGGCTGCCCCTTGCTATAGCCAGGCACGCGGCTTCGGGACCATCAGCGAGGATTTCGGACTGCAAAAGAACCACTATTTTGCAGAGAAGTACCGTTTCCAGATCAGGGCGGAGTTCCTCAACCTGTTCAACCGGCACTATCTGGGCAACCCGGTTACGAACATCAAGGATCCGCTGTTTGGCCAGGTGACTTCGGTTACGGGCAACCGAAGCATCCAGATTGGGGCACGGTTTGACTTCTGAACGCCAGGATGGCGTTGTGGAAATTAGCAGCGTCTTTGCCTGGCGTGCGTGGCGGAGGCGGGACCGCGTGCTTCAGCCCGCGCTACACTGCGCGCATTTGCGGGGATGAGCTTCGGCTTGGACTGAAGGGTGGTGCGCATGGATTCTCCTGGCAGATTCCTCTTGCGTGGTTCTCTCGGCGAGGGGCGGCGTGGCGGGTGGTGGACTCGGGCAAGGATACAGACGACCGCCGCGGCGCCAACTGCGACTTCGAAATGCCAGGCCGGACTCCCCCACCCTCCACCCCAACGTCGGCGGCTGTGAGTTCCTGCCGGGCGTTGTCACCGCGGGCGGAAGGCGGTTCGTGTTCATGCCTAGCCGGGTGGCGGACGCGTACGAAGTTGGGCGGGACTTTCACATCCTGCATGAGCCGCAGCGCATCAGAGCGCTGGCACCGGTCTATCCTATCGGTGGCTTCGACTATGGGCAGTATGGGCTTCGGCGGGGCTCGCGGCCGTTGAACACCGAGTACTGCAGGGAGGACTTCTGCCGGAAGAAACCTTACTGCGGCACCTTTAACGTGGTGGTGATGCCGGCCGAGGAAACTGTGGCGAACGGGTCTTTGCCATGAACCACTCTGAAAACAAGAATGAGCGCTTGGAATTCCCCCCTGGCACCTTCTACGTCCACAACGGCATCAACCTCGGGGACCCGGCCGGTCCCGATACAAGCCCTGGTTACACACCCGGGGTTGGGCGCCGCGACTATGAGCGCGGCTATTTGGGTTTGGTGAGCATGTCCTGCGCCCCGCTTACTCCGGGAAACCGGTACGGGATGATCCTCAACAAGCATGACATGGGGCCAATTCTGTTGCCATGGACCGGCTTTCTCACCGACGATGGCAAGGAGAGGCACCTCCTCTACAGGAACCCGCATCCGCATCCTTCGTCGCTTGTTGCGGAAGATCCGAAGGATGGCGAGAAGTACGTGGACGTGCTTTATCTGGAGGCCGCTACGAATCCGGGGGCCGAACGGACGATGGCTGCCGCACGTGCGCCGCTCGGATCGGGGGCCATTGCTGGCTCGTTCCTGAATTTCTATCGGGGCGACTGCGCCGTGCCTTCGCTGTTTGCGACCATGAAGGACGAGCCGGCCATTCCGCTTGCCCGGCGGGGCGGACGCTGTGACTCTGTCCTTCCCTCGCTAAATGGGATCCAGGATCGGCTCAATCCCTTCTTCGTGCCCCGGCTGAAACGCTCGGGCGTGTTTCTGTCCATTCAGACCTACCCCACCGGCGAGGAGGACGGGTGGGTGGAATGGGCCTTGCGACTTTCCCAAGATCTTCCCTCTGGGACGGAGCGCTTCGTGTTGCCAAACAGCCGGGTCGCTTACCGGCAGTGCCGCAGCAAGGAGCCGCCGTTCGGCCTCTGCTATGCGAAGTTCCTCAGCGCGGATGCTTTATCGCATTATGCGATTGACGAGGCCAGCCTTTGTACGTCATTGCGACCAAGCCACGTTCGCTGATCTACCGCGAGCTGGCCACCGAGATCGCATGTGCTGTTTGTGTCCGCGCGGACGGGCAGGAGGGGGAGAGGAAATGCGTTTATGGTCTCATGAGAACCTGTTGGCCATGGCTGCGGCGGGTGTTGCTTGGCGAACCCACCCAGCGAGGCGAAGCGAAATTCGGGGAGGCGTTAAGATGGGACCGTTAGGACCGATGGTACGTGGCCTTGGATTCATCGTACTGACCACCAGTCTCATGTGGGGCGAGCAGCGGGTGGTGGTGCGGCCGCCCGACACCGGGAAGGCGTTGCGCAATCCCGGCATGGGCTGGGTCTTCCATCATTACGACAACGCCATCAGCAAGTATGGAACGCATCTCGAGCCTTCGGACACGGTGGACGACTTCCCCGGCGCCAGCGTGGTCTACCTGCGCCTGGCGTGGTCCTATTTGGAGCCGGAGGAAGGCCGATTCAACTGGGCGATCCTGGACACACCGGCCCAGCGGTGGATTGCCAAAGGATTTCAGATCGCGCTGCGGATCTCCTGCTCGGAGTCGAGTCCGGACCAGCCCTATGCCACGCCCAAGTGGGTTCAGGAAGCGGGCGCTCAGGGTTTTCGTTTCACGCCGCGCAAAGGGGTGGACCCCAACGGAAGCCATTGGGAGCCCAAGTACGACGATCCCGTCTTTCTGGCCAAGCTCGACCGGTTTCTGGCTGCCCTCGCGGCGCGGTACGACGGCAGCCCCGAGGTGGCTTTCATTGACGTGGGCTCCTTTGGGGTGTGGGGCGAAGGCCATACCGGCAGTTCCACTCGCCTGCCTTATGACGCGCGCACGGTCAGGCTGCACCTCGACCTGTACCGCAAGCATTTCAAGCGAACCTTACTCGCGGTGAACGACGATTTCTCCAACCAGGGGCGTGGGTTGGAAGTGATCCACTACGCGCGGGAGCTGGGCATGACGCTCCGCGATGACAGCATTCTCGTTGAGTGCGGAGACCGTGCTTATCACCATGCTTACCTGGCGGACCTGTTCTGGCCGCAGCTCCCGGTCATCCTCGAAATGGAGCATTACGGACACTCCGTCAACCGCGGCTGCTGGCAGGACGGCAGCCTTTATCTGAAAGCGATCGAGGACTATCACGCTTCCTATGCCTCGGTACACTGGTGGCCGCGGGAATTTTTGGAGAAAAACCGAGAACTGGTGGACAGAATCAATCTTCGGCTCGGCTATCGGATCCAGTTACTGGAGGCGTCGTGGCCGGCCGAAGTTTCGCGCAACGAATCTTTGTTAGTGGGTTACCGGTGGTGCAACGCGGGTGTGGCGCCGTGTTATCGCGGCGGGTATCCCGCAATTACCCTGAAGGACGCCAAGGGTGGCATCGCGGCCGTCTTCGTAGACGAGGCGTTCGACGTCCGAACCCTGCCTGTCGGTGCTCCGGGCAAAGCCGAGCCGGTGGGCAGGGAGGCGCGGCCCATCTCGCAGGCCTCGCGGCCTCTGGCGGCGTTCCGTTTACCGCCGCGCGAGGTGCTGAAGCCGGGCACGTACGACCTGTTCATCTCGGTAGGAAGTCGCACCGGAACCCCGGAGATTATGCTGCCGCTCCCTGAGGACGACGGACAAAGGCGCTACAGGCTGGGCGTGATCACGATCAAGGACTGATCCTGGCCAGTCATGAAGGTTTGACGGCAACCGTCCTGTGCGGTGTGCGGTATCATTGCAGGTCCTGGGTCGGCTGCAAAGTTATCGGTCAGCGGCGGAGTACCCGAGCGACTTCGACGGAGGATAAGAAGCCCGGATTTCCCTTTTGAACGTTCGGGTGCAACTTGGTAAGTTCTCCAGCGCGTACATATTCAGGCGTCAAGAGCGTAGTTATCGGCGAAGGTCCGCGGGACTTGGAAGGCAGGCACCTCCACGGGAGGCAGCCCGGTGCTGACGCGTGCGCTGAGGCCGGTACGCGTCGAGTTCGCCGAAAGGCCCGCGTTGGTGCCGACGTTGTTGTCCACCGAGCGGATGGTTTCATCGTTGACGAGGCCGACGGAGTAGCCGGCGCGCAAGGCGGTGCGGCCATTGCCGAACAGATCCCAGGCCAGGCCGATATTGGGGGCGAAGTTGTTCAGGTCCCGATTGGACCAGGGACGTCCCACCGCCTTGCCCGCAAAGTCCATTCACTAGACGGAACGCCCTGAAAATGGGACCGCACCGCGACCTGGCAGGCGATCTGACGCGCGCCGTGCGTAAGCTGGGACTCAAGATGGGCTTTTATCACAACACGACTTACACCTTCTGGGACCCCAGATATCCGGGCCGAGACTGGGTCCAGTACATGAATAACTCGATCAAAGAACTCATTGACATGTATCGCCCCGATATCCTCTGGGGCGACGTTCGAGTGGGACCGGTCCGCGACGCGCGCGGCAACCCGCTGCCCGCTGATTACTGGGGCAGCAAGGAAATCCTGGCGTACTTTTACAACCGCTCGCCCAATCCCGAGGAAGTCGCGGCCAACGACCGCTGGGGTCTGGACACCGACGGCAAGATCCTCGGCGACTTTCACACCCCTGAGCGCGCCAGGATGCAACGCATTTCCCTGGAAAAATGGGAAACCTGCGACTCGCTGGATCCGACCTCGTGGGGTTACAACCGCCGCCTCCCCGTCAGCCAGTACATGACAGCGAACGAGCTGGTGGATTATCTGGTGGACGTGGTCAGCAAGAACGGCAACTTGCTCATCAACGTGGGGCCCACCGCCGACGGCGTCATCCCCCCGGTGATGCAGCAAACGCTGCGCGGCGTGGGCGAATGGCTGCGCGTCAACGGCGAAGCCATTTACGGGACGCGGCCCTGGGAAACTCACAAGGACGGCAACGTTCGCTTCACGCGCAAGGGCAACACCCTCTACGCCGTCGCCCTGGAGTGGCCCGAGGAAGAGCTGCGCCTGACTTCGCTGGCCGGCAAGCCGGTGCTCAAGGTCGAGCTGCTCGGATCCCCGGAAGCGATCGCGTGGAAGGTCGAACCCGACGCGCTCGTCATCCAGCCGCCAACGCGGCGGCCTTCGAAGTACGCCTGCGCTTTCCGCATCATTTGCCGGGCTCTGTAGCCGGCTGTCGCGGAAGGCAACAACGAAACCTCATCGCGAACACCCTGGCCGGACCACGGCGCACCCGTCTCCTGCCATGAGCTGCTGCTATGCTGGGGGCAGGCGTCTGGGCCGCCTCGGAGCCCGCAATGAAGCCTGCGCAAAGCATGACCGCGGCGGTGATCGTCGCGCTGGGCAGTCTCGCATGGTCCGGGCAAGAGAAACCCCGGACCCCGACCCTCGGCGCCGAGGAAATCCTCGAAAAATCCGTGGCGGCTGTGGGAGGACGCGAGGCCTACGCGCGCCTTGCTTCGACCTTCGCCAGGGGCGCCATCGAATTCATCGGACAGCACCTTCACGGCGCCATCGAGTTGTACGCCAAGGCGCCCAACAAGCGGCTGCTCATCACCGACTTGGAACACGTCGGCCGAATGCGCCAGGGCTTCGACGGCAAGGTGGCCTGGATCGAGGATCCCGTCGAGGGTCTGCGCCGCCTGAAGGGCCGCGATCTGGAGCGCGTGCGGCTCGAAGCCGAGTTTCACCGTGCGCTGAAATGGCGCGAACTGTACCGCGCCATCGAGCCGGCCGGCGAAGACCAGGTGGACGGGCGCCGCGCCTATGTGCTGCGGCTGACGCCCAAAGGGGGCAAGCCCGCTCTTCATTACTACGACGCCGAAACCTTCCTGTTGGTGCGCCAGGACCTGGTCCAGGACACCACCCAGGGCCCCCTCCCGGTGCGCGCCTTTTTTTCCGATTACCGCGAGGTGGGCGGCATCAAGACGCCCTTCCGCATCGAGCAGGAACTGCCGGCGGGCCGGATCGTCATCCAGTTCCACGAGATTCGCAACAACATCGCCCTGGACGACGCCATCTTCCGCATGCCGGAAGAGCGCCAGACTGCCCCGTCCGTCAAGCCCTGATCTTGCCGATCAGCACGAGCAGGCCGGCCAGCCAGCCCAGCACGGCCTGATACTCGCGGTTGCGCCAGAACAGTTCCCAAGAGAAATGTCCGCTCGATGCGGCCTTCCGTACGCGCGGCAGAAAACGGGGCGTGGTCCGCGCGTACGCCTCGTATTGCGGGAACAGCTTGCGCAAATGCTGCTCTTCCTGCTCGATCACCGGCAGGTAAACCAGGAGGAAAAACGCCGCCAGCAGAGCCGCCGCCGGCCACTGGCGCGAGGCCAGCGCCAGCCCGGCAGCGATCATCACGGTGCCGACGTAAAGGGGGTTGCGCAGGTAGGCGTACGGGCCCGAGGTCGCCAGCCGCCGGTTCTTGGCCAGATGACCGGCCGACCATGCCCGCAGCGCAAGTCCGGCCAGCATCAGGGGCAGCCCGGCCAGCAGCGAAGCCCGCGTCGGCTCCGCCAGCCACAGGCAGGCCGCCAGCACGGCAAAGCCGGCGGGGACGCGGCCGCGGGCCGCCAGGTCGGCATAGCGTTTGGGAAACCAGGGGCGGCTCATCCGGGGCGCCTCCGCTCGCCGGCCTCACCCGGCTCGAGCCTGGCGGCCAGCGCCTCCAAAACCGTCTCGGGCGATACGGCCCGCATCCACGGGCTGATTTCGCGGCGCCGTCGGTAGGTGGTCACGGCCTCCGGACTGCGCACAACGGTGAAGTTGCCGCCATAGGGACCGTTACGCGCCGGGTCGGTCGGCCCGTAAATCGCGACCCCGGGCTTGCCCAAGGCTGCCGCCAGGTGCAAAGGGCCGCTGTCCACGCCCACCACCGCCGTTGCACGCCGGGTCGCGTAGATCAAACCGGGTATCCCGGTCAGCAAGACGCGCACGTTGTCCAGAGGGCTCAACAACTCGGCCGCGGCGGGCGGCCCGCACACCACCAGCGGCAGGCGCAAACGCAGCTTGAGCAAACGACCCAGCAACGCATAATACTCGAGCGGCCATTGCTTGTAAGGCCACCCCGCCAGCGGACTGGCCAGCACGAAAGGACCTTCCGGCAGTTCGCCCTCGGGCGCTCCCTCCGGCAGCGGAAACGTGCACAGGACGTTGGTGGCGCCCGCCGCGGCGGCCAGCTCGAGATTCCGCTCCACCACGTGTTCGGAACGAACGCGCGTCTTGCGCGAATAAAAAATCGCCGCCAGCTTCTCGCGAGTCTGCGATTGGTGAAATCCGTACAGTTCATCCGGACGCGCCAGGGTCGCCAGCAAGGCCGATTGAATCAATCCCTGAAAATCCACCGCAAGGCGGAAGCGGGCGCGGCGCAACCGGCCGATCAGCTCCACCAGCTTCGGCAACCGCCGCGATTCCAGCCGCACGATTCGATCCACGAACGGGTTGCCCTCCAGCAGCGCCGACCAACGTTGGTTGATCAACCACCACAGCTCGCTTCCGGGGAAGCTGTGCTTGAGGCTGGCCACCGCGGGCAGAGCATGAATGACGTCGCCCATCGAACCCAATCGTACGACCAGCATGCGCAACGCGCTCATCGCTTGCCAGAACCGCCGCGCCCGGACGAGTTCACCGCCGTCAGCCGGCGCCGCAGCGCGCGCGCACCAGGCCGATCAGTTCCCTGCGCCTCACAAGGTCGGCCTCCTCCTCGCGCGCCACCTCATCGGGCGCCACCCGCTCGATGATCGCTTCCGGATCCTGCGCAGGGATCACCCAGTCCACGACGCCGAGCGCCGCCACCAGCTCGGCGCGCGCCTTCAGGGGCAATAACGCGTCCTCCAGCTCGCGTACCACGACCACCAGTGTGTCGTCCGGCCCCCGGAGTTCGGCCAGGCGGCGGGCATGGGCAGCCAGCAGCGGATCGAAATACCCCACGACCAGCTTGATGCGGCGGGCGCCGGCTCGCAACCGGCTGAGCGAATCCGGGCTAAGAATTTTCACGCGCGTGTCCACGTTGCTCCCGCTTCCATTCGACCAGATCCAGGGCGGCTTCGGCCACCCGGTCCACCGTCACCCGCAACATGCAGCGGTGATCCGTCGGGCAATCGCGCAGCATGCAGGGGCTGCACTCCACGGGCTCGCGCACGATGACGGACCGCGGCCCGGCCGGCCCCGTAGCGAACCACTCGGTAGGGCCGAAGATGCCGACCGTAGGCACATCCAGCGCCGAGGCCACGTGCATGGCCCCCGTATCGTTGCTCAAGAAAACTTCGCATGCGGCCGCCAGGGCGATGAAGTCCTCGAGGCCGGTTTCCCCGCTGAGATTGACCACCCGCACGCCTGCTTGCCGCAAGCCGGCGGCCACCCGCCAGCCCAGCGGCCGCTCGCTTTCCGAGCCGAAAACCGCTACCCAGGCCCCCAGCTCGCGGGCCAGTCGCGTAGCGGCCTGAACGAAACGCTCCGGCGGCCACTGCTTGGCGCGGCTGTTCTGCGCCCCCGGGCTGATTCCCACCACACAGCCCTCCACACCCAGCGTCGCGAACAACTCCCGGCCGCGACAGCGAGCCGCTTCGATGCCGCTCAGGCGGATGGGGAACGGGTCCGGAAGCTCTTCCACCACCCCCACACGACGCAACAACTCCAGGTAGTAGTACGACTCGTGCTCCGGGATGCTGCCGCGGGCCGGCGGCGCCAACGCTTCGGTCAACAACACGCCCCGCCCACCGCGGTCATAACCCGTGCGGCGCGGGATGCGGGCCAGCCACGGCGCCACCGCTGCTTCCCAGGAATTGGGCATCAGGATCGCCCAGTCGAACTGTCCTCGTAAGGTCGCCGCGAGTCGCGCTTTCCGGCGCCATCCCGCAAGGCCTCCGCCCCGCGGATACTCGACCACCTCGTCTACCCAGGGCTCGCGCCTGAAGAGGCCGGCTGCCCAGGAACGAGCCATCACCGCAACGCGGGCTGCGGGATAACTGCGGCGCAGCACACGCAGCGCGGGCAGGCACAGCACGGCGTCGCCCAGCCAGTTCGGCGCGCGCACCAAAATTCTCATGAAACCGGGGGAGGTCGGCGCGCGGGCCGGGGTGCCGGGTAGGGGAGTCGCTCGGGGATCACACGCACGCCCGTGGTCACCTTGAAGGGCGCGGGGCCGCCGAGGCGGTAGGTCAGCTCGACGAAAAAGGCCGTCCACCCCTCAACCGGCCGGGCGACCCGGGCGACATAAACGCCGTTCTGCTCTTGCAGCGGCTCGCTCTTCCAGGCCGCGCCGATGGACTCGAACCGGAAATCGCGCGCCTTGGGATTGGTGGCCTGCCAGAGCTTCGCCTCGACCGGGCGTTCGGCAGTGTGCACTCGGATCGAACCGTCACGCTCGAACTTCCAGGACATACGAGGGCGCGGACGGTTGTGCGCGATGGCGTCATAAAAAGCAGCCAGGCTGAAGTACACGTCGGAACCTTTGAGGGAATGCTCCGTGTTCGGGATATAGCGCAGATACTTCTCGCCCGGCAGATCGTCGAAGTAAAAACGGCTCGATTCGACAAAGAAAAACTGATCCCCGGCCGAGTTGACGATGTACTTGGGCATGGTGAGCCGGCGACGGTACTGGTAAGGCTCCTCGATTTCGAGCAGTGCGCGCAGTTGCGGCGTGCCGAACCAGTCCATGATGCGCATGCGTTCGTAGTCGTTCAACGCGGGCGCCCAGAAACCGTAGGAGCGGAATTGATGGACGAGCGATTTTTCCAGGTTCAGCACGTCAATCACAGCCGGCGCCACGGCCGCAACGCGCGAATCCACCGCGGCCACCGTCCAGGCCGTCCAGCCGCGCTTAGAGCCGCCCGAGACCACGAAGCGCTCCACCTTCACCGGGTCCTTTTCCAGAGCGGCGCAGAAGGCCGACACCGCGTCCATGGCGCGCACCACGGCCTTGGTCATGGGAAGACGCGCGGGCCAGCGAGCATCGCCGGTCCGCAGAAACCGATCCCAGGTGTAGGCGATCAGGGCGTCCTCGCGACGCGCCTCGGTTTCGCCAGCAAAGCGCAGCGGCTGGTTCGGAATCTGTTGCACGGTGGCCACGATCGAGCCCACGCCCGAGGCGATGAGCGCGATCGCCGGGTCCACGCGCTCCGGGGGCTTGCCTCCGTTGTTGCCGCCGCCGATGAGCATCAGCACCATGTTCGTGGTGAGCTTGTCGGGTTTGACGATCGTCAACCAGTGCTGCCAGAGCGTGCGGTCAACCTCATCCGGCCGGAGCCAGGTCTGCGAGGTCAGCTCCAGCACGTGGGCGGTCCAACCCTGGCCCGGGATCGTCCGCACCAGTTTGTAGGAGAAGCTCGGATCGGGGGCATGCACATATTCGTCCAAGGCCGTGCGGTCGGGTCCCGCCGCCGGCGCGGCGACCAACGTCAACGACAACAAGCAGCAAAGCCGTCTCCACATAATCCGGTTCCCATTCTCGCATGGCTTTCGGACGCCCGAGCGAGCCGCCGGGGTTGGCCGGCCGGGGACGGGGCGCTACAATGCGTGGAAGTGGGCCGATTTTACCAGCGAGACGAACTGATCCGGGCACGCGCCCAGTGGCGGCGGGAGGGGAAGATAGTCGTTTTTACCAACGGATGCTACGACCTGCTGCACCCCGGGCACGTCCGCCTGCTCGAACGGGCCCGGTCTCTGGGTGACTTGCTCGTGCTTGCCCTCAACAGCGACGACAGCGTGCAGCGCCTCAAGGGCCCGAGCCGGCCGCTAATCCCCGAGCGGGAACGCGTCGCGCTGGCGCTGGCCTTGGCTGCGGTGGACGCCGTGACGGTTTTCCATGAGGATACGCCCCGCGAGCTCATCGCCGCGTTGCTGCCTGATATTCTGGTGAAAGGAGCGGACTGGGCACACTTCATTGCGGGTCGAGAAGAGGTGGAGGCAGCGGGCGGTAAGGTCTATGCGCTGCCGCTGGAGCCCGGCTACTCGACTACAGGTATAGTAGAAGAGATTCTCTCCTTGCCTGTGTGAGCTGCCGTGACCCATCCAGCCATTGTGGATCTATTGAACCTGCCGAGCAGGCATCCGGCCTTCCAGCAGCTTTTGCGTCAGATCCGCAGCGCCGAATGGGAGCAAAAACATCGCACCGTGTCGTTGTGCGGCCTGGTTCCCACAGCCAAGGCTCTGTACTTGACGCTGATTTGGCGAAGCGAGCGGTTGCCTATTATCGTTGTAGTTGAGGATCCGGAGCGTGCCGAGCGCCTCGCAAGCTCCATCGGTGCGTTTTTCGAGGCTCTTTTTGCTGACCGTGATGCCGGGCGCCCGCAGGTGTTGCCTCCCTTCGACGTGCTTCCCGGCCAGGGGCTTTCGCCGCACGCCGAGATCTGCCAGCAAAGGGCGCTCGCCCTCTGGCGACTTTCCATCGAGCGGGTTCCGATCACGATCGCTCCGGTCGGCTCCGCTCTGCTCCGGCTCCACCCTCCTGAGTTTTACCGGCAGCTCGCCGTGCGACTGAGCGTAGGAGAAGAAGCCTGCCTCGACGACGTGGTCGCGCACCTCGAGAGCGTTGGCTACCAGCGGCGCGACCCGGTGGAAATGGTGGGCGAGTACGCGGTGCGCGGCGGCATTCTGGACGTCTTTCCGGCGGAGGCGGCGCACCCCGTCCGCATCGAGTTCTTCGGCGATCAGATCGAGTCCATGCGCCGATTCGACCCCGAGACCCAGCGCTCGATTGTCCGGACGGACCAGTGCCTCGTTTTGCCCATGATCGAGCAACCCCGCTCGCCCGCGCTCCTGGAGGAACTGTCGCGCGCCTTGGGCCTTGAAGGGACTGAGCCGCCCGGGTGGGAGTTGCTGGCGCCCTCGATCGAGCCACGCCGGAGCTCGCTGGTCGAGCAGGCAGAAAAGCCGCTGTTGGTCATAGACGAGCCGACCAGTGTGGAACCTGCCGCCGAGCGGTTCTGGCGCCGGCTTTTGGATGACCCGCGAATCCGCCGCTGGGGGCCGCAGCAGTTCTTCCTCTCGTGGGAAGAGTTCCAGAGCAAGGCGGCCGGAGCGCCGCGGTTGGAGTTACACGAGCTGTCCCTGAGCGGCGAGCGCGATGCCCTGGAGATCATCACCCGCCCCGCGCTGAACTTTCAGGGGAACATCCGTGTGGCCATCGCCGAAGCCAGAAACCTGGTCGAGGCCGGCCATCGGGTGGTTTTTTTTGCCGCCACCCCGGGAGAGCTGGAGCGCACGGCGGAGATCTTCAAGGAGTACGAACTGTCTTTCGAGCTGGCTTTGAAACCGGGCGAGGGCGTGCCGCCGTACCTGGCGGAACGGGCCTGGCTGGCGGGCGCTGTGACAGGGACGTACCTGACCAAAGGCGCC
>Ga0068705_10000858_pt1 | contig 15394 bp, 13 predicted proteins | sample YNPMSTMetaG_FD_65631 | JGI IMG/M metagenome (GOLD analysis project Ga0068705, IMG submission 65631) | Anoxygenic and chlorotrophic microbial mat microbial communities from Yellowstone National Park, USA - YNP MS-T MetaG | ecosystem: Environmental > Aquatic > Thermal springs > Hot (42-90C) >... | reverse complement strand
ACCCACGCGCGGCATCCACAGCAGCGCCTGGCCGCTCCAGTATTCGCGCGGATTGCCTCCAACGCCGGCGAATGTGACGCCGCCCTTGACCTTGAACTGCTCGACCGGCAGTTCGGGGATGGGCCTCTGCGCGTAGCGCGCCACTGCGGCGGGCTCGATGGGGTTCGGGCTGACCGCGTCGAACTGCGTCACCGAGCGGTTGAAGCGTTCCGTGATGGGCGATTCGTGTTCGAGTCGCAGGCCGAGATTGAGCGTAAGCTTCCGGGTGACTTTCCAGTCATCGTGCACGTAAAAGGCGAAATACTTGTCCTGTTCGGCGTAGCTGCCGGTGCGTGACATGCTGCCGCCCGGGATCCCGGCGAGCAGTGCGATCATCTCGGCGCCCACGGGCGGCGCCGGGCTGTTGTCCAGCGGCCCGCGAGCCCAGTAGTTGCTGAAACTCAGGTCAGGCGATACGGCGGTCGGATAGCGGTTCCGGAACTCGCGAAACACCGTGACCTCGGGACCGAAGCGGACGTTGTGATCGCCCTTCAGCCAGGTGAAATTGGCCACCGCGCTGTGGCTGATCGAAGCGGTGACGCCGTCGCCCGACTCCCAGTTGCTGATCGTGGAGAGCGAGCCGACGCTGATGCGCGGGATGGTGGCGAGCCGGCGATCCACGAGATTGGCCAGAGTCTGCGAGAACCCCAGCGAGGTCAGGTCAAAGCCGCGGCTGACGCGCCGTTCGGGAAACTCCTGCTGCGCGACCCCGTAACGGAAATTGAGCACGAGGCCGGGCGAGAACATGTGCACGTCGTCCAGCGCGATGCCGCGATTGATCCGGTTGAGAATGATGCCCGCCACGTCGTTACCGAACAGGCGGTTTTTGTCCTCTTCCCAGAAATCGCGGTGGAAGCGGATGAACATGCGGTTCTTTTCGCTGAAAGCGTGATCGAACCGACCGATCGTCGTCCAGTAATCCTCCTTGGCGGGCCGGGAGAAGAAGAAATTGTTACGCCCGTCGGCCGTGCCGGGCTGGTTGGGTAGCGGGTACAGCGCCAGGATCTTTTTGGCGACCGGGTGAATGCGGCTGGCGGGGAAGATGTTGCCCGGCAGCGGCTGCCGGCTGTATCGCCCGCCTGGAGCGACGGCGATCGTAGCAGGATCGTAGAGCTGGTAGCTGGCGCCGAGCTTGAGCAAGTCCGAGAAATCGCCGTTGCGCCAGTTCTCGCGCGGCACGGTTGAAATCATGGAACCGCCGACGTTGGGATCGCCGAACTTGTTAGCCTCCCAGGTGAAGAACCAGAACGTGCGGTTTTTGCCGTTGTAAAGCTTGGGCAAATAGACCGGGCCGCCACCCGCCAGCCCGTAGCGGTTGTCCGTGTAAGGCGGGATTCGCTGGCCGGAACGGTTCTGGTAGATGGTGGGGCAATCGAAGGCGGAATTGCGCAACCACCACCAGGCCTGCCCGTGCAGCGTGTTGGTTCCGCCTTTGGTGCTGACGTTTACCAGCGCCCCCCAGCGTGCGGCCCACCGAGGCATCGAAGGACGAGGTCTGCACCTTGAATTCGGACAGGGAAGCGGTGGGCGGCGAGAACGCCACGCGCGGGCTGGTGCCGTCCGAGTACACGTTGGGCACGCCGTCAATGGTAAAGAAGTTGCCGTAGTTGCCGCTGCCGTCGGTGGAAAACTGCGAGGGCGCGGCGTTGAACGGCGCCTTGCGCAAGCGCATGTCGGTGCCGTTGACCGTGCCAGGGGCCAGATGCACCAGGTCCATGGCGTTGCCTGCGAACAGCGGCAGTTCCGTGATCCTGCGCTCGTCCACGACCTGGCCGAGCGAGGCTTCCGCCGTCTGGAGCAGCGGCGTCTCGGCGGTGACCTGCACGGCTTCGGTGACGTCGCCCAGCGCCATCTGGATGTTCAGCTCGACGCTGTCATTGACCCGGATCTGCACGTTCTCGCGCACGAACTTCTTGAAGCCGGCCAGCTCGGCCGTGACCGTGTAAACGCCCGGAACCAGGAAAGGCAAGGCGTGGTTGCCGGCTTCGTTGGTGCGGGTGGATGCGACCACTCCCGTGGCCACGTTGGTGGCGCGTATTTCCGCGCCCGGCACCACCGCGCCGCTGGGATCGGTGACGCGGCCGACCAGCGCGCCGCGGGCATCAGCCGTCTGGGCGCGTGCGATCATCGCCGGTAGCAAGAGGAGGGCTATGGCATGAGCCACGATACGAACTCGCATGACGACCCTGATGCTTATCCGTCAAATTTCCGGCTTCGAGGTCCGGATGGAGGCATTATACTCCTCATTGACTGCCTGTGGGCGGCGGAAGGCGGGACGATGAGGTCAACCGGATGCACGCGACGTAGCTTGCTGACCGCTGCCGCGGCGAGTCTGCCGGCGAACTCGGCCCGCGGCGGCCCGCACATACGCTGGGCTCTGGGCATGGTGACATGGGTCGTTCGGGCACAGCGCGAAAAGCGGCCTCTCGGGTGGGAGGAGATGCTTTCCGATATTGCCGAGGGCGGCTTCGAGGGGTTCGAGGTTTACACGCAGAACACTCTGCCGGTCAGCGACGAGAACATGGAGGCTCTCGAGCGCCTGCTCCAGCCCCGCTACAAGCTGAGACTCTCAGGGATCTATTGGGCTGACCGGTTTCATCTGAAGTCCGAGCATGACCGCATCCGCAAGGAGTGTCACCGTTTCCTCGGCTACCTGAAACGGTTCGGGTCGGACCGGTTGATCATCGGTCCGCCGGGGCCGGACGTCGAGGATGAGCGGAGGGCGATCTCGACCATGGCGCGGATCATGAATGAGATCGGCAGGATCGCGCTCGAGCAATACGGGATCGAGGTCGCCGTTCACCCGCACCTGGACAGCCTGATCGAGAATCCACGTCAGATCGCCCAACTCATGCAGGAGACCGATCCCCGTTACTTCAACCTCGCGCCCGATACGGCGCAACTCTGGATGGGCGGCGGGGATCCGGTGCGCATGTTCGAGGAGTACAAGCGGCGGCTGGTCTACATCCACTACAAGGACATTCGCGCGTACCACCGCGGGTTGAAAGGCTATCTGGACAACGTGGTGGAACTGGGCCATGGCGTCATTGACTTCCCGGCCCTTCACCGCATCCTGAAAAGCATTCGCTACCGCGGCTGGATCACGATTGATCTGGACAACGCGCGAGTTTCGCCGCTGCACAGCGCACGCATGCAGCGCGAGCATATTGATCGCGGGCTGGCGCCGATCTACGCCTGAGTGGATGGAGAGACTTGCCGCGGCAAGCGACGCGCCAGGCCGGCGCTCAGCTCTGCCGGGTTCCCCGGATAACCCCCTGGCTGTTGGGCCCCTTCCAGGTGCCTTCCAGCTTGTTGCCTTCGATCCGGGCTTCGACCGTGTACACGTCGCCCTCGATGCGCACTTTGAAGCTGAACACGCCGTTTTCAAAGCGCGGCTCTTCCATCATGTACTCACCGGGGGCGCCGCTGATCGTGCCGCTGAGCTTGCCGCCTTCTTCTTTCACAACGACAGCCCAACTGTACTGCGCCCCGTCGGGGCTGTCGGAGACGCACTGCCACGTGCCTACCACGGGCGTGTCTGCTGCCGCCAGCATGGCGGCCGTCAAAACAGTCAAGAACAGAACGGCGAAAATTCGCATAGGCAGAAACCTCAGTTCGATGCGATGGGGCACTCTGTTGTATGATAGCATCCCGTCGGGAACCGACGGAGGCCACCATGCGATCCCTGAGCCTGGCTCTAGCCCTCACACTGGCCGCGGGGACCCTCCTCGCGCAGCGGCAAAGGTTCACCATCAACGCGGAGACACCGGAAGGGCAGTTGCTCCAGCAGATCGGCGAGCAGGAGGATCCGGCGCAGAAACTCGCGTTGCTGGAAAAATTTGCGGCGGAGTATCCCAACCACGAAGCCATCCCTTGGGTCCATGCGCACATGGTGCGCGTGGCGGCCAAGGCCAACCAGCTCGATAAGGCGCTGCAAGCAGGCGACAAGGCGATGGCGTTGGACCCGGAAGATCTGGAGACGGCCCACGAAGCCCTCAAGGCCGCTGAAGCCAAGAAGGATCCTGCCACGCTGATCGCCTGGGCGGGCAAGGTCTCGGCGGCGGCGCGCAAAGTGGCTGCCACGCCGAAGCCCAAAGAGGAGGATGAGGTCGAGGACTGGAAAACGGCGGTGGACTTCGCCAGACAACTCGACATCTACACGGAGTACTCGCTCTACGCCCTGGCTCTTCAGACCGTGGACGTCCACCAGCGCATCCTGTTGACCGAGGCCCTGGAAAAACAAAATCCCGATAGCCAGTATTTGCCGCAGATCGCCAATCTCCGCTTCATCGCCTACCTGCAAGCCGGACAGACCGAGAAGGCGGTGGCGCTGGCCGAGAAGGTGCTGGAAACAGATCAGTCCAACGAAGACATGCTCCTGGCCGTAGCCGACAGCTACCGCCACCAGAAAAAGGACCCCGACCGGGTCCTGGCTTACTGCGCCAAAGCGCGCGAGCTGGTCGCCACCAAACCCAAGCCCGAAGGCGTTGCCGCCGAGGCCTGGGAGACCCGCAAGCGGCAGATCACCGGCCGCGCACATTACCTGGCGGGCCTGACGCATGTCGCCCGCAACAACTGGGCCAAGGCCGACAAGGAGCTGCGGGCCGCCCTGCCCGGAATCGCCGACAACCCCACAATGAACGCCGAGGCCCTGTTCTATCTCGGGTTGGCGAACTTCCGCATGGGCGAGAAGGACTGCGACCCGAGCCGCATCGTGGATGCCGTCAATTTCACCAAACAGTCGGCGGCCATCAAGAGCCCTTACCAGGCGCCGGCCCGCCAGAACCTCAAAGCGTTCCAGGCCAAGTGTGTGGTCCGATGAACATCTTGGTGCCCAATCTCGGTTCCACTTCGCTGAAATATCAAATCCTGGAAATGCCCGCCGAGCGCGTGCTGGCGCGCGGCCGCTTCGAACGGGTCAGCGATTACCGGGAAGCCATCGCGCGCATTCCGACGTCCGATCCCAGGGTGGACGCGGTGGCGTTCAAGACCGTGCTGGCCGGCCCCCGCTACCGCGGGACGTTCCTGATTGACGGCGACCTGATCGCCGCCATGGAGGAATACCTGCCGGCGGCGCCGGCTCACAACGCCATTTATCTGGCCGCCATCCGCGCCTTCCAGCAAGCGATGCCCGGCGTGCCGCTGGTGGCGGCCTTCGAAACCGAATTCCATGTGACGATGCCGGAGTACGCCGCGCGGTACGGTGTCCCCGCCGAGTGGCGCGAGAGCTGCGGGATCCGCCGCTACGGCTTCCACGGCGCTTCGCATCGGTACGTCAGCGAGCGGGCGCCGGAGCTGTTGGGACGTCCGCGCGAGTCGCTGCGGCTGGTGAGTTGCCACCTGGGTGGCAGTTCCTCGATCTGCGCGATCGAGAACGGCCGCTCGGTGGACACAACGATGGGCTTCTCGCCGCAATCCGGCCTGGAGAACGCCACGCGGCACGGCGAGCTGGACGTGTTCGCGGTGCTCTACATGATGGAACGGCGAGGCTGGTCCCCCGCCGACGTGCGGCAACAGCTCGCACGTAACGGCGGGTTGGCGGGGCTTTCGGGAATTCCGGGAGGCGATGTGCGCGACCTGGAGGCAGCCGCCGCCGAGGGCAATGCGGACGCCGCCCTGGCGCTGGAAGTCTTCGCCTACCAGGTGCGCAAGACCATCGGCGCGTACGCGGCGGCGATGGGAGGCCTGGACGCCGTGGCCTTCACAGGCGGCATCGGCGAAAACTCGGCGCGGCTGCGCGCCCGCTGCTGCGAACGGCTGGAGTTTCTCGGCCTCCGGCTCGATCCCCTGCGCAACGAGCAGGGCTCGGGCGATCGCATCGTTTCCGCCGACGATTCCCGGGTGGCGGTCGTGGCGCTGGCTACCAACGAAGAGCTGATCGTCGCTCGCCGCGCCTACCGCTTGCTGGCCGCGCAGCACGGAATGCAAAACGCGGCGGAGCCGGCATGATCCACTTCGTCGTTCATGGCCGCTCGGATACGGTCGGCGTCATCGTGACCGAGCAGGTGGCCGCGGGCGAGCGTTTGTCGGGATGGAACCTGGAGACGGGCGAATCGGTGGAGGCTGTCGCTGCGCAACCGATCCCGCTCGGGCACAAGATTGCGTTGCGACGGATGGCGCCCGGAGAAGCCGTGATCAAGTACAACATGCCGATCGGCAAGGCCACGTGCGAGATCGCGCCCGGTGAGCACGTTCACACGCACAATTTGCGCAGCGCGAGGTGGTGAATCATGCGAGCCGAAACGTTTCGCGGCTACCGGCGGCCCGACGGGCGCGTCGGCGTGCGCAATCACGTGGTCATTTTGCCGGTGGACGACATCTCGAACGCCGCGGCCGAGGCGGTGGCGCGCGTGATTCATGGCGTGCTGCCCCTGCCGCATGCCTACGGACGGCTTCAATTCGGCGAAGATCTGGAGCTGTTCTTCCGCACCATGATCGGCACGGGCGCCAATCCCAACGTGGCCGCCTGCGTTGTCATCGGGATCGAGCCGAACTGGACCCGGCGCATCGCGGAAGGTATTGCGCGGACAGGCAAGCCGGTGGAGGCCTTCTGGATCGAGGGCTACGGCGATCTGCGAACCGTCGAACGCGCCGGCCGTGCGGCGCAACGATTGCTTCAGCAAGCCAGCGAACTCGTGCGCGAACCGTGTCAGGTCCGCGAGCTGTACGTTTCGGCCAAGTGCGGCGAGTCCGACACCACGACCGGGCTGGCCTCCTGCCCGGCGGTGGGCGAGGTTTTCGATCACCTGGACTCGCTGGGCGCGACCATGAGTTTCGGCGAGACCTCCGAGCTGACCGGCGCCGAAGACATCTGCGCAGCACGCGCCGCCACGTGCGAAGTCGCTGAGGAATTCCGGCGCGTCTTTCGCGCCTGCAACGACTTCATCCTTGCGCAGGGCGCGGACTTGCTCGGATCGCAACCCACCGAAGGCAACATCCGCGGGGGGCTGACCACGATCGAGGAGAAAGCACTGGGCAATCTGCAAAAGATCGGCCGGCGGTGCCGCTTCGTGGGCTGCCTGAGGCCGGCGGAATCTCCGCGCGGGCCGGGTCTGTGGTTCATGGACACTTCCTCGGCGGCTGCTGAAGCAGTGACGCTGTGGGCAGCTTCAGGAGCCGTGGTCCACTTGTTTCCCACTGGTCAGGGCAACACCATCGGCAATCCCATCGTCCCGGTGATCAAGATCACGGGCAACCCCTCGACGGCGCGCAGCATGGGCGAACACATAGACGTGGACGTCTCGGGTCTGCTCCAGCGGGAGTACACCCTGGAGGAAGCGGGCGACCGCGTTTGGGAGATGATGATACGCGTGTGCGACGGCCGTCTGACTTGCGCCGAAACGCTGGGCCATCGGGAGTTCGTGCTGACCAGGCTTTACCGGAGCGCCTGATGGCGGGTCGTGACGCGCAGCGCCCGCGCGTTGTAGGATAAGAACACTGCATCTGCGGCCAGGTGACGGCGCTATGGATCTTTACGAAGCCATCCGGGCCTTGCACGAGGAGAAGCAACGGATTGATCGCCTGATCGCGGTGCTGGAAGAACTGGAGCGCGCCGCCGATCGGCACCCCGCCGCGAGCAAGAAGCGCCGCGGACGCAAAACCATGAGTGCGGAGGAGCGCCGGGAAGTGTCCGAACGCATGAAGCGTTATTGGGCGCGGCGCAAGCAGCCTGAGCAGGCCGGCGTCGCGGACCCTGCTGCCCCGGCGTCTCACTCCGACCCGGCGGGCGACTGAGGTTCGCCCGTCTTGAAGAACCACAGCCAGAAATACTGGCGGCCCGCGCCGTGCCGGTAACGCGGCTCGAAGCCGCAACGCAGCGCCATTTCCACGGCCTCCTGCTCGGAAAAGGGCACCCCAATCCAGGTATCGTCGGGCGTGCTGCGCACGCGCGTGTCGCCCTGCACCTGGAACTTGAACAGCGCGCCCGGACGCAGCACGCGGTTGACCTCGCGCACGTAGTTCTCGATGATCTCGCGGCTGGGAATGTGCTGGAAGACGATGGAGGAGAACGCGAAATCGAAGATCAAACCCGGGGGCAGCACGGAAAGATCCATGCCGTTGTTCTGGTAGACGAAGGCGTTGGGGCAATCGCGCAACGCCTCGCGGGCCAGGGCCACCATCTCGCCGCTGACGTCCACGCCGTGCACTTCGCCGAACAGCTTCGCCAGCGCGCGCGTGACGCGCCCGGCGCCGCAACCGATCTCGAGCACGCGCATGTCGCCGGGATCCTTGCCCTGGCAGATGTTGATCATGTCGGTGAGGATCTCTTCGGCCACGGTTTGCTCGCCGGAGCGGAAAAACTCCTCGTCGGTCCAGTCCGCGCGCGCGGTATTCACAAAGTAGCGGGCGTTGATGCGCGCCCGCTGGTCCCAATCCTCTTGCATTTTCTTGAGCAATTCCGGATCCACCATCCCTGGCGTTATTGTAGCGCCTCAGGGCAGGAACAGCTCCGTCTCGACCTCCGCCCGACGGCCGCGAAACTCGATGGTGCCATCGCCGAAGCCCCGGTAAATGCGGACGCGGCCCGAGGAGTCGAGTGGCTTGCCGTCCTCGCTGCGCACCACGAACAGGGACGGCTCGCGGTAGCGCAAGCGGCCGTAGCGGCGGGCATGAAACGCGATCAGCGTGGGGCTTTCGACCAGAAAGCCCCAGCGCGGCAACGTCGCCCGCGCCGTCTCGTAGTCCTGCGCCCCGTAATTGACGGTGATCTCGACGGAGTCGCCGAAGCGCGTCTGCTCGACGCTGCGGTCGGCAGTGAGGAAGCGGTGATCCGTCATGGGCATGAGCGCCGTCACCCGGTGCAGCGGGCTGAGCACCTCGTACGTGTTCTTGATGAACTGGTCTATGAGGTTGAAGCGCCCGCCGCGCGCGAAGACCAGCCGATCCCCGGCATCGGCCGGCGGCCGGTAGTGCGCCTCGGGATCCAGCCAGTAGCGATGCCGGCCGAAAAAGTACACCGGCATTTCGGCGTAGAGGATGTGATCCAGGATGTAGGAGGGATTGTCGGGACGGGGCCGGTCGCTTTGGTGCGCGTAAATGGGAATGCAATCGGCGAACACAAGGTGGAACAGCGGGATGACGACGTCGGTCTGGTCGGGGTTCTGGAAGCGGGTGCGATGCGACATCAGACCTTCGAAGTAGTCCGACACGGGCACGCCCCACTCGCGTCCCTCCTCGGAACCGAACAAGCCGACCATGCGGCGGATGTAGCGGCAAAGCTCCTGCTTGTGACGCAGGTCGTCATTTTTGCTCAGCGGGTGCGCGGGATCGTGGCACTCGTAAAGGGGAGCGGCGAAGACCGTGTCCGAAAAATACACATCCGGGGCGAATTGTTTCAGCACGCCGGGCACGTTCTGAGGGCGCGACGCCAGCTCCACGGCCTTGCGCGAGCAGATCAGCCACGCCTGCCCGCCCGCCCACACGCCGCCCGGCCGCGGCGAGCCGTCCGGATTCTTCATCAGGTAGGAGGGATCCCAGGAGGGCGCGTCACGGTACATGTCCTGGTAGTTGTCGTGCAGTCCGAAGAGCCAGCCGCCCAGCGCCTTCACGCGACGTGAACACGCGGCCAGTCCCGCGTCGCCGCCGATGGCGGGGGCGGCGGGCAGAATGTCGGGATGAAAGTTGTCGTAACCGCCGTAAATCCAGCCGTTGAGAACGAGCAGGCCGCGGTCCAGTCCCAGGTCCCGGCGCCAATGCTCGGCCAGATCGGCGCATTCCTCGAAGGTAAAGTTGACGTCATAAATGTCCTTGTCGGTTTTGTTCCAGCGGGTGTTGGCCACGCGCCGCATGTACGCGAACGGCTTGAAATCCGCCGCGCCGAAAAAGCCTTCGACTTTGGGGTTCTCGCGCAGCTTTTCGGCCAGGGTTTTCAGAAAGCCGCGGCGCCGCGCCACCTCGCGATAGGCCTTCGCGATTTCGACGTAGCCGCCGTAGCCCAGCGGCCGCAGGTGGACGCGCTGCGCGGAACGGCGCAGGGCGAGGCTCGCCGTGAGACGCGACGGCGAGGGCGCGTAATCGAGGACGATTTCCGTGTAGGGATCCTCCCAGCTTGCGAGCAGCGCCGCCCCGTCGCGCACCACTCCCAACATCGCCATCGAGTAGCCGTTGCCGGTCTCGTACGCGCGCAGGCGGCGCGTGTAGGCCTTCTCCCCTTCGGCGTACAGTAACATGCCCAGCCTTCGCGGCACCACGTAGTGACTGCGCTCGCCGGGACCGATCTCCAGCGACTGGTTGACCAGCCGGACCTCCCGTTCACCCGGCGGCTCGGCCAGCGCGTACTCTACTCCGTCCTCGCTGAGCCGGAGCTGAAACTCCACGTTTCCCGCGCGAAACCGCAGCCCTCCGGCAGTCGAGGGCATGATCCCGACCGGCTCGAGCGGCCCGCCCTCCACGGAAGGGGTACGAAGCAGCCAGGTCACGTTGGCTTTCTTGTCCGTGAGGGCAACCGAGCCATCCGGTCGGAGCTGGACGCGTACGGCGCGATTTTCCAGTGTTTGCGAAAGCAGCAGGGCGGGTAACAAGGACCAGCAAAACAGTCGGCGGCGCACGAAGCAATCTTAGCGGAACGAGGGCCGGGCCGCCAGCGGATCTTCGGGCCAGTCGTGACGCGGGTATCGCCGACTCAGCTCCCGGCGCAGCTCGGGATAGAGCCTGCGCCAGAAGCCCTCCAGATCGGTCGTGGTTTGCACGGGGCGATGGTTGGGCGCGAGCAAGTGCAAAGTCAAAGGGACCCTGCCCCCAGCCAGCCGTGGCGTTTCTTTCTGGCCGAAGAATTCCTGGATCTTGGCCTCGATCCACGGCGCCTGGCCCCTTGCGTAGTGGATGCGCACGTGCCGGCCGCTGGGCAGGCGCAAACGCTCGGGCGCGATCTGGTCCAGCAGGCGTCGTGCGGGCTCGGGCAAGCGGGCTTCCAGGGCTCGCAGCAAACCGTTGCCTCGCGCCGCCGCTTCCAGCTCGGCGAAGCTGCTCAAACCGCCGCAGAGGGAGGCCAGGGCGGCCGCCACGTCCTGCTCGCGCAGGGCCGGCGCCTCCACGTACGCTGCGGCGAATTCGACGCGCGCCAGGAACGATTCGATCGCCTCGGGATCGGCGAACCTTGCCAGTCCCGCTTCCCACGCCCGTTCGAACAGCAACCGTTCGGCCTCTTCGCCGCGCGCGGGACCGCGGCTTTCCTCGATGACCAGCTCCTCGTAAAGCAAGGCGCCGGCGCTCTCCACGCGCTCGCTTTCCCTGTTCCACTCGATGCGGTCCCGCTCGCGAATGCGCTCCGGAAAGAGATCGAGCAGCCACTCGGGCCGGATGGCGCTGGCGAGCCGAACCAGGGGCAAGCCTTGCTCGCGACGCTCTTCGGCGTCCACCGCCACGAGGAACTCGGCGTCGCGCACCACGCTGGCGGCGGAAAGAATCGCGGCGCCGCCGCCCGAAAGCAGCAACTCGCGATCGCGCCTTCGGCGCGCCACGCGGTCCGGGAAAGCCACCAGCACTGCCGTCAGCAGCGCCTCGTCCGCAGAGGAATCGCTCGTCCGGACCCTGGCTTCGCGGCGGATCTGTTCGTAGAGGCGACGGGCGCGCGAGCCCCAAGGCTGTTCGAGAAGCCACAGCAGATCGGATGGGCCGGACGGCGCGGCCGTTTCGGACAGGCGCTCGCCGGCGCTCAACAAGGCGGCCAGCGCGCAGCCCTGATCGCCTGCGCCGCGACGTTCCGCCTCGACGACGAGGCGTCCCAGTCGCGGCTCGAGGGGCAGGCGCGCCATGGCCTGACCGGTTTCGGTCAGGGCGCCGGTTACATCCACGGCGTCAAGGCGGCGCAACAACCGCTCGGCTGCCCGCCACGCTTCGGCAGGCGGCGGGTCGAGCCACTCCAGCTCCTCAGGGGCGACGCCGCAGGCCCGCAGGATCAGGGATGCACCGCTGAGATCCTCGCGCAGGATTTCGGGTGCGTCCTGCTCCGGGCGCCGGGCGAAATCCTCCAGCGGATAGAGGCGGATGACGCGTCCGGGACCGGTACGCCCGGCGCGTCCGGCGCGTTGCTCCGCCGACGCCTTGCTCACACGGCGCACCTCCAGCCGAGGCAGTCCCGACCACCGCGAATGCAGTGCCACGCGCGCCAGGCCGCTGTCTATCACCGCCGTAACGCCTTCGATGGTGAGGGAGCTTTCGGCCACGTTGGTCGAGAAGACGACCTTGGGCCGATCCGCAGGCGCCAGCGCCTGCTCCTGCTCTTCCAGCGGCAGGTCGCCATGCAAGGGCAGCAACAGCAAACCGGCCCGCCGGGCGATGGGCTCGCAGGCGCCCATCGCGCGGCGGATCTCGCGCGCGCCGGGCAGGAAGACAAGCACGTCACCGTCCAGGCCCTCGCGCACCAGCGACTCCAGCGCTTCGGCCACCCGTCGTTCCAGGGAAGCGGCTGAGAGCGGGGTGTAGCGCATGACAAGCGGGAAAGCGCGGCCCTCGGCCCGCACCACAGGGCAACCGTCCAGGAAGGTGGCGATCGGAGCCGTCTGCAAGGTAGCGGACATCACGACCAGGCGCAGGTCGGCACGTGCACTTCGTTGAAGACGTCGCAGGAGCGCCAGCGCGAGATCCCCTTCCAGGTGTCTCTCGTGAAACTCATCCAGCACGACGCACGAGACGCCTTCCAGCAGCGGATCCCGCATCAAGCGGCGCGTGAGCACGCCTTCGGTCATGTAGATCAGGCGGGTTCGGGGCCCGGTCGCCTCTTCGAAGCGCACCTGGTAGCCGACGGTTTCGCCCACGCGCTCGTCGCGCTCGCGGGCCACTCGTCGGGCGGCCAGCCGCGCCGCCAGCCTCCGCGGCTCCAGGACCAGCACCCTCCCCCCGAGGTCCAGCAGAGCCGGCGGCACGCGCGTGGTCTTGCCGGCGCCCGGCGGCGCTTCGATCACGAGGTTGCGCCCCTCGCGCAGCCGGGCCACAATCTCGGGGATCCGGGGATCAATGGGGAGCGGCGGCCGTCCCGCGGTTGACTTTGCGTTCACCTGTTTCTCAGACTAGCGGGTTATGGGACTTGGAATCGGACCGCTCAATCCTCCTAAACGCCTGCTGATGGGACCCGGGCCCGTGATGGTGGAGCCGCGCGTCTACGAGGCGATGCGGCAGCCCATCGTCAGCCACGTGGACCCCTATTTCTTCCAGGTTTTCGAAGACATTCGCGCCCTGCTGGGCCCGGTGTTCGGGACACGGAATCCGTTCCGCATGGTGATCTCGGGCACGGGCACCTCGGGCATGGAAACCGCCATCGTGAACTTCGTCGAGCCAGGCATGAAACTGGCGGTGTTCGCCAACGGCTACTTTTGCGACCGGATCAGCAACATCGCCGAGCGCCTCGGCGCCCAGGTGGTGCGGCTGGAGAAAGCCTGGGGCGAAACCTTCAGCGAGGAAGAGACCTTCGAGTTCGTCCGTCGGGAAAAGCCGCACGTCGTAGCCTTCGTGCAGGCGGAGACCTCGACCGGCGTCTACACGCCCGGCAAGACCATCGCGGCCGCGGCGCGCGAAGTGGATGCGCTGGTCATCGGCGACTGCGTGACGTCGCTGGGCGGCATGCCCGTCAACGTGGACGAAAACGGCATTGACGTGGCCTATAGCTGTTCGCAGAAGGGATTGAGTTGCCCGCCCGGGCTGGCGCCGATCACCTGTTCGCCTCGCGCCATGGAGCGACTCCGCGACCGCAAGCGCCCGGCGCCTTCGTTTTACTTCGACCTCAAGCTGATTGACGATTACTACGAGGGCCAGCACCGCTACCACCACACCGCGCCCATCTCGATGTTCTACGCGTTGCGCGAAGCGCTGCGCATCGTGGACGAGGAGGGACTGGAGAACCGCTTCCGGCGTCACCGCCAGAACCACCTGGCTTTCGTCACCGGCGTCGAGGCCATGGGACTCGAGATGCACGTGCGCGAGCCCGCGCAGCGATTGTGGACGCTGCACACCCCGCGTGTGCCGGAAGGAATCTCGGATGTGGCTCTGCGCCGCCGCCTGCTCAACGAACACGGCATTGACGTGTTGGGCGGATTCGGCCCGCTGGCCGGCAAGGTGCTCCGGGTGGGCTTGATGGGCGCCTCCTCGACCCGAGAAAACGTGCTCTTGTTGCTGGAGGCTTTGGAAAGCGCGCTGCGCGCCGAGGGATTCTCCCTCAAGGCTTCGGGCCGGGAGGCGGCCGAGCGCTGCTACGCGGAAATGGGATGGCCGGAGTAAAATCGCGGCGCTTCAGTACGCCCAGCGCCACAGGCTGGCGCCTACCGTAAATCCTGCGCCCACCGCGGCGAAAAGGACCAGGTCGCCTTTCTTCAGGCGCCCGGCTTCCAGCGCGTCCTGCGTGGCCAGGGGAATGGTGCCCGAGGTGGTGTTGCCGTAGCGATCAATATTGAGCACCACCTGTTCCGGCTTCAGCCCGAGCCGCTCCGCGGTCGCGTAGATGATGCGCGCATTGGCCTGGTGTGGAATCAGCAGGCCGACGTCGCGCGCGCTCAGGCCGTTTCGCTCCATCAGGTCCCGGCAGACTTCGTACATGCGCCGGACCGCGAACTTGAACACCTGCTGGCCGTCCTGGTGCACGTAGTGCAGCCGTTTCTCGACGGTTTCGCGGGAGGCAGGCAGCCGGCTGCCCCCGGCAGGCATTTTCAGGTATTCGCCGCCGGAGCCGTCAATTTCGTTCAGGAAATCCACGAACCCGAGCGAGTCGTCCTCGCTGGGTTCGACCAGCATGGCGCCCGCGCCGTCGCCGAACAGCACGCAGGTTGCGCGATCGGTGTAATCCACGATCCGGGACATGGTGTCGGCGCCGATGACCAGGACCTTGCGATGCGACCCGGCGGCTACCAGATGAGCGGCCGTGGTCAGACCGTACAGGAAGCTGGAGCAGGCCGCCACCAGATCGAATCCCCAGGCGCCCTTGGCCCCGATGCGATCCTGCACGATGCAGGCGGTGGAGGGAAACATCATGTCGGGGGTCACGGTGCAAACGAGGATAGCGTCCAGTTCCGAAGCCTCGATGCCGCGTTGCGCGAGGGCAGCCCGCGCCGCCTCGGCGGCCAGGTCGGAGGTGGCCGTATCCGGATCCGCGATGTGCCTCTCCCGGATCCCGGTCCGCTCCAGGATCCACTCGTTGCTGGTATCCACCATTTTTTCGAGGTCGAAGTTGGTGAGCACCCGGGGCGGGACGTAGCAACCCACTGCGCTGATCTTGGCTCTAGGCAACGAAACTTCCCTCCTGTGGCTGCACGGGGCTGCACGGCCGCATCCGCCAGCCCAAATTCTCTATGTTAGATTCAACGGAAGATGCGTGTCGAGAGCAGGCCCCCGGAGCCGCCCGAGGCGCTCTGCGCCCGCGTCTTCCGGC
>Ga0068705_10000843_pt1 | contig 15512 bp, 12 predicted proteins | sample YNPMSTMetaG_FD_65631 | JGI IMG/M metagenome (GOLD analysis project Ga0068705, IMG submission 65631) | Anoxygenic and chlorotrophic microbial mat microbial communities from Yellowstone National Park, USA - YNP MS-T MetaG | ecosystem: Environmental > Aquatic > Thermal springs > Hot (42-90C) >... | reverse complement strand
CGAGATTTAGTATACAGCGGGTGTGCTCATTCTGGGACATGGCGCCTTACACCACTGCCAATTGCCCTGACAAACGAATGAGGAAAAAGAGAACGGTGCCACGGAGACACCGAAGCGGTGGAACGCGGACACCCGTGGTCAAACGGCACCACACACGTTACGATTGACATGCCACTGGGTAAAGATTTTCGGGCATAGTTTGACAATTGTGCCGTTTCTTTACAAAAGGAGCTCTGCCGTGAAATCCTCTGCTTACCGCCTGACAATCGCCGTTCTTGTGGGTTCCGTTCTTGCTCTGGGAGAATCTCCCGCCCAATGCGAGGACAGAGCAGAGACGGAGCTAAAAACAGGGGTTGCAGTCGGTCCTTGGGCCGAGCTGTGGAATCAACCGGAAGTTGTCCGGGAAATCCGCACCATTTTCGACTCGGTTAACCCGGAGGAAATTCGCAGGCATTTGTTTTATCTGTCAAAAGATCCGTTGCCGTTTCGCAAGCTCAATTACACCCGGCCAGGGCAGACCAGAAACACGCTCTATGAGGCCGATGATTACATCTCCGGGCAATTGGCAAGCTGGGGTTACGAGGTTGCGCGGGAAGAGGTTTTAGTTCAGGCTTTTCGCTGTGATCCGCGAAAACCGAAGGCTCATCAATACTCCCCGCCTGCTCCGGAGGATCCGTGGTATAAAGCATACAATCTTTATGCCGAAAGGAAAGGCCGTCGCTCAGAGGAAATCATCCTTCTTCTGGCCCACAAAGACTCTCAGAGCTGGGTGGACTCACCTGGGGCTAACGATAACGCCATCGGCACGTCGGGCCTACTCGAGATCGCCCGCGTCCTGGCCCATTACCCAAGCAACCGCACGATCCGTTTTCTCTGGTGCAACGAAGAACACACGCCCTGGACGAGTGTCACTGCTGCGCGAAAGGCAAAAGAACGCGGCGACAAGATTATCGCGGTCTTCAATCTCGACGGCATCGGCGTCAAATCTGCCGAGGATACCGCAGCGGGCAAGAGAAGCAACGTGACGCTTTTCACCGCCCCTGAGGGCGAAGTCGTGGCCCAATTGGTAAGCGCGGCCAACGAGCGATTCCAGATCGGCCTCGAACAGCGAATTGCCAAACGGCCCCGGCCTGGGGATGACGATGGATCATTCGTTCAAGCCGGATATCCAGCAGCGGTGGTCCAGATCGGGTCGTATCCCTACGCGGACCCGAATTATCACACCGAAGAAGATATCCCCGAGCGGACTGACGTCGTCAATGCCGCCATGGCAGTGCAACTCACCCTGGCGGCTGTACTCACGCTTGACCGACTTCCTTAGCAGAGGGTGAATTGCAACAAATCGTGCTTGTCTCCCTTGACAGCGGTTGCATACTGGACCTGACAAGCAGGTCCCTCCAAAGCGCGGAGCGGACAAACAAATCCTTCCGAAAAAAGGTGTGGAGGGGCACGCTTGTCGTGCCCGCTCAGAGGGGCGTGCTTGTCACGCCCGCTGAATCGGGATAGATGATCCAATCTGGTGTGCGGACGCGACGAGCGGGTCCCTCCGGGGGAGTTGACCCTTGTAGCACAATTTGATGAAAAAGGGTCCTCGTGGTGGCGAGGACCCAAGCGGTGGTTAGGGGCAAATTCGTGACTAGCCGTTTTTCAGTTGGCGGTCAAGGTTGCGACGCCGCTACGGATCTTGAATCGTCCAACAATATCGCTCAATTTGTTGGCCTGCGCGCCCAGCTCTTCGCTGCTAGAAGCTAATTCTTCACTTCCGGCAGCCGTTTGCTGGACGACTTCGGCAATGGTTTGGACAGAGCGTGTCACCTCTTCTGTGTCGGAAGCTTGCCGGACGGTGGCCTCAGCGATTTCGGCTACCTGTTGGGCCGTAGATTCGACACTCTTGACTATGTCCTGAAGCTTGTCGTGCACTTCCTGGCTCAATGCAACGCCCTGTTCGACACGTTCGTTCGCGTTTTGGATCAATTGAGCGATTTCGCCTGCGGCGCGATTTGCCCGTTCTGCCAGCTTTCGGACCTCGTCGGCAACCACGGCGAAACCCATTCCGTGCTGTCCCGCGCGGGCGGCTTCGATCGCCGCGTTTAATGCCAGCAGGTTCGTTTGGCCGGCAATTTCCGAGATAACCTTGATAATCTGGGAAATCTGTTGGGCACTCTGGCGAATCGCGTAAGTGGCTTCCAACGAGGCCTTTACGGCATCTTGGCCTTCCCTAGCGGCCTGCTCGGTCGCTTCGCTCAACCTTTTCGCCTCGAGGGCCGCATCCTTAACCTGTTGCACCGCACGATCCAGATTTTGAATCGTTGCGCTGATTTGCTCCACACCAGCGCTTTGTTCTTCAGAACCAGAGGCCAGCGATTGAGAGGCGTCGGCCACTGCCTGCGCGCCCGTCCGGAACTGGACTGTGCTCGCAGCGACTTCGCCAATGATGGCCTCCAGTTTGTCGCAGAAAGCGTTAAACGATCGGGCAAGATGGGCAATTTCGTCATTTCCATGCACCGGTAATCGTTTGGTCAAGTCGCCCTCTCCCTGAGAAATATCATCGAGCAGGTCAGAGGTCTCCTTAATCGGTCGGGCAATGCGTGTCGCAAGACTGACACCCACAATCATAGTCACGACAAAGGTGAAACCAACAACGCAAAGGACGGTGGTCTTCAGCTTTTGCGCATCCTTTGACGCGTTTTGCACTCGCTCAGTAGCCCGTTGGGAGTACAGATCGACAAGTGAGTCGAGAATCTGAGCCGCCTCTTCCTGGGGCGGTCGGGTCTTGTTGAGAACATCATCCAAATAAGCGACTTCCAGTTTGCGGCTTTCCGCACCCATCTGGCACAGTTGATCCAGTTTGGCAAAGGTGATGGCCATGTGGCCCTGCATCTCTTCAAACTTTTTCTGGGCTTTGTCCTTTTCACCGGCGGCCACCAACCCCTTTATTTCTTTCACAGCTGCGTGAAAAGCCGCATGGGGATCTTTGGTCTCGGCGATCAAGTGTTGAACTTCAGAATTATCCGTATGAAATTCGGCAACCCATTTCCCAAAAGCACAGGTATTTGGGTCTTCGCCACCTTCAAATAACGTGCCGTCCAGGAGGCATTTCTGGACCTTGGAGAGGAGTTGGTAGTGTGCCAACCTGAGGGTCTCCGCTGAGGCTAAGAAATCCGCTGGATCGCCGAGACCCGCCTCACGGATCTTCTTGCATTTGTCGAGAGCAGCGTTATTGAGTTCCCGCCAACGGGCAACGGCGTCCATAAACTGTTCCCAGGTCTTTTTGTCCTGATGATCCGTGATCAGTGGTTCAACCTCTTTGCACGCCGTTAAATAAGCTTCGCGCGCCTTGGTGATGTTCTCAAACTGCTGGTTGTACTGTTCGTCGCTGAGCTTTTGTGTCAGCAACGTTCGTTGCGCAATGCGTAAATCCTGGAATGCAATTTTGACTGACTTCAGCGATTCGACAGCGGGCAAGACGCGGGTTGTCACCTCGGTTGCGCATTGATCATACCGGGAAAGCCCCCAGTATCCGAACCCGCCAACAAACAGGGTTGCCAGTGCCACACCCACAAAGGCTAAAAGCAACTTGGCACGGATGGTAAGTCGTGAGAGAAAGCGGTGGTCCATGGTTTCCTCCTTCTGAAAAGAGACACGTTTTGAAAAGCACAAACGAGCTAGGATTCCCGCAGGGACTTGCAGAATCCAAGCCCCCCGAAACATGTTCCAAAAAAGAGTGCCCTGTTCGCAGCGACTAAAAAGAGATTAGGAATTGCTTTGAAGAGTTGATCTCCGAGAACGATTTCCGTAAACCTGAGATCTTGTGTGCCACTAGAAGATACCTAGCTCACAATTCGGCCATGAGCAAGAAAAAAATTAGGGCCGGAGCAAGAACGTGCGATCAGCCAGCGAATTTGCCAAACAGCTCGGTAAGGGATCTCATCCCGTTGACAATCGGGCTCCCTCATGGTGGCATACCAGGCTGATTTATGCCATTCCTTATGAACGATGGGAAGTTAATCTCGGCTATCACTAAAACCTCAAAGTGGGCACTTCCTGTCAGAAACGGATTGCCGAAAATGTGCAAAACCGAACATAATCACGTTCTGAAGAAAAGCAAGTTGCAAGTCCCATTTGGCTTTGAGTAGCTCTTCGGGAAGAAAACAGGGTATGGAGACCGATCTTTCGGTCATTGTGACGACATTCGAGCGGCCTCGACATCTGCGTCGAGTCTTGCTCTCGTTAGCAGTTCAGCAAGATTTCGCCGGGCGGCTGGAGGTTATCGTGGCCGACGACGGCTCGCAGGACGAGACGCCCCAAGTTGTTGAGGAATTTGCCAGTCAGGTCTCGTTTCCCGTGCGGTTTGTCACACATCAGCACGAAGGGTTTTGGCCGGCACGGACGCGAAATGAAGGTTTTGCTGCCAGTTCAGGCCGATACATCCTCTTTCTGGACGGCGATTGCGTCGTACCACCGGACCACCTCGCCATTCACATGAGAATGCGTCGCCCTGGTCGTGCTTACACCGGCGATTGTGTTCGGCTTGATCCGCAGACGAGCGAGAGGATGTCGGAGGAGATTGTGCGAAGGGCGGAATACCTTCGCTGGACATGCCGGGGCGAGTTACGTCGTCTGGCCATTGCTCATTGGAAGGCCGTCTTTTACCATCTGATTCGCCATCCGGAAAAGCCGCGTGTTTTAACCGGGAATTTGGCCCTTTGGCGGGAAGATTTTCTGCGGATTAACGGTTTTGATGAAAACTATCGCGGCTGGGGATGCGAAGATGATGACTTCGGATTGCGGCTGCACCAAGCAGGCATCCGCGTCTGCTCTATTCGTCGCTGGACACGGACCTATCATCTGTGGCACCCCCGGGTGGCGACTGCTCCCCAAAAGGTCAGTAAAGGTATCAATTTCCAATATCTCCATCGTGCCGGAAGGTTAACAAAATGCCGTAACGGATTCAAAAAACGACCGTGGTCGGAGGTCCGCACCGTCTGGACCGGCAATATCGAACTACTGCCTCGCCTGTCGTCTGTGCCCGGTATCTCCCGGGGGGAAAATAACTCGTGGCGTTCTGATGACTCAAGCGCTCAAAGCCCGGAGGTGGAAATCCTTGTCTGGGATAATCGGACACCACGATTCAAGACGCGGGCGGAATGTCGTGTCCTGGTGATCCCGGATGGTCCGCTCCCACCCAAAAGCCTCGTTCGTCACGCGGATATCGTGTTTGCTAAACCGGAGAGCCTCGATTCCCTTCGCGCGTGGATAAGACCTGAAGTACGTTTGTGGTCGCTGGATCAAATTCATCAAGCCTTTGAGGCAATCGGCTAGGTCTCTCACGGGAATGTTTAGTTCGATGGACGCGACAAGCGCGTCCGTCCGAGAAGGTTCCGCCAACAATCGGAGGGGCACGCTTGTCGTGCCCGAGGAGGGGCATGCCTGTCGTGCCCGCCGAACCCAAAATAGACCGTCCAACGTTTCGCGGCGGACCTGACAAGCAGGTCCCTCCAGGGGGCGGAGGGGCGTGCTTGTCACGCCAGATGAAGCGGGATGGATCATCCAAGGTTGTTTTGCGGACCCGACAAGCGGGTCCCTCCAACCAGCGGACGCGACGAGCGCGTCTCTCCGGAAGGCACATCGAGGCGAATCGCGATTCGCCGGCAATTGATTGCGCCAAGGTCGGGGACTTACCCACACACAAGACACGGACATCCCGTCGCTTGGATTCCCGACAAGAAAGCGAAAGAGCGGATAGAACGCACCAGAAGAGGCGATCTATCCACTCTTTCAAGGGAAGCGGGGGTTGTGCTTCTAAGCTAGCAGGACTCCTGTAAACGCTTACGACCCACGCGACGGCCGGCAACGGCTCGATTCGCCTCCCCTGACTTGCCTGAAACCGAAAACCTGCACTGCCGGCCGTCACACGGGTGAATGCTCAGACAGTTCCGAATTGACGACTTTCTAAAAAAGGAATTGCACGCCAGGACTACAGCGCACGCAAAAAATTCGTCCCGTTCTTCAAGCCGCTCATGCCTTCCATCATGATGGGCAATAATGCCAACTTTCTAGGGGTTTTTGGAAAAGCTAGAAGTTCGGCCAACGTCATGCCGCGCGGGCACGGCTGGGTGTCACTCTGAGGTCGAATAATCCGAAAATCTCTTCCTGCGTGAGTGCTAGCTTCTTCGGTTCCACGGCGCCGGAGAAAATCGTCTCGAAAAGTTCCCGCTTTTGTTCGAGAACCATATTGATCCTCTGTTCGATGGTGTCCACGGTAAGAAAACGGGTGACGATGACAGGGCCAGCCGCTCCGATTCGGTGTGCCCGATTGATCGCTTGGTCCTCAACGGCAGGATTCCACCAGCGGTCAAAGAGAAAGACGTAATTGACGAATTGCAGGTTGAGTCCAACGCTTCCTGCTCCGTAACTCATCAATAGGATTCGGTGCTCTGGGTTTTCTCGAAATTGCCGAATCACGTGATCGCGCTCACGGACGGGAGTCCGCCCGTGATAATACAGTGGGCAATAGTGTGCTAGTCGTCGCCCGATCTCTTCCAGCGTTGCCACCCACTGACTGAAGATAATGGCCTTCCGCCCGCTGCCAGCAATTTCTTCCAGATCGGCCTCCAAACGTTCCATCTTTGCGCTAGCCCCAGTTGCTGGGTCGAAGTTGCAGATTTGCTTCAAGCGGATAACCAATTCGAAGACGTGTTGAATCGTAACGGCATCTTCCATCTGCGTAAGTCTCAGGACGCCAGCCCTTTCGGCAAGATCATAGGTTTCTCTCTGTTCCGGAGTCAGCTCCACCTCGGCGTCACGCAGAATCTTGGGCGGCAAGTCGGAAAGAACACGGTCTTTTGTCCGGCGGAGGACGTAATCGGCAACGGTACGACCGATTTTCTGGGGTTTCATGTCCGGCGAAAGAAAACCTGGCGAAAGGAACTCGAAGATCCCCACAAGGTCTTCAGTGCTGTTTTCGACAGGCGTACCGGTTAAGGCCCAACTGCGTTTTCTGGCGATGGAGCGAACAGCTTGACTGGTAATTCCATGTCGGTTCTTGATCCGCTGAGATTCGTCAAGGACGACCAGATCGAAGGTCACCTTCGGTTGGCCTGTTTCGTCGGTGGCCGTGAAAAACTCCTGATCCCTTGGAAGCAACTCGTAGTTGGCAATCTTCACAGGGATGTCAACCAGCTCCCATTGCCAACGCCTTTTTTGCGGATCCCCTTCGATCGTCATCACAGGGATTTCCGGCGCCCAAAGCTCAAACTCTCGTCGCCAGTTGCTTACCAGGGGCTTGGGACAAACCAGCAGAACACGGCGAACTTCGCCGCAGCGGAGCAGTAACCGAATGGCCGTGATGGCTTGCATCGTTTTCCCCAAACCCATTTCGTCGGCCAGAATCGCAGCATGACGGGGAAAGAGAAAGGCAATCCCTTCCAACTGATAGGGGAAAGGCGTGAACGGGAATTCCAACCGGCGCTCCGCCAGAATGGCTTCCAATGAAGGTTGCAACAAGTATTGCAGTCGGTCCTCAAGCTTAATCACATCAGCAGGTGGTTGAATGCGATGTTGACGGCCTGAAGCAATGAGTCGCAACAAGTCTTCTTCGCAGCAGTTCACACCGGCGCGGGGTGTTATTTGCGTAACATTATTGGATTGCTGCGATTCGGCTTCGGGCAGGACCTGCGTTACAATTCCCCGCGCTTGTTGCTTCTCTTCTGACGCGGCGTCCTCATTCGCTGCGAAAAAGAAACTTCGCACACGAATCGAGGGTGCAACGACCTGAAGAGAAAGAACCCTGAACGGCTTTGAACCAAGGTCAACAGAACAAGTTGTGATTTCAAATCCACGCTGAATTGCCCGATTCCAGCCGGTCGGAAAGATCTGCACAGCAATGTCAAGCTGCTGGGACGAGACCTCCCAGTGGCACGGACTTTGTGGGAACCAGCTTTCGGCAATTTCGACTTGGTTCACTGGCCCGCCAGAAACTGTAATCAGGGGCTCGCTTGCCCGTGTGGTCATCAGAAAGCGATCATCGAGGCGGTTTTCCTCAGAAGCGGCCTGTGGTTCCCTGGCAGACCGCCCGTGTAAAGACCATGGCCAGAACATGGGTCACCCCCGGCGCGATGTTTCTTCGAGAGCCGCCTGAATCCGTTCAAAAGGCTCCAGAAGATCCAGGTCCGTTTCCCATGGACCCAGCAGTTGTTTGACCTCTTCGGGTGCCTCCGGTCGAACGGCAGCTACCGCCAGGCAGTTTTTACCTACCCGCACAGTTTGCCACGGGGGCAGGCCAATCCGCTCGATAACCCCCGATCTCTGTCTGCAGAAAGAGATGTTGTCGTCTGGAGAAAACTGGAACTGAGCCGAGACCAGGCTATGACCCTCCTCAGCGGGGTGCGGCTCTTGACTCTCTGGGCAGACAAGGACAACAGGTTCGGCAATCTGCGAGGCCAGAGAGAGGGATTCCCATTGCGAGACACAAACCAAATGGACCGCCGTTTTGGCCTTGGCAATCAAAGCAGGGGCAATTTGTTCCCCAAAAAGGTAGGGCTTGAGTGTTGCACCGTAAAGGATTTCCTGGGTCCGAGTCGGTTTTACAGGGGTGGTGCAATGGAACTCAAGCGGTCGCCCCACCCCGTTGAGGATGAGGTACCCACCAATAAATCCGCCATCGGCGTGCGGACAGACCGAGAAAAAACCCAAACGTAGAGCCAATCGATTCCCCACCAGATCGTGGTTTTCGCCCATAAGAATTCAAAAGATGTCAACTCAGAGTTAGCGTGACGGATGGATTGGGAACGACGGTTCCCCGGTGAACATGGTCTGCCTCATCATCGGAATCAGGTTACGCGTAACTTTACGGCTTTGCAAAGGATATTGGCCAGGTGATTTGTAACGGTTGTGCGGATCAAGCGAGAAACTTTTGAGTTATCGGATGAAACTTTTGCTAAAGTTCTGCGTCAGACACTCGACTTTGGTGCCCGCTGCTGGTTATACTGGTTTTTTAATTGAAGGAGGTCACGTAAATATGAGCGAAAACAGACCAGCACGACCACCTTTGTTTACACAAATTGACGTGACTCAAGCCACCCCTGGCCCGACGCCTCCTCCCACTGGCAGTCTGGCTGAGGTGTCGATGCTATTGCGGCAACTCCTGGCGATTGAACAGCGGCAGACGAAATTGCTGGAGGATCTTCTGAACCAGGTGAGTATCTCTCAGCGGCAACGGGCCGCAGAACTCGGTCAGTGGCGGCAGGCGAATCCACATCTGGCCAAGAAGTGCCGTGAGGCCGCCGAGGCCCTCGCCCGCGTCCAAACCGAGTTTCTTCACCAGCTCACGGAAGAAGTCAATACCAATTTCGATGCCTTGCTGGATGGAGAGTTCATGTTTACGGAGTTTGTCGATCGTTTCGGCCCCCGCATGGCGCATCTTAACGGCATCCTCCAGGTCCTGGCGCAATTGAGCAGTCCCCCGGCCACCGCCAATTCGTCGAACAACAATTCGCCGTAATATCGGCCGCGTCGATTTTCGACTTCTCAACGTTTAACCCCTATTAATGGGGTTTTTGTTTTTGCCGGGTGCTTTCCCGAACCGACTTGATCCGCTAAACTATCGGCCACAGTTGTGTGTGCGCCAGATTTGTAGGCAAGGTGTTTGCGACGATCTGTTCGGCGAACACGACAAGCGAGTCCTTTCTGGTGTCGGAGGGGCATGCTTGTCATGCCCGCGGAAATGCGATGGTTAACCCAACGTGGCCCAGCGGACCCGACAAGCGGGTCCCTCCGAGAGGCAGACACGGAGCAATAATGACTGGGAGATCAGACAATGGCCAAGCAAACCTGGGTAATTACTGACGTCGCTCGCGGCATCGCCCTAGAAGAACTGACATTGACTTCGGGAATGACGTCGGCCATACCAAAAGACGTCTGCATCGCAAAAAGGACGCTCCGCGGCGGACTTCAAGATGGGGTTGATGTTATCGAAGTCAACAATGGGCGGTTCCGCTTCCTTGTGATTCCAACAAGGGGGATGGGAATCTGGAGGGCGTGGTTAGGTGACGTCCAGCTCGGTTGGCAAGCACCCGTGCACGGTCCTGTTCACCCCCGATGGGTCAATCTTTGGGAGCCGAGCGGTTTGGGCTGGCTCGATGGTTTCGATGAACTCCTCGTTCGCTGCGGTCTGGAAAGTAATGGCGCCCCCGAATTCGATGATAACGGACTTTTACGATATCCCCTTCACGGCAAGATCGCTAATCGACCGGCGTGTCGGGTGGAAGTTTACGTTGACAATGAAACGGGTGAAATCGGCATTCATGGTGAGGTTTACGAGACCCGTCTGTTTTTCACCAAGTTGAAGCTCACCACCCAAGTTCAGACAACGGTTGGCTCGCCTTCGCTAAGTATTACGGATACGGTGACCAATTTGGCGGCGGTTCCAGGCGAGATGGAGCTGCTCTATCACATCAATTTTGGCCCACCCATTTTGCAGCCGGGGAGTAAAGTTGCGCTGCCTATTAAGAGGCTGGCCCCACGCGATCCCGTCGCAGCCGCCGAAATCGACCGCTGGGATCAATATGGCGCAGGCGTGCCTGGTAAGCCCGAAACAGCCTATTTCGCCCAACCGCTTGGGGATGGTCGCGGGCACACACTCGCCATGCTGCACAACGAGGCGGGGACTCACGGCGTTCGGGTCGATTTCAACACGACGGAACTGCCTTTCTTCACACTCTGGAAAAACGAGCAGCCGCTTTGCGACGGTTATGTGACGGGCTTGGAACCGGCCGTTAACTTTCCCAATCGCCGATCGTTCGAAAAGATGAAAGGTCGTGTCATCGGACTTCAGCCCGGGGAATCGCGTCGTTTCACAGTCGGCATCACGGCTTTGCCGTCGTCGGATACGGTGCTGGCCGCCCGTGAAGAAATTCTCCGCTTGCAAACCCAGGCACCGCCGGTTGTGCTCCGAGAACCTTGCCCCGATTGGTCCCCGTGACGTCAGTCCACAGAGCCGCGAGTATGGGCTCAGATTTGTGGTTGAGCCGACGAGCAACATGGAGGGCCTCATTTGTCACGTCCGCTTCTCGGAGGGACCCGCTTGTCAGGTCCGCCAAATGACATTCAATCATCCATCCTGGTACGACGGACGCGACAACCGCGTCCCTCCGAGGCGTGTTCCGTCGATCTGCGAAACCTCTTTGCTCCAGGGGTGTGCACCGTCTCCGCTTAGCGGGTTTGATATCGCCGAACGACCCGACGGATTTCCCGCTGGGATTCTTCTTTCCTGATGATCTCACGTTTGTCGTGTTCCTTTCGACCACGGCACAAGCCAAGGAGGACTTTGGCTATTCCTCGCTTGAAATAGATCTTGAGTGGGATAAGAGTCAGCCCCTTTTGCGAAGCTTGTGACGCAAATCGCCGAATTTCCCGTCGGTGGAGAAGCAACTTGCGGGGACGCTTAGGCTCGTGATTGAAACGATTGGCCTGCGGATACTCCGGGATGTCGCAGTTGTAGAGCCAAACCTCTCCGTCCTTCACGCGGGCAAATGCCTCCTCAATCGACACCTTGCCATTTCGCAAACTCTTGACTTCACTGCCGAGGAGCGCAACGCCACACTCCAGCGTGTCCAAGACGTCATACTGATGCTTGGCACGGCGATTATGAGAAACGACGCGTTCGTTATTGTTTTTGGGATCAGCCCGTTTCTTGCCTTTCGCCATAATGTTCTTCGCCAATCTCCTTCCGGGTAATCTGCATCCTCCGTGTTCGACCTTGACCTCGACAGACCGTAACGCGGTTTTATGTCGTCCCCGGATGTTGCAAGAGATCCAACAGGTACTGCCCATAACTGTTATTGTAACGAAGGGCGAGCTTTTCCAACTGAGAGGCGTCAATAAATCCCTTACGGTAGGCGACTTCTTCCAGGCATGCAATCTTGAACCCCTGTCGATGCTCGATTGTCTCAACGAAATTGGAGGCCTCCAGCAGGGACTCATGCGTTCCTGTATCCAACCAGGCGAACCCACGGCCGAAGATTTCAACGTGCAACCGCCCTCTTTCTAGATACGTTTGATTGACATCGGTGATTTCAAGTTCGCCCCGGGCGCTTGGTTTAAGGTTCGCGGCGATCTCAACCACGTCGTTGTCGTAGAAGTATAAACCCGTAACGGCATAATTCGATCGCGGCTCTTTTGGCTTTTCCACAATCCGAATGGGGCGACCTTCTTTATCCAGTTCCACAACACCGTAACGCTGGGGATCCTTCACAAGATATGCAAATACGGTAGCCCCCGCAGGCCGAGAGGCGGCTCGGAGCAGCATGGCCTGAAATCCCTGGCCATAAAACACGTTATCACCCAGGACCATAGCCACATGATCCGAGCCGATAAACTCCCGACCAATAATAAACGCCTGAGCAAGCCCTTCCGGTCGCGGCTGAATTGCGTAGCGGATCGAGATTCCGAGGTCCGCACCGTCTCCCAGTAATCGGCGGAAAAGGGGAGTATCTTCGGGCGTCGAAATCAGCAAAATATCCCGAATGCCGGCCAACATGAGAGTTGACAGCGGATAATAGACCATCGGTTTATCGTAAATAGGCAAGAGTTGCTTGCTGACAGCCCGCGTAATCGGATGCAATCGCGTCCCGGCCCCTCCTGCCAGAACGATCCCCTTTTTGCAATAAAGAGTCATGTCTCGTTCCTCCTTCCCGTAGAGATAGCTTCCCCGATGGATGCCCAGGCGGATTCTACACGACTTTGCCTAGTCCAAGCCGTTCACCGCGATACTTCCCCGATGTTACTCGTTCCACCCACGTCGTGTTTTCCAGGTACCATCTGACGGTCCGTTCCAAACCGGTTTCAAAAGTCTCTTGAGGTTCCCAACCCAATTCCCGCCGGATCTTGCTGGCGTCAATGGCATAACGTCGATCGTGACCTGGTCGATCCTTGACAAAGGTAATCAATCGCTCGCACGGACGATGGGGAAGATCCGGTCGCAGACGTTCGACCATCGCACAGATGGTGCGAACAATCTCGAGATTGGTTTTTTCACAATTTCCGCCGATGTTGTATTCGCTTCCCGGCTGCGCCCTGTGCAGTACAACGCGCAACGCCCGGCAATGATCTTCGACATACAGCCAATCACGCACATTCAGGCCGTCTCCGTAAACCGGAAGAGGTTGCCCTTTTACCGCATTCAGAATCATGAGAGGAATCAGCTTTTCGGGAAACTGATACGGCCCGTAATTATTGGAGCAATTCGTCACAAGAATCGGCAAACCGTAGGTGTGATGATATGCTCGGGCGAAATGGTCGGCTGAGGCCTTTGAGGCTGAATAGGGCGAATTCGGGGCGTAGGGTGTTTCTTCGGTAAAGTAACCCGTGGAACCGAGCGATCCGTAAACTTCATCCGTGGACACATGTAAGAAGCGAAAGCGATCCTTTTGCTCAGGCGATAGATGGCTCCAGTAGTCCCGGGCCGCTTCTAGCAAACGAAACGTCCCAACAACGTTCGTCTGGACGAACTCTGCGGGACCATCGATCGAACGATCGACGTGCGACTCGGCCGCGAAGTTGACAATAGCCCAGGGCTGATATTCCTCCAGGACCTGGCGAACCTTTGGGCCATCGCAGATATCGCCCTGGATAAAAACATGCCGCGGATCGTCGAGTAAATCAGCCAGCGAATCGAGATTGCCGGCATAGGTCAATTTGTCGTAATTAATAAGCCGCCCGGTTTCTTCACGCAACCATTGTCGGACGAAATTGCTCCCGATGAAACCTGCGCCGCCCGTCACAAGGATTGTGTCCATGGGTTTGCTCGTTTCAAAGACACGCTGTTACTTTCCTCGTTTAGCACGAGGCCACCAACCCGACATCACGTATTTCGTATTCTAATTTACCTTGCAGGTCACTGATTGCCAAAAGTGTTACCCCAGATGGGTGATACGGGGGCCTCGACCGAGGCTTTTCTGTGTTGCCGCACGGCCCGGCGGGGTGTCAGATTCGTCAGTGCGGCAAAAGCCACGTGCTTGTCGTGCCGAGTCGGAGGGGCGCGCTCGTCGTGCCCGCGGAATCGGGATGGATTATCCAACGTGATTCAGAATCGGAATGGATAATCCAATCTGGCGCCGCGGACCTGACAAGCGGGTCCCTCCGAGGGGTAGCAAGCCCACTTACGAACGAGACGCCACCCGGGAGACTTGGGGACCATTTCTTCCGAGCAGGAGGCTGCTCAGGACAACAGAGACGGAACTCGCTGCCATGGCCGCCGCGGCTGCAGGAGGCGGAATCAAAACACCTGTCCAGGGAAATATGACACCGGCAGCCAGCGGGATCAGTGCAACGTTGTAGGCAAACGCCCAGACGAGATTTCGCCGAATCACGCGGACGGTCTTTCGCCCCAGCTCGAGGGCATCAACAACGGCGCGCAGATCATGCTGAATGAGCACCACATCGGCCGACTCTTTTGCGATGTCCGCCCCGGTGCCAACAGCAATACCGAGGTCCGCCTTGGCCAAGGCCGCCGCATCGTTAATGCCATCCCCGACCATGGCGACAATTCTGCCCTCCGCCTGAATCGCCTGGATAAACTCATGTTTCGCTGTCGGAGAGACCTCTGACAAGATTTCCTCAATGCCGACCTGATCCGCAACGTGACGTGCATTCTCAGCCCTGTCTCCCGTTAGCAGAATCACGCGGAGACCCATGCGGCGCAGGTCTGCGATGGCTTCCCGGCTGGTTGCGCTCACCCGATCGGCAAACCCCAACGTCCCAAGAAATTGACCATTTTCCAGCACAGCTACGCGGATCATAGCGGCCTGCTCTTCTTTTCTTGGGGCTTCCGGGTGAGATGGGAAAGGACCAGTGAAATCGACCGCCTGATTCTGCCCCTGCTGGAACGAATCGCTTATTGTGCCTGCCGTTTGCAAGACGATCGTGCGGCCAGCGGCGCGAACTTGTATCCCCAATCCGGGGAGGACTTCTACCGAATCTGCCGGTGCAAGCGTGAGTTCCCGCCGTTGGACTTCCGCGAGAACAGCCCGGGCAAGGGGATGAAGACTGACCTGTTCCGCCGTCCCGGCGACTTCGAGTAGGCGATCTTCTCCCACCCCAGGTGCCGGTTGAATCATCGTCAATTGTGGCTGACCAAGCGTTACCGTGCCCGTCTTGTCGAGGACTACAGTATCGACCTCGGCTGCTGTTTCAAAGGCCTGAGCGTTCTTTACGAGGATCCCCCGTGAGGCTGCCCGTCCGCTGGCCACGAGGACCGCAGTGGGAGTGGCAAGGCCCAAGGCACACGGACAGGCAACGACCAAAACAGCAACCAGGGTGTTGACCGCAAATCGCCACTGGCCCAGGACTGGTCCCCAAACGAGAAACGTCAGGATTGCGATCAGTAAGACGGCCGGGACAAACCACGCGACGGCACGATCGGCAATGCGAGCCAGCTTTGGCTTTGTCTCTTGTGCCCGTTCTACCAGGCGAACAACCTGCGAGAGGATCGTCTCTCCCGCTGCCTTCGTCGG
>Ga0068705_10000837_pt1 | contig 15612 bp, 15 predicted proteins | sample YNPMSTMetaG_FD_65631 | JGI IMG/M metagenome (GOLD analysis project Ga0068705, IMG submission 65631) | Anoxygenic and chlorotrophic microbial mat microbial communities from Yellowstone National Park, USA - YNP MS-T MetaG | ecosystem: Environmental > Aquatic > Thermal springs > Hot (42-90C) >... | reverse complement strand
GGGCACAAAGGCAGAAGTTACTGGGGCGCTTCCACCCGTCATTGCTTTAGCTCAAGGGGTTAGGGATTGGTATCCTTATAAGCTTGTTGGCGAGATTCTTGGTTTATACCCTTTTCTGAATAACCGCTTTATGCGAGGAGGAGAATACTTTTGTTCAGATTGTAAAGGATATACTTGCTATACCCCTTTTACTGAAGTCGTATCCTTTTTTGAAGCCCTCCCAGAAGGGACGAAATTCTATTTTCTGCTCCCCCTGCGAATGACCTCTAAAGAGGGGCTTAGGTATCTTTACGAGCAGGGATTTACAAGATTTTTAGTGGAGGAGAGGGAATGGGATGTGTCGGAAATGGGGTTTCCCCAGGAGGGCAAGAAAGTCTATCTTTTACTTGACCGAATGGTAAAGAAAAGCGAGGCTTTAGGGCGGCTTTTTGAAAACATTCGCCTTTCTCGAGAGATAAACGGAGGCTTGTTTATTCTAAGGTTTCTCGATGGAGAAGAGCGGATTTTTAATCTTCAAGCAAACTGTGCCTTCTGCGGAAGTCCGCTTATAACCTTTTTTAAGAAATGTGAAGCCTGCGGAGGAATAGGCTATAAAGAAGGGAAGGAATGTCCAATCTGCAGCGGGCTAAAGTTGACTCCTCAAGTTCTTGAAAGTAAACTTTTTGGAAGAAAAATCAGAGAAATTTTAACCTTACCCTTTGAAGAAAGTCTTCAAATCTTGCAAAAAAGTCTTTTAGAAAGAGTGCAGAGGTTTAAGGTAGAGTATCTAAGCCTTTCTACCCCAGTCTTTAAGCTTTCACTTGGCGAGAGAAAGCTCCTTGAGCTCCTTTTACTCTTTTCTTTAGAGCTTACCGACCTCCTTATAGTTTTCGATGAGCCAACGCTTGGTCTTGATTTAGAAAGAAGGCTTATTCTTCTAAGCTATCTTCGGGAATTGGTTGAGATGGGCAATACCTTGGTTGTGGTTGAGCATGACCCAATTTTTATCAGGTCGGCAGATTACATAATAGAACTTGGGTTTAATGGGAAGGAAGGGGGATATCTTCTTTATCAAGGAGAAACTTCAGAGTTTGTCACTAAAGCGACAACTTTAACCGCTAAACTTTTAAGAGGGGAAGAAAAAATTGAAATACCTTATACTGAAGAAGGTGAGAGAAAAATCCTAAACATCGATGGGGAAGAGCTATCCCTTTTCCTTCAGAATATAAACTTATTCATCCCAGACCTTTCTAATAAAAACGAGAAACTTTTTATAAGACTGATAGAAAAATTGAGAGAAGAAAGTTTTAAGATAATGTTTGTAGATGAGGTTTCTTTAAAGGTTAAAGATGAGGTTTTGATAAGCTATTTGAAGCTTTGGGATAGCCTAAGGGAGATTCTTCTTCTTTTACCAGAAAGCCGAGCTAAAGGATTAACCAAGAGACATTTTAGCTTTCATACTAAGGAGGGTGTTTGCCCAAACTGCCAGGGAAAAGGACATGTTTTCCAAGAATTTGAAGGGAAAAGGGAAAAGACAATATGTGAAGAATGTCTTGGCAAAAGATTAAATCGAGAGGTTTTAAACTTAGTTTATAAAGGGTATAAACTGCAGGACATTTTAGACTTTACCATTGAGGAATTTAAAGAAGTCTTTGCGAGATTACCCAAAGTGCAAGAAATTTCCCTTTATGCGGAAAAGGCAGGAGTTGCTTATCTTCGGGTTTCCCAAAGCTTGAAAGAGCTCTCGGGAGGAGAAAGGGTCCGGGTAAACCTTGTTCGGATGTTGGTGGAAGGGGGGAAAGGGGATTTTTTAGTCCTTTTTTATCCTTTTCAGGGTCTTCATTTGAAGGATGTAGAAGGTTATTATGATTTTTTGCATTATTTAGCAACGAATAAAAAGCTTACAATCATCATCTATGACCCAAGTCCAGTTGCTCAGATATTTTGCCAAAAAGTCATCAATCCCGGTTCTCAGAGAGGTTTTACTAAAGAGGAAATGTTGAATTTATATAATCTTTAATTTAAAAATTGATTTAGAAGTTCAAAAGAAAAAGAATTAGCTTGTTTACACGAGCTAAATGGGAATTTTTGGATAATTTGGAGGGATTTTACTGAAATATAAACTTGACAGTCATTAAAGGTCAATTATTATATAAACATGATAAGAAGGAGGGGGATCTCCTTGGGGAAAACCTTAAAGGAATGGTATCGGGTTATTTTTAAGGAGAACTATAGCCCGGTAGTTGGCGGTGTCTTACTTGCTTTGTTAGTTATCCTTTTAGAGATGTGGTATCGTCCCTGGGGTATTGTTGGCGGGCTTCGCAATTGGGGGGAATGGGTTCTTTATGGAGTTGGATTTTTAGAAGAAGCACCGCCTCATCCACTTTGGTTTTCTTCCTCGGTGTTAGACATAGGTCTTGTTCTTGGAGCCTTTATTTCAGCCTGTTTAGCCCAAGAGTTTGGAATTAGGATCCCATCATTACTTGAAATAATCAAAGCCGTAGTTGCTGGAATTTTGATGGGTGTTGGTTCAGCCTTTGCTTTTGGTTGTAATATTGAGGGATTTTACATGGCTATAGCTAATCTTTCAGCAAGCGGAATAACTATGTTACTTGGGCTTATGATAGGTATTTTTCTTGGCATTAAATATTTTTTCTGGGAAAAAGAACGGTTTGTTTTCAAGTATGAACGAATAATTGATACCAGAAAAATTTCGCCCTTTTTGGTAATAATTGCTCTGTTGATTTTCTTATGGGGTTCTTATGTCTATCTTAGAACCGAAAATAAAGATGGACAATTTCTTTTAGGTTTATTGTTAATTAGCACTACCATCGGTTTTGTCATACATAGAATGAGGTTTTGCATGGTGAACATCTTTAGAGAGCCTTTGTTTTCAAGGGACATAACTATGGCTAAAAAATTTGCCTTAAGTCTTTTTCTTGTCTCCTGTGGTCTTCTATTTATTAAAATAAGTGGGTTAACAGATCCGTTAGTTAATGTTTATCCTACATTCTTTGAAGGGAGTTTAATAGGGGGAATAATCTTTGGTTTTGGTATGATGATAGCAGGTGGATGCGGTGTAGGTGTGCTATGGAGATTGGCAGAAGGAGAGATAAAACAATTGATTGTGGTATTCTTTTTTGCTTTGACCTACACTGTTTTCAGATATCATTTTGATTATGTTTGGAAAGTTTGGGATAAAGGTATATTAGGAGTTCCAATTTTCCTTCCTAATTTTTTTGGTTATGCTGGAAGTTTTATAATTGTTTCTATAATAATTTTTTTATGGTACACTTTTATATTTTATAGATTAAAAGCTAAAAGAATTTATTGGAGGTAAAACTTGTCACATCAATCAAGTATTAAAAGTGATGAAATTCTTGATTGTCGGGGTCTTTCTTGTCCTATTCCTTTATTAAAAGTTAAAAAAACTATCGATAGATTACAACCAGGACAGATTTTAGAGGTATGGGGGACAGATCCTGCTACGAAGATAGAACTTCAAAAATTTTGTGAGAAAGAGGGTTATAAGCTAATAGAAATAATAGACACTGAAGGGTATTTTAAATGTTTTATAAAAAAGTAAAAAAGGAGGTGAATTATGGCTAAGGATCCAGAGAAATTAGGAATATTTGTAACTTCCCCTTTACACATGGATAAATTAGTAGAAATTGTTAGAGCAGCTTATCGAAAGGGTAAAAAAGTAAAGATTTTTTTTACTTTTAAAGCAACCTTATTAGTCCTCCATCCCTTTTTTGAAGAGTTAAAAAAAATGGTTCCTGAAGATGATTTAGGTATTTGTGCAGCAGCCTTTGTCTGCGAAGGTTTTGAACCAGAAATTCATGCTGAAGGACTAACTCAAAAACAGTTGACAACTCAATCTTTTCATGGTAAAATTTTAGAAGAGGTAGAAAAGTACATAGTGTTGTAGTAAAATATTTTAAGGAGGTACGAAGCATGAGCCTTAAAGTCTGTTTTTTAATAGCAAATAGGGTGTATATCTCTGATGGTATCAGGTCTGCTTTAGGTCTAGCGGTTCATAATATGTATTCTTATACATTTATTTTTTATCAAAAAATGCCACCTAAAAGTGAGTATCTGGAGGAGAATCTTGCTTGGGTGCGTGATATGGAAGGCGAAGTTTATGCTGTTGTAGATACCATGGATGAAGAGACCAAAAAGTATAATCTTGAAGAGTGGGGGCTTGCTCCTGCGACTTTAGATGAAGTAGTCGAAAATATAATAGAGTGCGACTTTGTGGTGGGATATGGACTTCCTTCGCAAAAGGTTGAAGCTCCACCTCAGTGTGCTTAGAGAACAATTTTATAGGAGGTAGATGAGTATGAAGATCCTCTGCATATACCGGCACCAACAAAGTAAAGAAAACGAAGATATAAAAAGGATTGTAGAGAAGATAAAAGAAAAAGGACACGAAGTAGTAGAATTTGACCTTTTTTCAGCTCGAACTGACGAAGATTTTGAGAGATTGATAGATTTAATCTGGGAAGTTGACAAAACCATATCTTGGTGGTAATGAAGAAAATAGTTCAAAAATAAGTTAAAAAAATATAGTTAAGCAAAAGGAGGTGGTAATATGAACGAAAAAAGAAATCAATTATGGGCGCTGGGAATACTGTCTTTTCTAATAATTATAAGTATTGTTTATTACCAGATAAGTCATTATTTTATGTATATTGTGGCTTATACTTGGTTTGGGGTGGCTTATGGAATGATGCTACAGTATGGTAGATTCTGTTTTGCTTCTGCTTCAAGGGACCTATTTATAGCTGGGGTTCCAAGGATGGCTGTAGGTGTGATCATTGCCCTAATTTTTTTTGGTTTAGTTCAGGCAATTCTTGATACCTTAGGACACACCACCTTTCACGCTGCTCCATTTATAGGTCTTCCTATGTTTATATCAGGTATAATTTTTGGGGTTGGTATGGTGTTGGCTGGAGGTTGTGCTTCAGGGTCATTGTATAAGGTAGGTGAGGGGAATATAGGTAATTTAGTTGCGGTGGTCGTTGGATTATGCCTGGGGCAAGCGATTTTTGTGGACCTGGGTAGTGTTTTTAATAAGTTAGTGCCATCTTCTTGGGAACAATCTGCCTTATCAAAGGGGATTCCTTTATACATAATTCAGGATGGATGGTTTGATAAATATCTTGCAGGTTATGTGTGGAATAAATCAACAATAAGGGTATCGGACCTTATTGGACTTCCAGAACCTTGGAAATTCTTTATTGGAAACTTTCTTCTTATGGCAGTTATCCCTGGTCTATTGCTCCTTTTATTGATTTATGCAAAGTATGCCAGAAAGAGTTTCTTAAAGAAAAGAGCTAAAGCCAAGGGTAGTCAGACGAACATTAAAGATGAGTTAGCTGGCTTTTGGAGTATGATTACTGCATCCAAAAGAACATCATTAATGGGTGTGCTTATTGGGATAACTGCTGGGGTTCATATTATGGTGATGAAGGGATTGCAGTTAAAGTTCGGAGTAGGAAATTTTGGGGAGATTTTAACAAAGTTGGGATATATAAAAGATGTCTCCTTAGGAGGCACTGTTTTTGACCCTGGCTATTGGTACATTACCACTCAGGAAGCTCAAATTGGAGCTTGGTTCCTTGAAAAATTAGGCTGGAACATGCATGATAATATCTTTTTTGCTATTAATAATGGTATTCCTAATCCGTTGATAAACCCAGCCTTAATGATGTCAATTGGAATTCTCTTGGGGGCTATGATAATGGCTCGTCTTAATAATGAATTTTCCTGGAAATTACCAAAAGGTGAAATGTGGTTATGGGCTGTGCTCGGTGGTATATTAATGGGTTTTGGTTCAAGACCATCCTTAGGGTGTAACATTGGAGCTTTCTTTATAAGAGCAGCTGGCGGAGATCCAAATGGATGGGTTTACGCTGCTGGTATGATTACAGGAGCTTTTATTGGGGCAAGGTTCTTTAGTTGGTGGACTGAAAGAAAAATTCAGGTGTAATGCGTATGAATAGACGATTGCTCCATAGGTTCCACTGGGTTAATAAAATAATGAGGATATGTAGGGGCGAGCGGAGGAAAGCCCTGCTAAAACCTTGGGCAACCAGCCGATCGCCCCTAGGATTGAACTTTTTTATAGGGCAAATATTGTGTGCTCATACATTTAGGTGGGATTAATTGAGCGTTCACCTATGAATATAATTAAGAGATACTAAATACATAAAGGAGGTGTGGAGATGGCGGTAAAGTTTGAAAAAAAGGGAGAAGGAACCTATCTTTTGGATTGTAGAGGTTTTGTTTGTCCTCATCCACAACTCTATACAAAAAAATACTTAGAAAAACTTGCAGAGGGAGAAATTTTGGAGCTTATTTTTGATAATCCCTCTTCCGCTGAAACCATAGTTCAACTTTGTGATAGGGAGGGTCACGAAATTTTAGAGCAAAAAAAGGAAGGAAAAGATTTCATATTCGTTATTAAAAAAGGCTAAAACTAATGTTTTAAGAAGAAGATTTAGTCTTTAGAAGAGGGGGGAATAATGAATAGAGGACTCCGTAATTTAGTTTATGTAATCGTTCTCTTAGCGATTGGTCTAACAATTATTTATAGTCATACAGGATTACCCACAAAAGAAAAAGAACATGAAACAGTTGTGCCTGGTTATGGAGCGGGTGTTGTAAGTCCATTAACTCCAATGTTAGGCTATGTTTCGCTACCAATACAACCAGGAGAAGAAGAAATTCCTCAGGGAGCTAATCCACAAATACTTGTCCAACCATCTGAATTAAAAAGACATTTAAATGACTGGATAATAGTTGACTGTAGAGAAAGGGAATTGTATGAAAAGGGACATATTCCTAATGCGATACATTTAGGTGAAAGTTGTAATGACTTTTTTAGAGAGGAATTAGAAATACCTGGAGTAGGAGTAGTTGGGGAGTTTAACGTCCCCTCTGCAGAAGATTTGGAGAAAAGGTTGAGCGAAGTTGGTATAAGGATGGATAAAACTATCCTATTCTACGATGCAGCAAAACCCTCTGAGGATGTGCCTGGCTTGTATGGAATGATGGCCGGTTATGCCTTTGTCCCCTTCTGGTATATGGAGTGGCTTGGTCATAAGGATGTTAGAGTTTTAAACGGAGGGATTGAGGCTTGGATAGCTGAAGGTTTACCTCTTGAGACGAAGATAAATAAGCTTCCACCTTCTAATTTTAAAGCTAATGTTGTAAAAAATAGGCTTGCAACCACTGAAGATGTTTTAAAAATAGCCAAGGGTGAGGTGAAGGCTCAATTAATAGATGCAAGAACGCCCGATGAATTTTTAGGTAGGGTAAAAGCTCCAAGTCCCGCCGTTGCAGAGAAGATAAAGCGGGCAGGCAGAATACCTAACACTATTAGAAACGTCCCTCATAGTTTTATGTACATAAACCCTCCTAATGACTTTAGATTTAGGCCGCTCTATCAATTGAATAGGCTTAATCAGGGCCTTAATAAGGAAGAGTGGACAGTTTTTTACTGTGTAACAGGGACAAGGGCAAGTTTAAACTATTTTGTTGCTCGTCTTCTCGGGTTTAAAAATCCAGGTCTTTATCATGATAGTTGGATTGTTTGGGGGAATAATGAAACCTTACCAGTAGTCAAATGATAAACTTTAATAAACTTTAGACGATTGCTCCATAGGTTCCACTCAGTTAATAAAAAAAGTAGGACATGTAGGGGCGAGCGGAGAAAAGCCCTCCTATAACATTGGGCAACCAGCCGGTCGCCCCTAAGGGTTGAACTTTTTATAGGACAAACACCGTTTGCTAATACATTTTATATGGAAAATAGACAATGTCACAGGAAGAACAATTTTAGGTCAAATTAGAAATTAAGTGAAAATCCTGTTAGGTAGATTTTCCTATTGAGCGTGATGAAGAAAGAAATTATTATCTTAGGTGGAGGATTATCAGGGCTTTCTGCAGGATATCATTTATCTTTACTGAATAAAGATCTAATAGTATTTGAAGAATCAAATCAAGTTGGGGGTCTTGCTAAGACCATTGAATATGGAGGCTTTCGTTTTGACTTAGGTGGGCATAGATTTTTTACTACAAATAAAGAAATTGAAAAACTTGTCAAAGATTTGTTGGGAGATGAGCTCTTAATTGTATTTAGAAGAAGCAAGATTTATCTCAAAGGTAAATATTTTGATTATCCTTTGAACCCTAAAAACATTATTGATGGGCTGGGAGTAAAGGAAGTATTAAAAGCTTTTTTTGATTTTTTGTATGAGAAATGTAAAATAAATAGAAACATAGAGGCTGTTTCACTTGAGGATTGGGTAATTTCGCGATTTGGTAAAGGTCTGTATGAACTTTTTTTTAAAGAATACAGCGAGAAAGTTTGGGGTATCCCTTGTAATAGAATAAGTGCTGAATGGATAAGCCAACGAATACAAGGTCTTTCTTGGAAGTCCCTTATCAAAAGCGCTTTATTCAAACATTCAGATAATATACCTACACTAATTGATAAATTTTTATACCCTTCACATGGAATAGGAAGTATTGCTGATAAACTTTCAGCAAATATAATAAAAGCAGGCAATAAAATCAATTTAAATTGCAAGGTAGAAAAAATAATTTGGGAGAGAGATAGGATTAAAGGAGTATATGTAAAAGAGGGAGAGGTATACTATTATGTTGAAGGAGAAATGTTTATTTCTACAATTCCTATTACTTCGTTAATTAAATCTTTGTTTCCAAAACCTCCTGATGATATACTGAAGATATCTTCATACCTAAAATACAGACATCTTTTTTTAGTAGTAATTTTTCTTAATAAACCTAAGGCTACAAACTATACTTGGTGTTATTTTCCTGAAAAAGAAATTCCCTTTGGAAGGATCCATGAACCAACTAATTGGAGTATTGATATGGCACCAGAAAAAAAAACTATTATTGTTGCAGAGTATTTTTGCAATGAAGAAGATGAGATTTGGCAATTAAGTGAGGGTCAGTTAATAGAAAATACAATTTTATATTTAGAAAAAGTAGGAATTATAAAAAGGATAGAAATTTTGGATGGAAAAGTAATTAAAGTTCCTATGGCATACCCTTTTTTTGACATAGACTATAAAAAATATTATTCAAAAATAATTGATTACTTAAGCAGGTTTAAAAATCTCTTTCTTGCTGGAAGAACAGGGATGTTTAAATACTACAACATGGATAAAGCAATCGAATCCGGAATTCAGGCTGCTAAAAATTTGCTGATAAATAAAGTATGAAGTGTGCTCTTGTAATTCCCCCTTGGAGACCTGAAGAGATATTTTCTTCAAAAACAGTCCAATCTCAAATAAATTATTGGCAACCGTTAGGAGTGCTTTATGTAGCTTCGGTCTTACGTCAGGCAGGACATGAAGTAAGGTTTTTTGATGGGAGCTTTCTTACTTATTCTCAGTTAGTTGAGCAAATAAGGACTTACAACCCAGAATTTATTGGGATTTATTCTACCACATTTGGATGGTCTAAAGCAAAGAAGTTAGCTATGGATATTAAAAAGGGATTAAAAGATGCTTTTATTTGTGTAGGTGGACCTTATCCAATTGCTATGAAGGAAAAATGTTTTCATGATCTTGATTCTCAAGCGATTGACGCAATTGTAACAGGCGAAGGTGAGTTAACCTGTGTTGAACTTTTAGAAGCTTTAGAAAGCGGAAAAGAGTTGAAAGGTATAAAGGGTGTTATATATCGCAAAAATGATAAAATCATCATAAATCCAGATAGGGAATTAATTCAAAACCTTGATTTAATCCCCTTCCCAGCAAGAGACCTCTTAGGAGATCCCAATAAATACATCCCACCTCCAGCTACTTACCGAAAAAAGCCAGTCGCAACGATGATAACTTCACGAGGCTGTAATAAAAGATGTATCTTTTGTTTTCAAATTGATAAAGAAAGAAAATACGGCGTGAGATATAGAAGCGTTGATAATGTTTTAGCAGAAATTGAACATTTAGTTAAAGAAGGTTACAAAGAAATAAAATTTCTTGACGATACCTTCACTTCTGATTATCAAAGGGCAATGGAAATTGCACAGGAGATAAAAAGAAGGAAATTAAAAATCAGTTGGTTTGTTTCTGCTCGGGCTGATCAGGTAGATAAACCCCTTCTTCAGGCTTTTAAGGATGCTGGCTGTTGGGCTATCCTTTTTGGGGCTGAAAGCGGAGTCCAAAAAAATCTTAACACCTTGAGAAAAGGGCTTACTCTTGAGCATATTGAAAGGGCAGTTAAATTGGCAAAAGATGTTGGTCTTCGAGTCAGTTTATCTTTTATGTTTGGTATTCCTGGTGAAACCTTTGAAGATGGGCTTAAGACCATAGAATTTGCTATAAAACTTGACCCTGATTTTGTAAATTTTCATGCTTTAACCCCTTTTCCAGGAACTTATCTTTGGGACAATTATGAAAAATATGGAAATATTTCTAATGATTACTCAGATTATACTTATCAAGGAGCAGCTTTTTTTCCTTTTACTCTCGCCAAGGAACAGATTCAAACATTAAGGCAGCTGGCTTTTAAAAAATTTTATTCTCGTCCATCTTACATTTTTAAAAAAATATCTGATATTAGAAATTTACACGATTTGGTTCATTATTGGAAAGGGGTTAAAAGTCTTTTTTGGTTATGGTTAAAGAGAGATATATTTATAAAGCCAAAAGAAGTTTGAAATATTCTTTAAAAAGAGAAAAATAGGTTTTAGGATTGAAAAGAGTGTTTATCATTAAATAACATTCATGAGTGCAATAGCAACCATTGTTAATCCTGGCGATTACTTGTTTTGCCTTTTGAGAGTTTAAAATTTTTTTGAGGTCATAATTTTGTTCTCTTAAGCTACCCATCAAGACCTCTTCAGAAAAATTCTCGCAGGGGAACACCTTTCCTGTATGAGTAATAGTAAGGGTAAGCCGTCCTGCATAACAAGGGAGAAATGACTTTGATTCCTTAACTATTTTGTATATTAGACGGGACCTTAAAATATCCTGTGCAGCTTTAAGTCTTGCTCCTTTAAAGCTATACCTTTTTAAATTTTTCTGAAGTAGCTTTGTGCAACGAAGATATAATTCAATATCAACATCTTTTAATTCCTTTTCAATTTCACCTCTTATTAAAGAGATTGAGTGGTTTCTAACTCCTTTTAAAGAATTTACGAAATTGATAATTTCAACAATTTTATTTTGATTAATAGAACAAAAAACTGTATTAAAACCTATTTCTAAATTTTTGAATATAGCTGCTAGTTCGTTAAGACGATGATAGGTTTCCATTACCTTTTCAAAACTTTTTTTAACTCCTCTGATTAAATCATGTTCTATTCCAATCCCATCAAGAGAAAGTTTTACAACAATTATTGAATCTTTGCATAAGGAGAGGATTTTTTCTATTTGATTTAAAATTACATCTGGTTGAAGTCCATTTGTAGAATAAAGCATGATAAAAGGCTTATTTTTATTATAGAAGACTTTACTTATTTTAACTAAGTCTTCTCTTAGAAATACTTCTCCACCTGAAAATGAAATCCAAATTAACGAACCTACTGAGTTTGATATCTTTTCGATTTCTTCAAGTGTAAGGTCTGGTTCTTCTTTATTAAGGGTTAAATTGGGGTCATGTCGATAGAAACAAAAAATACAATTAGAATTGCATTTTGATGTTAAGAAAATGGTTAAATATATAGGTTTTTTAAGAAATATATAAGGAAAATACTTAAATAGTTTAAACATTTTGTATCTTTCTCATAGTCTCTTTTATTTCTTTATTCACTAAAAATAATAATAATAATAATCCGGATATTCCCCCTATTAAGGCAACTAATGTGTATATGAATATATAGTAACTTATAGCTTTAAAAGAAAAAATAAGCCCCTTTTTACAAAACTTTTTTATGAATTCTTTGTTTATTAGTAACATGATAGATAATAAAAGTACTAAAGGAATCAAAAGAAAACCTTTTTTGACAAAGATAAAAATTAGGATAATAAAATAAATTAATATAAGAATTAATCCAGTAAGTTTAAATTCTATTGCTGCTGTGCCAGAGTCGGAAAATAGGTCTTTATTAGTTAAAGAATAGATTGACCAATATAATGATTTTCTAAAGGCGTTCTTAATAGACCTAATGAGATTAAAACCAAAATAATGCATAACTTGAAGTTTAGGATCCATTACAAGTGTATATCCCTTTCTTTTCATTCTATGAGAAAATTCTACATCTTCAAGAATAGGTAAAAATTTTTCTCGAAAGCCACCGCTGTTTTCAAAGTCGCAACGGGGTATTATCATTGCGTGAGTAGGTATATAATCTGGTTGAGGATTTTTTAGCTCAAAGTGATTAACAAAGATAGCTTGAAAGGTGCTAAAAAAAGATTTGTCATAAGGGTTTGATTTATAGGTACCTCCAACAATTAATTTATTCCAAGTATATTTTTTTGTAATTTCTTCTACTATCCGCAATGTCTCTTCTTCTATTATACAATCAGCATCAACGAAGAATAGAAAATTCCCTATACTATTCTTTGCACCAATATTCCTTGCTTTTGAAGCTCCAAAATTACTTTCCAAAATAATCAATTTACAAGGATATTTTTTTATTCTTTTTATAGAATCATCAGTAGATCCATCGTCAACTACAATTACTTCTACTTTTTCTATCCAAAGTGGTGATGAAAATATATTTTGTAAGGTTTTTTCTAAAATAAAACCTTTATTATAATTGGGAATTATTATAGAAATGATCTTTGAATTACCACCCATTTTTTATTAGGCCTTAAAGGAGGGGCATGATAGCCTCCCAACTTTAACAAGAGATTTTAGTCCCTTTTCAACAGTTCGTCAACATGTTACTCTAAAAATTTTTAGAAGCGCTTATGCTTGAAGAAAGAGAAATTTAACTTGAAGAGACAGAAGATTATGCTAACGGTTTTTATAGCAGAGATTTACTCACAGCTTTAGGAGAGGTGAAGGGGTTAAGGGTGCCTCGGGTAAGGAAAGGAAGTTTCCGCCCTGTCATACTTCCAGAAAGAAGAAAGGCTGGATTAGACCTTGCTGAAGTTGTTATAAGTCTTTATGCATCTGGGGTAAGCATGAGGAAGATAAAGGTAATAGAGGTATTTCCGGATGAAGGATCAGTGGAAAGATTATTATATTTGACCTTGAAAGAGATGAATGAGAGGTTAAACTCAAGGATGTTAAGGGGATTTAACGAGATTGAATCGGGGAACTATCATGCCCTTCCCGGAGAAATTTTACACAATAAAAGCGGCACTATGACCGTTAGAGGATAATGGGTCAAAATGTTTATTAATGATAGAATAGACAAATTTCAAAGAAAGAACTTTAGTGCTTTATTCAATTTTGACCCAAAAGAAAATTTTTATATATTTATGCTATCTGTATTATTTTTTATTTTGCTCTTTATTTTTCGTTTTATTGATGATAACAAATTAGTCCCATGGTCCCAAGTATTTTCTGACAACTCCATATATTTTTTTATAGTATTGTTATTTAGTCTCTATTTAGTCAATATATTTCTTAATATTTTTCATAAAATACATAAAGGAATCAATGAAAAATTGTTTTTTTTGTTAATTCCATTTTTATTTTTATTTTTATTTTTTTTTGATATACCAGAACTAAATATAGATTCGGCAAGATATATAACTCAAGCTAAATATGTTAAAGAATTCGGAGTTTTTTACTTTATACGAGAGTGGGGTAAAGCTATATTTATATGGACAGACATGCCATTAGTGCCTTTTATTTATGGTATAATTTTCAAGCTTTTTGGGGAAGAAAGAGTTTTTATTCAAATTTTTAATTCAATTTCTTTTACATGTTCAATACTTCTTACTTATTTATTAGGAAAAAGTTTATGGAACAGAGAGGTAGGTTTTTATGCTGGAATAATGTTATTAAGCATCCCTTATCTTTATACTCAGATTCCTTTAACATTAGTAGACATTCCAGCGATGTCTTTTTTTCTACTTGCTCTTTATTCACTTTTAAAAGCGATAACGAAAGGTGAAAAATGGCTTCTTTTTTCTCCTTTTACTCTCCTTTTATCAATTTTAACAAAATATTCTTTAATAATATGGTTTTTTGGTTTATTTTTTGCTTTATTTTTTTATATATTAGCTCAAACACAAGAAAAAAAGCTTTACTTGAAACGTCTTTTTTTTGTCCTAGGTATTCTTTTATTTCCTATTACCTTAATAATTTTTATTAAGTATAATGAACTCTCATACCAATTACTACTTTTATTACATTATCAAAAAACAAATTTAAAAAACTGGAACGAGAATTATATTTCTACCTTTTTTTATCAGTCACATCCATTTTTATTTTTTCTCTTTTTATACTCATTAAAATCAGCCTTTAAAAATAAGGAACTTTTTTTTATAATTTTATTACTTCCCTTTATCTTAATTTTTTTGCTTCAAATAGAAAGAATAAGATATATAATTCCTATATTGCCATTATATGTGCTAATGGCTTCATATGGTCTGTATTGTTTACCCATTCCTTTAAAAGCTAAAAATTATCTTATTACAAGTAGTTTAATTTTTTCTTTTTTACTTGCTTTTCTGTCTTATAGACCCTTCTTAAAACAAACTAACATGGCAACTTTGAGTCTGGCTTCTGATTATACAAATAAGCTAACTATAGATACTGTTAAAGTTTTAATAATTCCTTCATCTTTTACCCCTATTAACCTAGAAGTCTTGATTCCTATTTTAGATTTATATATAAAAAACAAACATATTATATATGAAGATTCATATTATCAAAAATTGAAGACTGCTATTAAAACTTTCGTTCCAAATGAATCGCCCTTCCGGTTTTCATGGGAGTTTACTTTACCAATCTTTTATAAGAGTACTTTTCACAAATACCGTAAAATGTGTTTTTTGATTATATCTGATAGTATAAATAAAGATTATGTGAGAAATAACATTCAAAAAATTTTAGAAGAACATCCAGAGTTTAAAAACTTTATCCATAAAAAAAGGTATAAAATCAAATCTTTTTCAATCTTAGATGGGACTTTCACATTTCAACTTGTGATCTTTTTAATCCATGAGTTCTAATATCTTTTTTTCTAACTCAGAAATTAATTTTTCTAATTCTATATTTTTTCTATTTGCTACTTCCTCTAAAGTCCAGAAATAATCACTTTCCCAAGGAAATCCACATCCACAAATTCCAAGGTCGGAAAAAAAATAAATTAATTCAGGAAATTGCTGCAATAGCTCATAAACTTTTGTTTGAGGGGAAATTTTGATGTCCATTTTTAATTTAAAATATATCATTGCTTTTTAAAAATTGCAACATTCCTATAAAGGAGTGTTAGGTGGTTAAAAATTGCTCTCAGGATTTTCCTTAAGCAAACCCTACTATAAACCTACTCAAGTGGTTGATACTTAACAAAGAGAAGCACCTTGTTTTAATTAATCATTTTCAGTAAAATTGAACTATAAAAATGGATAAGGGAGGTTCTATGTCCTGGAAGCAGATCGGGATCGAAGATTTAGCCTTTCCTTATAACTTCCAAATCGGGACAAAGGATGTAGCACCTCAAGAGGTTTTTCCTCATCAAGGTCG
>Ga0068705_10000811_pt1 | contig 15799 bp, 19 predicted proteins | sample YNPMSTMetaG_FD_65631 | JGI IMG/M metagenome (GOLD analysis project Ga0068705, IMG submission 65631) | Anoxygenic and chlorotrophic microbial mat microbial communities from Yellowstone National Park, USA - YNP MS-T MetaG | ecosystem: Environmental > Aquatic > Thermal springs > Hot (42-90C) >... | reverse complement strand
AGACCGGCCTGGTCTAGGCCCGGCAGGCCTGTAGACCGGCAGGCCTGTAGACCGGCCTGGTCTAGGCCCGGCAGGCCTGTAGACCGGCAGGCCTGTAGACCGGCCTGGTCTAGGCCCGGCTTGGCCTCGTTCGTATAGCTTTTAAACCTACCACGGCGCCGTCTAAAAATGCTTTGACGGCGGACTTTGTAGTCTCGGGCCATTGGTAAACATAGAAACCAGTTTGGCCGCGGACGATAAGCCCGTTTTGCGTTCGCAAGACATCGCCATCGACCTGTGCATCATGCAGTTGGAAACGCTGCACAAGGCCCTCATAGATCATTTTTGTGGTGTTGGACATAACGCAACTCCTCATCCGGCCCCCTAGACACCCCCCGCTGCGCGCCGGATACGCAGCGGGAGTTTGACCTACCCTACCACAGCCGTGTTACTACTAACACGGCTTGTGATTTCCTTTATTGCGTTTTCAATCCAATGCCGCATTGTGTCCGGTCGACACGGCGTGTCGAGACACCACTGAAGGTACTTTTCGGTCTTTTCGTCTTGACAGAGCGTCAGGACGACTTTGTCCGGAGTGTGTGACAAGGTGATCAAGTCGTTGCGAAACCACCACGCATCATCACAGTCGACTCCAAAACGGTGTGTTAAAATACGCCGCAGTTCCTCTACAATCACCCTTGTTGCGGCACCGATTACCACACCGCTACGCAACGAACACTTGTACAAAACACAAATCACATGGTCGACTACCGGCGAGTCGAAACTCCAAATAGCCGGCGCCAACTCCGCAATCCAAGCACAATACGCCGTAATAGTCTCGTGCATAATACAGCGACACGCTCCTTTCCAATCACCGCCTTTTTGGTTTAACGCCTTTAGCGCTTCTTTTCGCAACAACGACGCTTCGACAAGCTGTAGTACCTGCTGCGATGTTTCCCGGTTGCAATGCTTGAGAACGTGCTCTATCCCAACTAGAAGTTGAACGGTTGCTACCGTGTCTAAAAACAGTTTTTCACGACACATATTGAGCTCCTTTCATAATCTACGACGTTTAGAGCAACACACTTGAAAAACAGCGACACCACTTCCCGTTGCTTGTTTTGGGGGTTTTTCCCGCTTCCTTTTTCCTTTTTCTTTCTCATCTTGCTGTTTTCTTTTTGTTTTCTTTGTTGTGTTTTTCTTTTTTCTTTTTGCCTTTTTTTGTTTCTTTTTTTCTCTCTCTCTCTCTGCATTGCTACTATTCTCGCCGTCACTAGTATGGAAACCGGCAACCCCACCCCCCGAAAGTATGGGAAAATGGCGGCGGGGGGGCAGGCCCCCCTGGGGTGGGGGTTGCCTCTGTATATCTAGGTATTTTTCCGTTGTTTTCTGCTTTGTTTTTCCCTTTTTTTTGTGTTTGTGTGTTCCTTTATGTGTGGGGTTTTGTGGGGTGTTATGTATTGGGGGGCGAGGTAGGGGTTTTAAAAGGCCTTCTGCGGCCTCTAGCTTTGCGTATAACAAGGGGTTGAGGGGTTGGACGGTATTTTTGTCGTCTTGGCGGCAACTTTTGATTCTGCGGCCATTCTAGCTTCATTTTGGGGGTAGTAGTTTTGGGGGGTATGTGTTGGTTGGGGTGTTGAGAAATTGAGACGGGTGGAGTTGAGGTTGTGTTGCGGATTTGATACAATATAGGTGTAGAGTTGAGGACAGTGTGGATTGTTTTAGGAAGGAGTGGGTCTGCGGTGTCTGTGTGTATTGAGTGTGGGAGGGAGATGGATTGGGCGGAGGCGGAGGAGTGGTATGTATGTGAGAAATGTCGGAGTCAGGTGATTTTGAGTGGGGAGGAGGTTAGGGTACCGACTCTGGGGTCGCCGGTAAGGAAGAGTGGGGGGCGGAAGAGGCGGCGTGATCTTGGAAGGATTAGGGATGAGGAGTTAGGTGCGATGTGGTTGCGACAGCGGGTGGAGGGGGTTGATGGATTAGAGTTTTTGGATGAGTTAGGGGAGAGGTTAGCGGCGGAAGAGGGTTGGCCGTATGGGTTATAGGGGTTGGCTAATGGTGGGGGGTTTCGGTGTGTGTAGGAGCAGGCGGTGATCATGCTATTTGGTGTTCGTTTATGGGAGAAGATTAAGGCGTGTGTTGCCAGGATGTGGAATAAGCGGAGGAGGAATGTGCAGTCGTTGGCAGCATATGCTGGGTTGCCGTGCCAGTGGGGGTGTGTGTTGGAGGTGATGCATCATGCGGCTGAAACGTTAGGGTGGATTTGGGGGGAGGAGGTTGGTCAACGTGTTTGGCAGGTTATACAGAAGCAGATGATGGGGATGTGGATGGAAGGAGCGCGTCCGCCGGATCGAATTGAACAGACGACAGCGCAGGTAGTAGCGGTGTGGCAATATCCTGGTGGGCAGTGTGTTTGGAGTTGTGATGCACTAGGGGGAATTACGTGGATCACCACGATACCGGCACAGGCGAGGGAAACAGACCTACCAAGCGAAGTGCGGTAGGTATGCGCTGGCCGCATCCACCGCTTTTGGTGTTGCGTGAGTTGCGCAAGGCGCATCAGCGTCGTTTGGCGACAGCGGCGCAGCAATGTGGCCTAAAGCTGCATGAGATGCGGCGCATCTGGAAAGCGTACTGGCGTGCGTTAGTGCAGGATGCGGTAGCGAGTGGTGCGTTTTGTATTCCTGAATTAGGTGTATTTCGGTGGTTACCGTTTGTGCGTCCGAGGCATTATTATCGGGCGTCGCGTTGGTTTTGGACAGGTACAGCTGGGTGGCTGCCGAAGGTGCGTGATGCGCTGGATGCTGCTGTTCAACAAACGCACTGGTTTGACAAGGTGCCTGTGTGTATTGCTGAAGAGCATGCGTTGTTAGGTTTGTTGCCGCAGGCTCCTTTCTGGGAGGAAGTGGCTCGGCAGTCGAGTGCGTGGTTGCGCGTACATGCTGCAGATTTGTTGGAACAAAAACAGTATCAGCGCCGTGCACGGCAGTCGAGTGGCTAGCTATTTGACGTGATTGAGGGGTTTTTGGACAGAGCTTCTTATGTGTGCTCTGTCGCTCTAGTTGGGGTCTGACGCCGCTCTTCTTGAGGAACAGGGTGGCGTATCTGAGTTGGGGGATTGTCGTTTCCGGCGCTGGGTGTCCGGAAACATTCTGTGTGTCGGTTTGGTGTCAAAAGGGGAAGCGCTGTGAGTATGTCTTTAGCCGAATTTATGGACGCGAAGTTGAAGGAGAAGCAGACGCAATCTGCGGAGTTGCCGTCAGAGGAGGTGGCACATCAGGACGTTACCGAGATCGAGGGGGATAACGAAACCACCGAGGAAGAAGAGGGCGACGAGGAGGCTGTGGAGGACGAAGAGCAGGCTACAGATGAGTCCATCGCAGCGGCCGACTCGGAACAGGAAGGTGGGTGCGAATCTTGTTCGGGTGAGAGCCAAACCGCTTTCCTGGAATATGTCAAGTCCGTATATGGCGTCGATTTAACGGACAAGTACAAAACCGATCATGCGGCATTGCAAGGCCTACTGGAAGCGTATCGGCTGGTAGGCCAGCGCAATCAAGATGCTGCTGTTGTGCAATATTTGCGGTCCAAACTTGGTGACGAAGGCTTGCAGCGGTTGCTCAACGATACGGCCAATGCGGCGCAGTCGGCGCAGGCGGTGCAAGCCGCGTCCACTACGGAAGAGACCTATGAATATGATCCGGCTTGGCTGCACATGGTCCAGGTCAACCCAGACACTGGCCAAATCGAGCCAAAACCAGGGGTGCCCCAGGAGGTTGTCGATAAATTAGTCAAGTTTGCTACGCATCGGGAGAGGCTGCTCAATGAATTTGCAAAAAATCCTAAACAGTTTCTTTGGGAACAGATTGGACCGTACGTCCAAGGAACCATCCAACACAATTTCCAGCAAGCCTATCACACCGCCTCCAAGCAAGCCACCCTCCAACAGTGGACACAGGCTCGCGCGTCCGTGTTGTATGGACCGCAAGGTCAGCTCACCCCCTATGGCGAAAAAATAGCTTCGCTAGCTGGCACGTTGCAACAGCACGGGGTGGCCGATCCGTATGATGCTTTATTGTTGGCGGGGGCGATCTTAGAGCAATTCCAAACGCCGCCTCCACAACCTGCACCGCCTGCGCCAACTGCGGCGCATACGCCGAACCGTAAGCCAAAAGCGGTTTTATCACCAGCGCAGGCGGTGCGGCAGGTTTTTGAGGAGCACAAAAAGAAAGGCACGCCGATCACCTTAGAAGCCGCTTTGCGTGCGGCTGGACTGATGAGTGGTGAAGAAGAATAAATCGGTGTGCCTACGACAATAGATCACACAAAGTCTGGGGGCACGGCTAGGGGTAGCGGTGGACACCCGACGTCACCACTCCGTCGGCCCACGATGCTACCCCTACCCCAGACGGCTGCCGTGCGCTACAAGGCCGTGGGGAAACGGATGTACTAGGAGGCATTTTAGGACACGTCGTTTTCCTGTAAGGGAGAAAGCGCAATGGCACGACCATTTACGACTCCACGCGAATTGGCCGTACTCGTTGAGTACGTCAATGAGCTTGTGGAGCTTCAACTCCGCAAGCCACGACTTTTTAACGCGCTCCGGGCGAAAGAATTCATTCTGTATAAATACAAAGGGGACGATATCCGGTGGCGTGTCAAAATCGGTCAAAAGACTCCGACCGCTATTACTGGTACGTTGCCAAACGTACCGTTTGATGCGATTTCTCGTCATAAAACGGCTGTCTTGGATTTCCGTGGATACGGCATGGGTGAGCCGATTCTGAAAATCGAAAAGCTCAAAGATTCGTCGAAAACCCGGTATCCACAAATCGTTGATGATGCCATGCGCGAGGCTATGACAGATTTTGAAAAATTCTTGGCGTCGTCTATCTATGCGGATGGAGGCGCCAGTGATCAGAACATGCATGGCTTGGAAAGTTTCTGCGGTGCGAGCGGCCAGGTGACGGGGCGTCCTGTCATGCAGCCCAACGATTCTTATGCTGGCATGAGCACCGTCCTGGGTGCTTATGGTGGCACTATCTCCGGCACTTTCCCTGATGGTACGTTTACGCCTGAATATGCTTTCTGGTCGCCCTTGTTGGTGAAGTACAACGACACCTATTTTGGGCAGGGTGCAACGTGGGCGACCAGCTGGACTAAGGCGTTGCGCTATGCGCAAACCTGGTTGCGTTCCAATTGGGGGGCCGAACCAGACTTGGTAGCCATGCATCCTGATATGGAACGCATCGCCAGAGACAGCAAAGACGAGACGCAGCGCATTATCGTAACGCCGAAATCGCAGGTGGTGGATTTCGGTATTCAGACGACCAATTTTGAGGGTCTGGAAATTATTGCTGATCCTTATTGTCCAGTAAATACCGCGTATATGCTGGATAGCTCGCACATAAAGTTGATCAATCTGCAAGCGAAGTTAATCGATGTCCACCGAAGCGAAGATCATTACGGCAACACGCTGTACTATCTGGACTTTTATGGCAACTATCGGGTCTGGACTCCTGCTGTGGTCGCCAAATTGTACTCGGTTTCGTAAGGAGTGATGAGATGAATCAAGCTACCATTCTGCCGTTTCCACGTGGCACTACATATTTCCAAGGTCAAGCGCCGGATGCCGATCTTGGCAAAGACCTAGAAGGGCGTTTGTTTACTATTCTGTCCCCGGAGTATCCTGGACGTCTTTTGACGTTGCGGGCAGTCCGTTATACAGGTACGAGCGATTTAACGGTCGCTCGCAAAATCTGCGCTTTTGCGTCTGGCCACCTCGGCACCAAGTCGAACGGCTACATTTCCCAGGATGGCCAGGTCGGCAAACCGATAGACTCTGCGTATCCCGTCGGTATGACCATTCGGCCCAATGATCTCTTCTATGTCGTCGAAGCCGGGCCATGCACGGTTGGCAAGTTGACCGGTTCTGGGCAGACCATCTCGGCTGGTGCGTTGGTGTATGGCGATGCGACGGGTGTGATTGACCCGACTGCGAGCAGTGGCCATTCGATTGGCCGCGCGATTGCGGCAGCCGGTGCGAATGACAGCACTGTGCTGGTGGATGTTCAAGCCACGTTCCGTGCGTAACCCCCGGCGGCGCTCCCCTGCCCCGCCGCTCCTGCTGGTTGTGGGCGGGGCCGTTATGGCCCCGCCCACACCAGTGCCATTGTGGGTGTAAGGAAGAACAAAAGATGGCTCGTAAGCCACAATACGCCGTCGCAGTCTATCAGCCGCTCACGACTCTAGAACAGTTTCATCAATCGACGGCGAAATGGCGCTTGCTGGTAGGTAGTAACCGCTCTGGCAAAACTTTGGCTGCTGCGGTTGAGTTTTGCCGAGCGGTCTTAGGCTTGGACCCATTTCAAAAATATCCCACCCAAAACGGGGTAGCTTTAATTATTGGGTTGGACAGTGCTCATTTGGGAATGCTCTGGCGCAAATTGGCCTTGCCCGGAGCATTTTTTGTGGGCAAAACCGGCAACATGCTTCGTGCGTTAACACCCGATGAACTCCAACAATATATGCGTGGACAGGCGTCGGTCAACGTAATCCCGTCGCCGCCGTTGCTACCGCAATCCGCCATTGCAACGCTCGCATGGCGGAATAAAAGTCGAGGGATTCCCCACGATGTGCAACTCAAGAATGGGTGGATCATACGCTTTGTAACCAGTCAAGGCAGGACTCAACAAGGCGAACATTACGATTTAGTGTGGATCGACGAGCAGATTTCTAATGAACAATTCTTTTGGGAATCGGTGCGAGGGCTTGTCGATCTTAGCCCTAACCATCGCAGTTATGGTATTTGGTCCGCCACCAGCCAAAAGCAGAATCCGTTACTCTGGGAATTAGCCCACAAAAGCCAGGACACAACCAATATTGAAGTCTATCATTTGACGCTTGCCGACAATCCCTATATCCCGCCTGCCGAAAAACAACAGTTTGGCGCCTTGCTGTCCGATGTCGAGCGCCAAGTACGTGTCGAAGGCGCTTGGGCGCTCGAAGCGTGGAGAGTATATCCAGAGTTCGATCCGCAAGGACGACATGGATGTGAACCATTTGCAATCCCTGCAGATTGGAGTTTATACTTAGCCGTCGATCCAGGCACGGTGCATTGTGCTACAGTGTTTGCAGCGGTGCCGCCTGATCAGAAAGTGATCTATATCTACGACGAGCTATTGCTGCACAATTCAGATGCACGCACGTGGGGAGAAAAATTAGCCAGCCGTCCAGATGCACATCGTTTTGAGGCCTGGATTATTGACCGACGTGCAGGCCGCTCGCGCAGTATTGGGCAGTCAGCGCAGGTAGCACAACTGTATTACGAGGCCGCCAAAGCGTATGGCGTTACACCCCGCATTCACGGACCGTTAGCCGGTTGGATGCCAGGCGAAGATAACCCGGAGCTGCGGCGAGAAATTGTCCGCCATATGCTTTGGGCGACAGATCAAGCGGAATCTGTGGTTCCTGGCCTGAAAGTATTCCGTGGACGAACCCCCAACTTAGTACATCAAATGCGCATTGTGCAATTTGATTCTAAGAACGAAGAGAACCGCATCCGCGGCTCTTTTGATATGGTCGATGCGTTGGAGTATTTGTTGGCGTACAAACCTACCTATATTGCACGAGCGCAGGTATCAGAGCAGTCGAAGCGCATTGTGGACGTGTTTAGGGAATTACATCGTCGTCCGAATTTGATTCCGAACTTGATTAGAAGGGGAGCCTGATGAGCGACGATCTACATGCTTTGTATGCGAAGTTGCAGCCGGGGCAAGTGGTATGGGTACAGATTGGGTTACATGCGCAACAGCCACGCCTAGGCTTTATTACCGCCGTTGGGTGGGATTCAGTCGATGTGATTTATTTTCCACCAGAGCCGTATCCTCCTGTCGTGCGGCTATCCGGCGTGTGGTTGCTTAGTGATCCGCGCGTTGAGCACAGCGACCGTCTTGGGTTGCGATTGGAAGATCGGGGTTTTTGCAAACCGACCGCCGAATGGTTACAGCCGCTGCAGGTCGCCCAGCGGTTGGAGATGCTTGAGAAAGCCATCCATCGCTTGCAACGTCAAGAGAAACAGGACGCTTAAGCATGGCCGCCTGGTTGCGTTCCTTACAAGAACTGTGGTGTAAACGCATTGAAGAGGCCAAACAGGCCAAGGAGATGCAATTCTCCGCAGAAGCGGATATCTTGTGGGAACAATATGATACGCGCTTCGATGATATTGCCGTTTGGGACTATGACCAGATTCATTATCCCAAGCTCAACAAGTTTCGGGAGTTTGTTGATCTATATCACCCGTTTGTGCTGACCAATACTCCGACACGACGGGTTAGTGTGCGCCGTCCTCAGTTTCCCGAAGAGATTTTCCAACAGGCGGTCGCTGCCAGTGGAATGAGCTATTCCGATTGGGATCGGCAAATCCGCATGGCGCTCGATACAGCCGCCTTGCTGTTAGAATGGTGGCTGCAATTCTGTAGCGAGCAATATGACCTGTTGCGTGAGGCCCGGATGGCCATTATTGAGGCCTTGGTCAAAGGTCGTGGCTTGGTCTGGCATGGCTATCTGCCAACAGGTACCGGGATTGTGCCTGCGTCTTTCTTTGAGTCGGTCGATAACTTATTTATTGACCCAACGGCTATCACTCTGCGGGATGCAGGCTATATCATTCGCAAACGGCAAGTAGCCTCGTGGCTTTTGGCCGATCAATTGGGCGTCGATGAAGAGAAATTGGTCGAAAAGTGTGTCAAGGCGGAAGAGCTATCCAAGTTCTATCTGAACCATGATATTCCCGTGTTGACATATTACGAGGTGTATTCCCGTATTGGCGTAGGTACCCGTCTGGCATATCCCGATGATGAACTCCGTGAATGGCAGGACGCCCTAGATGAATTGGGGCCGTATATCTGGCTTGCGATTTCGCCTACCGCAGAGTATCCACTCAATCTAGACCCTGATCTGATTCAAGGCAACGTCGAGAGGTTGCGTCAAGCGGTAGCATGGCCAGTGGCCACGTATGGGGATGTCTTGCATCCTTGGCCGTGTACCGTGCTGGATTTTGCGCCGAATATCGGCGATCCGTGGGCACGCAGTCCGCTGGCGTCTGGATATCCGATCCAACAAGCGCTCAATCGCATTTATTACTATATTGTGGAAAAAGCACAGCGCACGGCCAGAGTTCTCTTGGTAGTCCCGTCGTATCTAGACTCGAAAGTCATCCACGCGTTGGAGGACTCCACACCATTTGAGGTCGTGCCTGTCGATCAGAAGCAAATTGCGGATGTGGCGCAGCAGGTGATTCAGCCATTGAATCTGCCGCCGATGACCATGGAGTTGTGGACGCTGCTGAAGGAGATGGAGCAGCAGTTTGCCAAGGCCGTCGGATTGGACCCGATTTTATACGGCGCCCAACCGGACAAACAACCTCGCAGTGCGGCAGAAGTGCGGATTCGACACCAAGCCGCATCGAGCCGGGCATTGGCGATGGCCGAGCGCATCGAAGATTGGATGAGTCGTATTGCCGCCAAAGAAGGCATGATCACCCGGCTGCATGTGCCCTTTACGCAAATGGCCGCCTTGTTTGGCGAGCCGGTGCCGATGACCGCCGAGGGCCAACCACTGCCGGGTGGTCCGCTATCCGCAATCTGGGCGTCTCAAGTAACTGTTACCGATCCTGTGCAGGCTGGAACCAATTTCCACTTCCAGGTGGTTTCTGGTAGCGGCCGGCGCAAAGACAAGCAACAACAATCGCAAGCCGCCGTATTCTTGGCCCAAACCTTGCTGCCGTCGATTGTGCAGGCGGCCAGTAAAACCGGCGATTACACCAATGTCAACCGTGTGTTAGAGCGTTTGGCGAATGCCTTAGACATCGATTTGACTTTGTTCCGATTCCCTACTCCGGCAGAAATGGAGGGTATGCAGTATGGCCGACAAATGGATTCAGAAAGCAATTCAACGTCCGGGCGCCTTACGAGAGAAAGCACAACAATCGGGCATGAGCGTCGCGCAATTTTGCCAACAGAAACATCGTGATCCGCAAACGCAGCGGCAATGCAACCTGTTTCATATCCTGCAACGGCTACGTCCCAAAGAGAAATAACGTGTGGAGGCGTCGTCGATGGCCAAGCCGACCAAACCCAATCGCAATCCGAAGAGCAATCCCAAGTGGTGTGTTGGCATCATTCCTGACACACTCAAAACCAAGTCGCAAACCTATTGTCCGGAATTGGCACGGTTTCCAGGCGATCCTGAAGCCAACGTAGAAAGCCGCTCCCAAATCAAAGACTTGGCACGGCGTCGTGGTTGGCGCGTCCAAGGTATTGTGGACGCCGACTATCTCCAGGTCGATAATTCCCAAACCGTCGAGATTCAGCAAAAACTTCGTACTCTAAGAGACGAACTGTATGCGCACCTATGCCGATCTGATTGATCATCTATCCCGCATTGTGTGGGGTTATGGCAAGTCGGCTAGCGCGGACCAAATACGCACTGCGATTGGATCGGCGTATGCGGCGTTGCCTTTATATGGCTCCTGGCGCCGCTATGAAACACGCTATCGCATCTGTACCAGAGCAGTGCAAAGCGGATCTGTGAGCGTAGCCGATAACGGCACTGCAGTTGTCTTAACGAGTGGCACATGGCCGAGTTGGGCCGTCAACAGTACGCTGCATGTGAACGGCTTGGCGTGTCGGATTGCATCGATAGCTTCGACGACCAAAGCCATTTTGGCCGATGGATTGCCTGCCTCATGGACCGACACCTACTCCTATACGCTCTTCAATGACTACCACGTATTGCCGTCGGATTTTCTGGCAGCCATTTCGATTCAAGTCCTTGAGCCTATTGGGCTAGAACTCTTACCGGCACGGCAATATGAAATTTCCAGACGCCATGGAGCGTTACCGTATAGCGGCACACCTCAGTGGTACAGTCTCGAACGGGGTGTGCTAACCGGTTTGCGATTGATCCCTGCGCCCTCTTCGGAAACTGTGCTCGATGTTTATTATCGGCGTACGCTGTTGCCATTGCTGCATACGGGTACTCAAGATCAGGATTGTCAAGGGACGGTTTCCGTATCTGGAACCACTGTTACCGGCACTGGCACCGCTTTTTCGGCGGATATGGAAGATTGTGTCATCCGGATTGGCACGTCCGACTACTGCCCCGATGGACCGGAAGGCTATAACCCCTACAAAGAAGAACAACTCATCGCATCGGTAACCTCTGCAACCCAATTAACCGTAGTAGCGCCATTCCAAGGATCGTGGACCAATGTGAAATATCGCATTACCGATGTTCTGGATGTGGACGAGAACTTATATCAGCTCTTAGTGTCCTTATCGTTGGCCGAACTGGCCAAAATTATTGCGCTACCTGTAAACGTCGATGTCGATGAGGAGGTTCGACGTGCGTTATCTGCAGATGCCCACCAGATGGGTCCGATTCCGCTGCTGCGTGCGCCACCAGCGCGGGTAGCCGGCAAACTGCGCATTGACCTAACGTAAGGGGAAGGCGCATGGCCGCATATTGTACTCGAGCGGATATTGAAATGATTTTTGGCGCCAAAAACGTGGCGCTTTGGGCGGACCTAGACGCCACGGAAGACGCAACCAACATCGACAACCGCATTCAGGCAGCGATTAATGTGGCTACGGCAGAAGTGGATTCGGTCTTGTCCAGTGGACCGTTTCGGTTGCCCATTGCGGATTCGCCTACGACTACCCCGACGTTGATTCGAGAGGTTACAGCAACATTGGCCGGCGTCTATCTTTATGAGGGGCGTGGCGCAGAGGCGACTGTGCTGGACCAGGGACAACCGATCCATCCGTATATGTTTAAACGCCTCTGGGCGATGTCTGTCTTGCAGGACTTAAAAGCAGGCCGCCGACGCATTCCGATGTTGACGTAAGATGGCCCTCGACCCTCTCACAGCAATGCACCAAGCAGTGTGGGCTGCGCTGGAGGCCAGCGAGGATTTCAAAAATCTTGTGCCTGAGCGCAACCGTATCAAGTTGCTGGATACCACCAAACCAGAATCGCTTCTGCAGCGCGCGGAGGCGGATACACCGGCGGTATTCTTGCAACTTGCGCACGTCCAATTGGCGACCGTGATTGCCTCCAACACGATTGCGGCTGTGGCCTCGTTCCAAGTGCAAGCCATTACCACCGGCCAAGACCAGCAACCAGTGCAACAATTGATGTGGGTTATCGCGAAGGCCATCGAAGATGCGAATTTGCAGCTGCCCCCAAACATTGTCGCAATGCGGTTCCGTGGCGGTGAGATACGACGAGAGCGGATTGCACAGCGGCTGACCATGAATGGTCTTGGCACCATAACGGTCCAGTACGCAACCGCTTGGCGGAGTACCACGTAGCTATGGCATATATCAGTGGCATCCGGCTAGCTGTTCAAGGCATTCCCAACGTGGCACGCTGGCAAGTCGCTTGGCAGGAAGAAGCTCCGCGGGCCGTTACGTCGGCCACAAGAGGCGCTACCGTCCACTATTGCGGTGTGATGGATTGGACAGCAACCATTGTGTGTTATGGCCATACACCTACGTATTTGCCTGGCGACTCCTTCATTCTGCAAGCATCGCTCGACGGACAACGCGGCATATGGGGCAACGCCCAGGTCCAATCGGTCCGCATTATTGCCGATGTTGCTAATCAACAGGGCATCATGCTCGCGTACTCTCTGCTTGGCGATGGTCCTTTGAACTTTGGGACGGTCTCCATTACCGACACGATGCCACCGACGATTACGTGCCCTCGTCATGAGATATTCTTAGATGACACAGACCTACCGGATGTAACATTTTGGCAAATTGTGTTGAGCAGGTCGCTACCGAGTTATGTTTCGACATCCACGGGGGGTGTGCGGAAACGTCTATCGGGTATTTTTCAGGCCACTGTGCAATGGAGACAACTCTTAACAGATGCGACGCCTCCGGCGGTCGGGAGCGAGTACAAATACGTGGTCATTGTGGTCCCACAACAAGGACAAAATCCCGCCAAAAAATGGACCTTAGAAACGATTCGGGTTACACAAGTAGAAGAGTACGGTGTGGATGCCACGCAGAGCTTACAAGGCAACTTGCCGGAATATGAAATAACAGCACAATTTCAACCAGTAGTGAACGGGACTCAACAAAAAATTATCGATCCTTCCGGGCGACAAGTATGGCCACCGACATAAACCAAAGCGACCTAATGTGGCTGCCGCCAATCGAGTGTTATCATCAGGCCGCACAACGCTTGCCTGGTCCAGGCACACCGCAGCGTGCGCCGTTAGAACACGTGCAGACTGCAATGGCACGCCTGCGCGATGACGATCTGGAAATGCCACGCACACGGCACACCGGCAGCACTCACGCAATCTTTGATTTATAGGGGGCGTTCTTGTATGCCGATAGCATACGAAGAATTGATCGGTTCACCGATTGAACAGTTTGCTCACGAGACACGCGTGCAGGCGAACTACCTGGCCACGCGGCGATTGAAAGTCGCGTGGAATCGGCGGCATGACTTAATAAACGAATTGTGGGACCAGGAATATCCTTTTTGGCACCGTGGCCCACTCAAGTTATTCCCAACAGCCATTACTGTTGAGCCGTATACCGACGGTCAGAACACGGTACCTATTGATGCGAATAGTCAGTATGACTATGCCTTAGTAACAGTTCGGTATGGTGTCGGTCCCCGGAATTATTTGGAAGAGATCACCACCACGACCGTCCATTACACGGAGCAATACATTGGCGTGGATTTGCGGGTGTATCAGTTCCCAGCACGCCGGCCCCGGGTTGTATATACGGTGCATTTCTTCGATGGATCTGTGCCCCCTCAGAGTGCGTTTGCGTGGATCGGATGTTTAAACTCCTTTAGTTTTACCACCAAGAGTGGCGTCTATACCTTCCCGCCCAAGACGGTTTTGTATAGCCAACTGAATGCGACTAGCGATCACTTGCCGAATAATTATTGGCATTGGTCTTGGCGCGCGACGTTTGAATGGGACCCCAAAGGGTGGATGAGTTGGTTTGATCCAGACAAATTAGAATGGGCGGCGCACACAAATCAAAATGGACGGTCGATTTATCCGTATGACGAGCGGGATTTGAATCTCATTATTGGCAATGCACCTAGTTATTTGCCGAATCGAGTGACCCTATTGACGACCCGTGGCGATTTTCAGGCTGCCTATAACAAAAGCTCTATGGTCTACAATGGCTATCCAGTTTATATCAAAGCCGGAGAAGAAAATGCACAACAAAAGCGTGTGATTCGCTGGGCTGGCGCTAGCTGGGAAATTGGTGTCTTTGGGCCTGGCAATAATTGGACTCGTGTTTGGCATTCCCCGTATGATCCCTCCTTGATAGGTATTTATCGGCCAGTGAATCAGAATGATGGACGCGCAAGCATTGTAGAGTAGGGTATAGGCGATGACTCGATATTCTCGACAAGCGTTAACTGTTGCTCCCGGCGATCCGGTTTCGGCGCAGCGCTGGAACGAACTGGCCAGGGCGGCGGCACGTCATTATGAACCTGCGATTGGGGAAGTAGGGAAAGATCATGTTGTCATTAGCGCTCCCGTCCATGGCCCTGTGTTACGCGGCACCGGCGATGGTGGTGGGGGGGGTGGTGGCGGCGGGATCGTGCGGGAAATCACCATTGATGTGGTCGTCTGCAACCCCTGGAACCGTTGCGGCAGGTATATTGTCTTCCCGCAAAAACGCATTCGTCTTCCTGCATGGTGTCATATTGAAGATATTGAGCCGTCGGTAGTCCCAATTTATGAGTGCCAATCGAACGGTGGCGGGGGAAGCGGTGGTGGCGGGGGAAGCGGTGGTAGCTGGGGAAGCGGTGGTAGCGGCAGTAATGGGCAACCGCCATTGCCTTAACGCAAGCGTATGAGAGTCTATCTCTATTCTACTAAGAAAGTACAACGCCAATTACAACTCAGACCGCCGGAATATGCAGAGCAACTCCGGCAAGCAACCGTGCGTGTTGCGCCGGAAGGGTGGTATATCGACGTCGATCACCCGGCTTTTAAAGCGTTGCAGCGGCAATACCAACATCAGCCGCCCAATCCTAATGAGCCAGCCGTGCCTGTTGATGTAGTTATCCCCCTGAGCCGGGGCAGTCTGCACAACGACTTAGAACTTCAATATGCTTTACGCGCGATCCGGCGGTATTTGCGTGGTATGCAGCAGATTTGGCTCGTTGGCCATAAACCCGATTGGGTGGCAGGTGTACGGCTTCTCCCCGCTGAAGATGACACGCCTTCGAGCGACCGCAACATTATGCGGAAATTGCTGTTGGCATGTCAGCAGAAGGATGTGGCGGAGCATATTATCTTTTGGTCCGATGACCAAGTAGTATTGGTTTCCATTGCTGTCCAGCAGATGGGACCCTGGGCGTGGGGGGAAATTACGCCAGACTGGCAACCACAAACGCATTGGCACCGGCGATTAAAACGCACTGCCGACCTGCTGCGGCAGAAAGGATTGCCGACATATCATTATGATACGCATATCCCGGTGCCGTATCGGAAGGAGGAATTGCGGCGGGTGCTGGAAGAAACCCGGCAGGAGTGGGATCACGGCGACGGCGTGTGTGTGAACACCTGGGTGTGCAATCATCTGTACAAGCCGCCGGTAGAAACGGTAGATGGGCGGAAAGCGACTATCGAAGAGCCTCTTAGCTATCAAGAGATTCACGAGCAACTCCGAGGCCGCTGGTTTTTGGGGTACAACGACGCTGGTTTTACCCCAGAATTACGCCAGGTGCTCTACACTTTGTTCCCCCCTGAGGAGTTCCAGGC
>Ga0068705_10000810_pt1 | contig 15811 bp, 9 predicted proteins | sample YNPMSTMetaG_FD_65631 | JGI IMG/M metagenome (GOLD analysis project Ga0068705, IMG submission 65631) | Anoxygenic and chlorotrophic microbial mat microbial communities from Yellowstone National Park, USA - YNP MS-T MetaG | ecosystem: Environmental > Aquatic > Thermal springs > Hot (42-90C) >... | reverse complement strand
TCGGCTTTAAGACGGATTTTCCTGCCAGTGCCACGAGCGTGGGCAACTATGTGGTGGAGGATGGTACAATCCCTATTTCGCGGGCCAGCTTTGAAGGTATTGGGGGGCTGTGGGCACCCTATCGCGACCGAGAGAGTGTGGAGTATGCTATCGGGGTCGTAGCTCGTCGAGGTATAAGCGGTAGTGTTGTTTCTCCATCTATTCTGTCATGGGAGTTTTCTGTCTATCCCAATCCTACGAGCGAGCCGCCCATTTTGCGCTTTGCGCTTCCGCAGCTGGCTCCCGTTCATGTGCGTCTTGTAGATCTCACAGGCCGCACCCTCTATGAAGAGACCATTACCCCCAATAGGACCGAATTCAAGAAAGTCCTGCCCATTCGCCCAGCGGCGGGCATCTATTTACTGGGCGCTACTTATCAGGGGGCTACTATTACCCACCGCCTGATCATAGAGTAAGTCTCGTCTCAAGCGCCTCCTATCAGAAAAGCAGGGGGCACCTCGTAGAGGAGCCCCCTGCTCTGCTATAAACTTGAATCTTTTCCCTCGGAGCTTGGCAGGAGCTTTGACAGGTTTAGCTTTTCCTAGGGAGGTCATCTTCTGCAAGGGAAGGTGCTTTGATTTTCTGGGAGTAGGAGGCGCACCCGCCAGAAGCATCTGCTCCTGCCGTTTAGCTCCTTCATGAGGGAACTGCGACTCCGTGACGATACAGAATAGGTTTGTAGCATTGGGCAGGACGGTTCTCTCTGCTGGGTAGGGATTGGGCCCTGCCTATATTTGCGGCCTATGGCTATTCAGGAGTGGGTGGTGGGGGTTGGGATTGGGGCGGCGGCCGGTTTCCTAAGCGGCTTAGCGGGCGTAGGAGGCGGCATTGTGATGATTCCTCTTTTATCGTATGCCCTCGGCTATCCTCACCACACGGCTCAGGGCACCGCCCTGCTTGTGTTTTCCATCCCTGTGCTGGCAGGCAGTGCTTACACCTACTACCAAAATGGCCGAATCGACCTTTTTCTGGCTCTTTTTATTGCGTTAGGCGTGCTGCTGTCGGGGTACCTCGTCGCTGAGCGGGTGCAAAACCTCCGCAGTGAGACTCTGAACCGCATCTTTTCGGGTTTTTTGATAGTTGTGGGGTCTTATCTTATTTTCCGGGAGAAGATTTTCCGTTCTGCGGCTTCTACTGCTCCGCACAGTGTGCCCAGAGCGCAAAGGGCTTTACGAGGTATTTGGATTGGGCTTATTTCGGGCACCTTGAGTGGTCTTACGGGCGTGGGAGGCGGTATCATCATTGTGCCGCTCATTCGGTTTTTTCTTCGGTACGACCAGCATGTGGCACAAGGCACGAGCTTGGCTACCCTCAGCATGCCTGTTCTGGTAGGGGCTATGCTCCCTTATTATCACAAAGGACATGTTAATCTCCCAATGGGTTTGGCTCTGGCCATAGGGCTTTTAGGGGGCAGTATGCTTACGGCTCGTTGGGCGCAGCGCTTGCGCAGCCGAAGCTTAGAGGTTTTCTTTGGGGGCCTGGTCCTTGTGGTTGGGCTGGTCGGTCTTTTGAGATAGGGCTTTCTGTATCTTGCGCGGGCCGAAAGTACTTCTACTTATGCCATACTCCCCCGGTGCTTGGCTCTGGCTCGGGTTTCTTTCCCTGCTTTGGGCCCAAACGGGTCGCCTCCAGCTGAAGATCGTTTCTTCTGAGAATCGCCCCCTCCCATTTGCGCAGGTAGAAGTTTTAGGCCATACTTATGTGGGGGATTCGGCGGGGCGGCTGTTGTTAGTTCTGCCGGCGGGTAAGCACCGCCTTCGGGTTTCCCATGTAGAGGCCTACCCCTTAGAGACAGAGGTGTGGGTCCAATCCGGAGCGACGGAGCCCCTTACCCTAAGTCTGCGCAGCCGAGAGCTGAGCACGGATACTTTGACAATTCAGAGCGAAAAGACTAAACCCACGGCCCTTCCGGATCGTCCCTTTTTACAGCCTATTCCGATTCGGACGGAAGCCCTGCGCACCATGCCCAGCATCAAACCCGATTTAGAGAGCCGACTGGTGCTGATGGGGGCACAGTCCACGAATGAGTTTTCTTCCCAGTATCGGGTGCGGGGCGGCAACTTTGACGAGAATCTCGTTTATGCCGGTGAAGTGGAGATTTACCGGCCTTTTTCGGCTCGGAGCGGCCAGCAGGAGGGCTTGGGCTTCGTCAATCCCCTTTTGATTGAGGAGGCGTTTTTTAGTACGGGTGGGTTTGAGGCCCGATACGGAGATAAGCTGGCTTCGGTCCTGCAGGTGAGTTACAAGTGCCAGGCCCAGCCCCAGCGGCTCATAGAAATAGGCCTTCTGAGCCAGAGCCTGGCCTTCATCGGTAAAAAAGGCGGACTCTACTACACTATCGGGGGTCGGCGCTTTGCCATCGGCTATCTCCTGAATACCCTTCCCGTCAGAGGCCAATATCGTCCCGTCTTTTACGACGGGCAGGCCTACCTCTCTTGGTCCCGATTTAGAGATGGACTGGAAAAATGGCGCATAGACTTTCTGACGACGGGCCTTCTGAACCGATACCGCCTCTTCCCCCAGAGTGGGGAGGCGACCTTTGGGCTTATCAACTACGCCCTGCGGGTAAATCTGTATTTTTCAGGGGCTGAGCTGCTCCGTTATAATACAGGCCAGAGCGCTTTTACGCTCACCCATAGACCTTCTGCGCGCCTACGGCTTTCCCTCATTGGCAGCTTTTTTCAGAGCCTGGAAGACGAACTCATAGATACGGAGGGGGCCTACTTCTTGGGCGAAGTCCAGACCAACCTTGGCAGTAGCCTGTACAATGAGGTGGTAGTTCTACGGGGGGCTGGCAGCCAAATACGCCACGCCCGAAACTACTTGGATATAAGTACCACCTACTTGGAGCACCGGGGCGAATACGTCTGGCACCCTAGTCTTTGCCATCGTCTCTCTTGGGGCATACGCCCTCAGTATGAGAGTTTTCGCGACCGCGTTTATGAATGGAGTGCGCTGGACTCTGCCGACTATGTGCGCTTGGAGGAGCAGTACTTTTGGGACCAGCGCCTTTCTAACCGGCGCCTTCTGGGCTTTGTGCAACAAACCTTTCGCTGGTCGCGTTGGCGATTAGATGTGGGGCTGCGCGCCCATTATGCGGCTAATAATCGCCAGCTGGTTTGGAGCCCTCGCCTGCAAATGCTTTATCAGCCTTCGGCGCAGCTCCAGTACCGCTTTGGAGCAGGCTTTTATGCGCAGCCGCCTTTTTATCGGGAGCTACGGGCAATTGATTATCGGCTTGTCCCTCATTTGCGGGCCCAACAGAGTTTTCAGCTGGTCGGCGGCTTAGATTACGCCTTTACTCTCTGGGGCCGTCCTCTCAAGTACTTTGCCGAAATCTACTACAAGGCCCTCTGGGACCTCATCCCCTACGAAATAGAAAATGTCCGATTGCGCTACTATGGGGCCAACTCTGCCCGAGGATACGCCTATGGCTTAGACATGCGGCTCAATGGCGAGTTTTTAGCGGGTACCGACTCGTGGTTTAGTTTGAGCCTGCTGCGCACCCGAGAAAAACCCGGGGCGCTTCCGTGGATGCGACGCCCCAGCGACCAGCGCCTGAGCTTCGCTTTCTATTTTCAAGACGAGCTTCCCAGCAATCCCCTTTACAAGGTCAATATTCAGTTTGTTTTTGCGACAGGGATGCCCTTTGGGGTACCCCGCCAAATAGAGAAGCGCACGGTCTTTCAGATGCCCTTTTATAATCGGGTAGATTTGGGGCTGAGCCGGGTGATTTTGTTTTCAGAGGGGCATACCCTTCGTTCCCTTTGGATTGGCGTAGATGTTTTCAACCTTTTTCAGCGCTACAATGTCGTTTCTTATCAGTGGATAGCGGATGTGTATGGGGTTCGGTGGGCGGTGCCGAATTACCTTTCGGCTCGGCTGGTGAATTTGCGGGTTATTGCGGAGTTTTGAGCTAAGGCGCCTGCGATGGCTATGGCGATGGCATCTGTGGCGTGATGGTTATGGGGGATGGAGGCGGGGTTGAGCAGGTAATGGGGGAGCCAGGCCGCTATTTGGGCTTTGGAGGCGGAGCCTCGGCCTGTAAGGGCTTTTTTTACCTGAACGGGGGCCAGCATCTGCAGGGAAGGCCATTCCGCTTCTCTCAGAAGGGTCCAGGTGACCCCTTGCAGAGCTCCCAAGAGCAAGGCACTCCGCACATTTTTCCCAACAAAGGGCATTTCCGCGAAAGCGCCTGCAATTGTCTCGGTAGAGACTTTGAGGATTTGTTCCTTGAGCCAGCTTCGGTACTGGTCAAGACGTTCTTCTACGGAGGTAGGTGGGAAGGGGAGTACTTCTACCCTTTCTAAGGTCCAGGGGCCTGAGGAGTGGCCTTGGATAATGGCTATGGCGGTGGTTTGGAGGCCAAGGTCTATGCCCACCCATTTCATACGGGTATGCGAATGCCCCACACGGTTACATCATCCACCTGCTCTTCCAGGTCGCCTTTCCACTCTCGCCAGATTTGATTGAGGATGGCGCGGCGTTTGGGCATGGAGGGTTCTAAGTAAGTTTCTATGATAAACTCTTTGAAACGTTTGGTGCTGAAACGTTTGCCTTCGGGGCCGCCGGGCTGGTCTACGAGCCCATCGGTAAAGAGATAAAAGCAGTCGCCGGGTTCCAGCTGGACTTCGTGCTGCGTGAAGAAACGTTCTTCTTCTAACTGTTCTCCGCCGATGGGTTTTTTGTCGGGTTTGATTTCTCGCAGGTCGGGGCCTTTGAGGCAGTAATAGAGGGGCAGGTTGGCGCCAGCATAGATGAGCCGATGGGTCTTTGGGAAGTAAGAGACAACGGCTATATCCATGCCGTCGCGAGAAGGGGTTCCTTCTTCCAAATCTTGTTTGAGGGCCTGGCGCACCTCAATGTGCAGATCATGCAGGATTTGGGCGGGTTCCCACACCCGGCGCTTGTTGATGATTTGGTCTAAGAAGATGCTTCCGATCAGGCTCATGAAGGCGCCGGGCACTCCATGGCCGGTTCCATCGGCGACGATGATGAAGTACCTATCATCAAAAGGGGCAAACCAGTAGAAGTCGCCTCCTACGCCGTTACGTTCTTTGGAGCGCCAAATGATGAAGTAGTTCTCTTTGCCGAGGTAGGTATTGAGGAGGCTTTCTGGGGGGACGATGTTACGTTGGATGCGGCGGGCATAGCGAATGCTTTCTTGGATATTTTGGATAGCTTCTTCCAGTTCTTGGGTGCGTTGGGCTAATTCGCGGTTGGCCTGTTCTAATTTTTGGGCATAAGCGTGGGCCTGTTCTTCAATGACGGAAGCGGCGGAGGCGGCGACGGAGCGGAGGAAGTTGACTTCATCTAAGCGCCATTCTCGTTTGGCATACCGCTGTTCTACGCTGATGAGTCCTACGGAGCGGTTACCTACGCGGATGAGGGCGTCCATTACGCTCATGATGTGGTTGGGTTTGAAGAGGGGGAGGGCCAGTTCTCGGGTGCGCAGGTCGGAGAGGGCATCGGTGACGGCGATGACTTGTTCGAGTTCCAAGCTTTGGAAGTAGAGGGGGTAGAGGCTTCGGTTGACGACGCTGCCGGGTTCGTGGAAGTGGGGTTCTTTTTCGGCGGCGGCGATGCAGCGGGCGAGGTCTGGCTCTTCAAAGAGCCAGAGGGCGGCCCGATGGACTTTGAGGGTTTGGAGGGTGACTTCGGCAATGACTTGGAAGGCTTTTTCAATATTACCTTCTCGCAGGGCGGGGTGGGAAGCGAGGAGGGAGAGGGCGTTTTGCTGTTCTTTGAGGCGAAATTCCTGTTCTTTTTGTTCGGTGATGTCTACGAGGATGTTGATAGTTTTGACGAGCTTTTGGGTGCGGGGGTCGGTGAGGGGGGTGGTAGCGAGGATAGCCCAGAAGGTTTGGCCTAAGGCGCCTTTGAGTTCCACTTCGGATTTCCAGAGTCTACCTTGTTGGACGGTGCGCCAGTGGCCTTGGATAAGGGAGAGGGGCTGCCGTTCTGAAAAAAGCATTCCATAATGCTTTCCTTGGAGGTTTTGGGCGGAATAGCCTAAGCTCTCTAAGAAGTTTGGAGACACATAGGTGAGGTTTCCGTCGCTATCCGTTTCGAAGAGCCAGGCGGCGTTGTTGAGGGCTTCCAGCTGGGCGGAGAGCTGCATTTGAGAGGCGCGGTAGCCTTCGTTGCTGCGGCGCAGTTCTTCTGTGCTAGCCCGCAGCATTTGCTCCTGTTCGTAAGCGAGTTGGAGGGCCTTTTGGATTTCCTGCTCTTGTTGTTTTTGGAGGGTGATATCAAAGCCGACCAGAATGTACTTTTGGAGTTCGCCTTCGGCCAGGAAAACCGGGGTGATGGTCTGTTGAAGCCATAGGGGTTCGCCAAAGGCGGTTTGATAACACACGACTTCCTGCCATATTTCTCCCTGTCGGAGCCGAGCAAAGAGGCGTTCTAAGACGGCGGGGTCATCGGCTTTGCGCAGCTCCCGATAAGGGCGCCCCAAGAGGTCAGACGTTTTATACCCGAAAAGCCGCTGAAAAGACTCATTCACATAGATGATCGTTCCATCGGGGCGTAGTTCGGCTACTAAGGCGGCGGCGTTGAGGGCTTGGATTTGACCGCGCAGTTCGGCCTGGGTACGGCGCATTTCCTCGGCGGAAGCTTCCAGTTCTTCAATGTTTTGTCGGAGCTCTTCTACGAGGGATTGATTTTCTTCCAGGGAGACCAAAAGTTGCTTTTCTATGAGGCGACGGTGCCCTTGCTGGAAAAGAAGCGCGGCCACTTTGGAGAGAATGAAGAACATTTCTTTATCTTGGAGGGGCTGGTCTGGTGGGACTTCTATGAGGAAGGCGCCCACGAGGGCTTCATCCATGAGGAGGGGGAAGGCGTAGAGAGCCGTCTGGGTGGCTACGGCGATGTCGGCTAAGGGGGTTTGGTCGGAGGGGAGGGGGCCTATGATTTGTCCTTCGGCTAAGTGGTCCCGAAGCCATTGCGCAGCGGTCTCGGGTAAGTCTATGGTGTTCGTATGGGTAAGCAGGGTGGGGTCATACTTTTCTAAGCAGTGTAGACCCTTTTGCTCCTCGTCAAAGACCCAGAAGCTATACTTGGCTTCGGGAGCGATGGTAGCGGCTACTTCGGCGATGGCGGATAGGCCCTCTATAACTTCGCCCTTGAAGAGGGCGGGATTGCGCAGGAGGGCCGCTAAACTTTCCCGCTGTCGCAAAAGGCGCTCTATTTCAGCTTTATGGCCTTGTTGCAGCCGGGTAAGCCGCAAATGAAGAGACTCTATTTCCTTCTCCAGTGTCCGAATCGTGTGTTCTGCTTGATGGAGGGCCCGCTCCAACGTTTCTTTTTGGGTGCGAAGGTGCTCCAGGGGGGCCACAGCCACAATCAGCTGGGGTTTTTCCCCACGCCGCAGCCGATACGGCAAAAGATACACCAAATAATCCCCTTGATGGCCCGAGCAGATTTCGGAATGGGCTAATCCCCCCTCTTGAAGCGAGTGCAGCACTACCCCAAGGGGCATGTCTTGCACGCGATGCCAGCCTTCCGCCCGCGCAATCGCCGCAAATAAGTCATTCTGGAATACGAAAGCTCCCTCGGAGTTTGCCTGGGCTAAGGGAAAAGCATTCTGGAGAGCCCCCAACTCTAAACGAAGTTTTTCTATCTGCTCCCGCAGTTCTACCTCGGCTCTCTGAAAATTCTGGATAGTTTCTTGAAGGCTGGCTTGCAGCTCCGTGTTTTGTGCTTCTAATTGGTTTAGGTTTTCTCGGATGATTTTGAGTTTTTGCCAGGCTTCTCCGAGGAGGTTTGACCATTCGGCTTCTTCGGAGTCGGAGGATTGATATTTAGGCCAGGCTTGGAGGAGAGCTGTGAGGGCCTGCCATCGGCGCAGCAGGTGATTGTAGGCTTCGCTGAGAGCTTGGAGTGAGGAGGAGAGAGGAGGCATTTTTTCGCCGCTGGCGATGGCGCTGAGAGCTCGGCGTAAGGATTCTTCTTCTGTTCGTCCCGCCCGCCATATAACCACCCCCACCACGAAAAGCCAAACCCCCATCGCTATCCCTACTCCCATTAGCCACCAACGCCGCTCCCTATAATAGTGCTCCACCTCTTGCGCATGTACTTCCTTTATCCGCTCTCGGACTTTGCGAAAAGCCGTCTCAATATCGGCGTTGGTTTTAGGGGCTTGCGTGAAGTAAGTCTCAATCACACTCATCAGAGCTGCTTTGTCATTGGGGCTATTGGCTATGGTTCTGCTCCAACTGCTTAGGCGTTTTTCCCACTCTAAGGTTGTGCGGGTCAGTTCTTTGAGATAACTTGGGGGTAGAATGCCCTTGGCGTTAGGTTCTATATCCTTATTCAGGCGATGGAATAAGTTGATATGCGGATAAAGTGTGGGGGGCAGGGACCGTTCCAGGACTCTGGAGAAAAGTTCGGCCTCAAATCTGAGCTGTAAGCGCCAGACTTCTACTTCGGTCTCGTTGAGGGCGGTTTGGAGGGCTATCACTCGCTGTAAGAAGGCTTGATAGTCCCTTTCTAAGCGATAGAGCATCCCCCCTCCCAAAAGCCCTAAAAGTCCAAGTCCAACAAACCCAACTAAAGTCCAGTACCGCGCGCGCCTAAGGCCTCCTACCATGGCACTAAGTTAGGCATTTTCAGGGGAGGGGGGCCTGAAAGCTTAGGAGAAATTGCACTTTTCCTACTCGGGCTTCCTCGATGGGCCAATACAAACTGGCTTCAAAGGGAAGCCCCATCACCTGAAACTTAATGCCCGTCCCCATGCTCATCAGAAATGGACTGCGCAAAGTCTGAACCGTGATCACTAAGGGGGGTTTGTAGATATACTCGGCGTCTATGGGATTTTTTTGGGAGAAGGGATTCCCCGTGCTCCAAGTTGTGGCTGCGTAAAAGCCGACTTTCCATTCCAGGTTATAGATGGGCCGAGTAGGTAGGACGGGGGGCGGGTTCAGGGCCAGGAGGGGAATCCGCATGGCTATCCCCCCAAGTAGGAGGTTTCGGCCGCGACGCACATGATAAGGATACCCTGGCAGGCTGATAAAAGTATTCAGATAATATCCGCCTACAGGCCCCAATAGCGGTAATTGAGAGCGGTTTTGCACTTCGTAGTTGACCCAGTTAGGAATTCCCCCTAAGAGAAAGAACCGAGGATTAGTGGGGCTTCCCAGAGCGGCTTGGCCGACCACATCGGCCACTAACCAAGATAGGATAGGCTGGTGCCAGGCTCCTTCCGCATGAAGGAGTCCGAAACGGCTTAGGGTTCCACGCCGGTATAGCTCCCCGCTCAAAGCTATGCGACGTCCCCGCCACAAAAAGGCCTCCCGATAAGAGAGCTTCTGGTAAGCTATGCCCAGTCGCCCGCCCCAATAGACTCCCTCCGCATCATACGTTACCTGGTCCCGCAAAGTCAAATCATAGCGCCGACTGTACAAAAAGAGCCCAGCCCCTGAAAATTCCCATTCTCCGCGGGGCCCCCTGAGCACTTTGACCCCGCCTTCGCCTGCCCAGCTCAAAAGCCGCAGCCCCTGCCCATACCGACGCTCAGAAAAGTAATGCATCTGCCGATGCCCCTGGAAGTACGGCCGCCACCAACCCGTCCGCTTCTGAAAACCCAGCCAAAGCTCAGAACTTCTGAGGTCTACATAAGGCCGCCACGCCCCCCATACATAATATCGCCCCGAAAAAGTTTCTACCCCTGTCTGAATGTGCAATCCCAGCCGAATCAGGGGATGCAGAACAGGGACTACCCGAATCCCCTGCCACAAGCCTTGAGAAACTCCCCGCCCCCAATCTTGGACTTTTACCGAGTCTGGATAAAAATACTTGCCTCTGGGGATAGGGGGGCTCATCTGCCGGCGAGCTTTGCGACGAGGCCGTTCCAGCTCTTCATCAAAGTAGTAAAAGGCGCCCCGGCTTTTGCGCGGCGTATCTTGAAGGGCAGTGTCAGCCTTTTCCACAGGAAGGCGAGGTATACTGGCCTGAGGATAGCGGCTGAGCTTCTGCAAACGCATTTGAATAGCTTCCGCCGCATACACATCGGGATAGCTCGTTCCCCCTTCTAAAAGGGTATCCCATGAAACGCTCCCGATGGCTTTCTTTCCGCCGAGGCGATAAGAGATATAGTAGGCTCTTTCTGGCCCTGCGCCTATCCAGCGGATAAGACCCGGTGCGCTCCAAGCACTGGGATACATCGTATCCGACATCACGATCCAAGCACGCCATCGTCCCTCTAAGTTTTGGGCCGAAACAAGGGTATCGCCGCGCTGGAGCCAACCTCCGCCCCAATCCTGGACTAACTCTCGGTGCACCCACCGGCCCGGCCCTTCCGCCCACCCGTAATTTCTCCACACATCCCCATACCCACTATGTCCCACGCTATCCGCCTGCCATAAGTAATAGAGCTCCCGACCTGTCCAGAAAACCTCCTTTTTGTCTCCGGGTTTTTGCGTAAGCGCTCTGAGCCGATCCCGCCGTACATCAAACTCATATACCTGAGCATCCCCATCTTCCCAGCCCACAAGCAGAAGAGTCTCTTCATCTCGCCAAGCCAGGCTACTGATACCCCTCAGGGTGAGCGAGTGAGCGCTGGCCCCCTCCTCCTTTTGGGGATTCCACACCCAAAGAACCGTTCCTGTGGGCCCATAACTAACCCAAGCCAGCTGCCCAGCCGCAGAATACCCCAGCGGCAAACAACCTATCTCATAGAACCCATAATACCCCCCCCCTCCTACCCACCGAAAACTGCCCGGCAATCGTACCCTCTCTCCGGTGGGCAGGATGTGCCAGTACTCTATGCGGCTCGTTTGGCTATCCCATAGGACAGCCGCTATCTCGCCCTTTCGGGAAACAGCCGCTTCTATGATGGACCTCCCCTCCAGAGCAGGAATAGCAGGAAATGCGGTTTCTGAGCTGGGCACACCTTTTCGCAGGTCTTCCAGAAATTTCATCCACTTTTCTGTGAGCTCTTCTTCGGAGATATTTAGGGTAAGGTTTAGAGCTTCGGAAACATTGCGGGTGAGTCGGACCATGTAGAGGAGGTCTATCAATTTTTTCTGACCATAGTTGCGGTATAGCCAATACCAGATCGCCTTGTACAAGGAGCGATAAGTGGGGGAGGGAGCGGCTTCGCGTTGCCAGAGCCGCCTCAGGTGGTAGGGATGTTCTACGGAAAGCCGAATTCGGTCTGCAGTAGTCCAGCCTTCCCCCCACAAAAAGGCAAATCCCCACAAAAACCAGTCTGGCATATAAAGGAGTGTGCGATTTTGAAAGCGCGTACCCCCACCATAATAAAATTGGGTTAGAAAAAGCGCTGTAACCTCGGCACGCACCTGTCCAACGAAGGCAGGCTTGTCTGCGAGCCGAACTATCTCAGCTAAGTTAGGAGGAGCCGCCAGGGCACTGGTGATTCGCCAACGGGGAGTATGCCCATAGCTATACAGATGGGGATGCAAACGAAGAGCTATCTGCCCTTCTACCTGATAGTCAAAAAGGTAAGTAAGCTCCTCATAGACATCCCGGGCATATAGGATAACCTCCCGGGCCGTAGCCTCCTGCCCAGCCTTGTAATACACTAAAATAGGCCCACTCTCCATAACGAACCACGGACCTTGCGCAGCCCCTTCATAAACCGGAAGAGAAGTGCTTTGCCCAAAAAGCATCCCTATCATCAGAAGCCCTTTATGCCATACCCTTGACACTGCCCTAAATAAACGAATTTTGCCCCATGCGAAACCTACTTGCCTTTATAGCCTTGAGCATGCTCCTATGGGGACAAAAAAAGCAAAAAGAAAATGAGCCTGCCAAGTCCCAAGGTCCTAAAATAGACTCTCTTGCTATCAGAATTTATCAACAAGCAGCGCGCTACAACGACCCTATTGTAAAAATTTATGCGCTTCATCACCGGATAGCTACTGAAGGCGCCTCTTTTAGTCTGTTGGATACTTTGGCGCAGGCCTACTTTGAAGCAGGCTTTTATAGGCAGGCTATCGCTGTGGTGGATGAGATTCTACCCCAGCAGCCCCGAAATGCCACCCTCGCCGAAATCAAAGCCTTGAGCTATTACTACCTTCAAGATATCAAAAAAGCCGTAGAAGCTTATGAGAAGTTGTATGAGATTACGAGTGATCCCCTTCATCTATACCAGGTTATTACTTTGCAGTTCAATCTTCAGCGCTACGGGGAGTGCCAAGCGAATATTGACAAGCTCTTGAGCCTGCCCGAGAGTGCGCAAGCTCAGGTGCGTATCACGACGCCTGATGGCCAAACGCAGGAGATTCCTTTGCGGGCTGCCGCCTACAATGTGCGCGGGGTTATCCTCCGCCTCCAGAAAGAATATCTTAAGGCCAAAGAGGCCTTTGAAAAAGCCCTCCAAATCGCCCCAGATTTCCTCTTAGCTAAGGGTAACTTAGACGACATGCAAAAAGAAATATCCCCCCCTAACCCAAACAAGAAAAACTAAAACTTTACCCGATCTCTCTTAGCCAGATCTTAAGAAATAAAGTCCCATCCCAACTGCTGGGCATAGCCTTTTTTATAAGGTTAGTGATTTTATTTATTTGTCTTATTGGCCTCTATGTCTGTACAGGTTTATCTGATGGGCCTATGTATGTGTATTTTTTCTCCATCTTATTTCCTCTTGGACCTATTCATCATCCGGATTCTTTGGAGGAGGTTATGACTTTGGTCCGCCGGCTGGAAGCCCACACGAGCTATGCCTATGGTGGGTATCTTGCAGGGGCTGAGGCGAGCCATTTTTTGAGGAATGAATCCTGTACTCAGTTAAGGTTTTACAGCCTACTCCCTTCCTATCTCTGGTATGTCGTACTTTTGCCTCATGATCTGGAGCTACATAGATTCGGGCGTTGGGGGGGCTAATTTGGCAGGGGCTCTTAGCTGCAGATGTCACCTTGGAGCCTCTCCTGATAGAGCTTTTTATGAGAATATGGATAAGATTTTGATTTTTCGTTGGCTGAGCTGGGGACGCTGTAGAGTTTTTGAGGGGGGGCTTTTTGTGTACAGCTCGCGCCCTTGTATTAGGGCCTGTATCACCCCTGGTTTCTCTAAAACGCCCTTAGAACTAATCCATATCCACTAATTACCATCTGAGAGTTATGCAGAAAGAAGTTCCGCCAAATAATCCGGATACAAGCATCACGCCCTCTCAAACTTCCCCTCTTTTAATGGGGTTTTATGAGAGGTTGAGGGCCTTTGCTTTTCGGATTCCTTATGCAGCGTTTTTATTGTGGCCCACTATCTACTTCTATTATTCTATCTATGCCTATCAGCCATATCGTGTTTTTCTAGTCCGAATCATAATCTATGCTCTGATAAATCTTATTGTTTATGGATTGGCTTATCTTCTTGCTGGTTCGAGGGAACGGGCCACGGTGGGCACGGTATCATTCTTTCTTAGCCCCGGGATAGTACCTGAAAGAGTTCAAGTATTTTGGAAAGTACATCCGGAAGCGCTGCTCATCCCGATTATTATCTTTCCGTTGCTTCGTTTATTAAGAATAGGTCAGCGGATAGACAGAGTGATTCACCTGGCCGTGCCTATGTTGATGATACTCCTTCATTTTCGTTTAGTACCGCGCTGGGTGAAGTATTACTATTATTACCGCAAGCCATTTCCGGCGGAGTGTCCATCACCGACTATTCGGGATACCTCTTATACTTATCCCGACATTTACTGCTTAGTTTTTGATGCTTTTGGGCATCCAGATACGCTCAGGAGGTACCTGAATATACCTCTTTCTTATCCTAATAAACTTATGCAAGAGGGATTTGCCACGACTTCTATACATACACCATTCAAAGGTACCCTTTATAGTCTTTATCATTTTTTATCTCCAAATGGCTCTTATTGGTCGTCTTCTTTTAAGGCGCATGTTAGCCAGTGGGGGGCTTATGATATAGTAGCTTACACCTCTCTTCCTCTCACTCTGCGAGAAAGAGGATACTATCTTACGGGACCTTTGCCTGCCTACTATGCATTACAATACATGCCTTGCTTCAGTTTCCATAGCTACAATAATATTTTTGACATGACTTTCCCTTACGCCCCCCACTGGGGTGTATTTGCTTGGCATTATATTACACTATCACAGAAAACGAACCTTCCTATTCAAACAAATCCTACTTTTTACTACTACCACCTCCTTACCTCTCATTATCCTTATGTCTTTGATACGAGTGGGCATTATCATCGCTCTCTAAGAGATGATATGACTACTTTACGGGCGAGTTTTATTTATACGGAAAAATTGCTCCTAAGACTTATAGACGACATCCGAAGGGGTCGGCAGGGCAATCCCCGGCCCTATGCGATCTTACTTTTTTCTGATCATGGGCCTCATGGGTTGGCTGAGGCTCCTTATGATTTGGGTCGGGATACGGCGCAACTTATCGCGTGTAGTGCGTTTGCTGCGCTTTATACTTCCTGGGAACTTCCCGATAGTATTCGGCAAGCCTTTCTCCGAGCTGCTAACTACCAGGATTTAGGGCGGATCGTCCTTCAAATAGCAAATCCCGTATCTAAGCAAGTTTCTGCCCCGAGCTCCCCTATGGAAGGCCAATAAGCCTTATCTTTGTCCCATGATATAGAATTATGTAGACCCTGGTATTGGGGGGCTAATTCTCCAGGGGTTAATTGCTGGTGCTGCCTCTATTTAGCTTTTCTTTAGAAGAGATATTCCTGCTTTATTCAGAAAAATCATAAGAAAGAAAAGGGATTCCTTTTTGTATTTTTTTGATTTCATCCCCTTATGAACCTATTCATCATCAGGACCCATCAGAGGAGGCTATGACTTTGGCTCACCGACTGGAAGCCAACTCGAACTATGCTTATGGTGGGTATTTTGCAGGGGCTGAGGCGAACCATTTTTTGAGGAATGAGTCCTGTACTCAGTTAGGTTTTTACAATCTACTCCCTTCGTGTTTCTGGTAGTTCCTATCTTTGCCTCATGATTTGGAGCTACATAGATTCGGTGGTGGGGGCTGATTTGGGCAGAGGTTTTTGGCTGCAGATGCCACCTTGGAGCCTCTCCTGTGGAGCTATTTATGAGGAATATGGATAAGATTTTGATTTTTCGTTGGCTGGGCTGGATACGCTGTAGAGTTTTTGAGGGGGGGCTCTTCGTGCACAGATCGTGCCCTTGTAGTGGGGCCTATGTCACCCTTGGTTTCTCCCAGAACTCCCTTAGAATTACCCTCTGAGAGATATGCAGAAAGAAGTCCCACCAAATAATCCGGATACAAGCATCACGCCCTCTCAAACTTCCCCTCTCCTAATGGGGTTTTATGAGAGGTTGGGGGCCTTTGCTTTTCGCATTCCTTATGCAGCGTTTTTATTGTGGCCTACTATCTGCTTCTATTATTCTATCTATTGCTATCAGCCATATCGTGTTTTTCTAGTCCGAATCATAATCTATGCTCTGATAAATCTTATTGTTTATGGATTGGCTTATCTTCTTGCTGGTTCAAGGGAACGGGCCACGGTGGGCACGGTATTATTCTTTGTTAGCCCCTGGATACTACCTGAAAGAGTTCAAGTATTTTGGAAAGTGCATCCAGAAGCGCTGCTCATCCCGATTGTTATCTTTCCGCTGCTTCGTTTATTAAGAATAGGTCGGCGGATAAACAGAGTAATTCACCTGACTGCGGCTATATTGATGATACTTCTTCATTTTCGTTTAGGATTACGGTGGGTGAGGAATCACTATTATTATGGTAAGCCATTTCCGGCGGAGTGTCCATCACCGACTATTCGGGATACCTCTTATACTTATCCCGACATTTACTG
>Ga0068705_10000800_pt1 | contig 15906 bp, 11 predicted proteins | sample YNPMSTMetaG_FD_65631 | JGI IMG/M metagenome (GOLD analysis project Ga0068705, IMG submission 65631) | Anoxygenic and chlorotrophic microbial mat microbial communities from Yellowstone National Park, USA - YNP MS-T MetaG | ecosystem: Environmental > Aquatic > Thermal springs > Hot (42-90C) >... | reverse complement strand
AACAATAGGTGATTGAACTTCAAGAACAGAGGTGGAGACATGCATCAGCGTCATTTTCCAGCCTTGAGCAAGCCGGTTTCCGAAATTGGGATTGGAACGTGGCAACTCGGTGGGACGGAATGGGGTGATGTGCCTGAGGAGGAGGCCCTATCGACGTTGGCGGCGGCAGCCGACGTCGGTGTGACGTTCATTGATACTGCCGACATCTATGGCCTGGGACGAAGCGAGTCTTTGATCGGTCGCTTTCTCAAGGGGCGTCCCGATAGAGATCGGTTTGTTGTGGCGACGAAGCTCGGCCGTCATCCCGAACCAGGATGGCCAGCCAATTTCACTCGCGACATCGTTCGCAAGCATACGGAAGATTCCTTGCGGCGGCTGGGCGTGGATGTGATCGATTTGACGCAAACACACAGTTTGCCGCTTGAAGTGATGCGCGACACGGGAATCTTTGATTTCTTACGTGAGCTTCGTGATGAGGGCAAGATCAAGGCCTTCGGAGCAAGTGTTGAGAGTGTTGAGGAGGCGCTCTTCTGCCTCGACGTGGAGGGCATGGCATCACTTCAAATCATCTTCAATATCTTTCGCCAGAAGCCAATCGATGCCCTTTTTGACCAGGCTCAGGCAAAGGGGATTGCGCTCATCATTCGTCTTCCCCTCGCCAGCGGCTTGCTTGCGGGGAAGTTCACACAGGCCACGACGTTTGCTCCTAATGACCATCGCTCGTTCAATCGCGATGGCGAGAAATTCAATGTGGGAGAAACGTTTGCTGGTTTACCCTTTGAGAAAGGCTTGCAACTTGTGGAAAAGATTCGTCCCTGGGTACCGGCTGGAATGACGATGGCGCAAATGGCCCTCCGCTGGTGTCTCGATTTTGAGGCCGTTACAACCGTGATTCCCGGGGCGAAGAGGCCAGATCAGGCCCGTGCCAATGCTGCGGCCAGCGACCTTCCCATGTTATCGCCGACGCTTCACAATCGTTTGGGCCGCTTTTATGAGACCCAAGTTGCACCGTATATTCGCGGCAAGTATTGACGCCGTGTTTCCCTCGGCAGTGACCTTTCACCGAGTGAAAAAGGTGTATCGTGCCCATATGGAGGGGCATGCTTGTCACGCCCGAGGAATCGGAATGGATGATCCAACGTTGCGCGGCGGACGCGACAAGCGCGTCCCTCCGACGGCGAAGTCGGAGGGGCACGCTCGTCGTGCCCGCTGAAATGCAATGGACGGCCCAACGTGATGCATCGGACCTGACAAGCAGGTCCCTCCATATTGATCGTCTTACCTGTAAATCTGACGCAACCACAAATGGAGCTTGTCTTTTTTAGGCAGCGCAGCGCAGGTCGAAGTGAAACCTTCACTATCGTGGTTGTCAAGATGTGAATAGTCTGATTTTCTGCTCCGACGTCCAAAGACCACTTTCCGCGAAACGTCAGAAGGCGATATGATGACGTGAGGACTCGGCAAGGTGGTTTATTTTGCCATGTGGTCTGCACATTTCTCGCGGAGGGCATGGTGCAGGACCAAGCGATGTCCGGATTGAATGATGACGGAGGAGCGAGGACGGCATGAAAGCTTGCGCAGATATAAGGCGGGCCGCCCTGAGAATGGTTGTTTGGGCCGTTGCAGCATTCTTTACTGTCTGGCCCGTTCACTCGGAAGAGCTACCTCAAGCCACGGTGCGATATAACGCGGCTGCCCGGCTTCACAATCTTCAGTCGTGGGACCTGGCAGCCCCCGAATGGCAAGGCTTCGTCAAAGACTTTCCTGACGATCCGCGTATTGGGCGTGCGTATCACTACCTGGGCGTGTGTCTTTACAATCAGCAGAAATACCTGGAAGCGGCGGAGGCTTTTCGACAATCGCTGACCAGGGATCTGGAGACCGAGCTGGCTGAGCTTTCCCTCCTTTATCAAGGAATCTCGCTCTTTGATGCTGCCCAAGATCAAAAGGCCGAACTGTACGCCCAGGCCCGTTCTGCGTTCGAGAAATATTTGAAAAACTACCCAAAGGGAAAGCACACTGGAGAGGCGGCTTATTACGCAGCCGAATGTTTGTATTTTCAGGACCGGAAAGAGGATGCCGCCCGCGCTTACCGCCAGTTTCTCCAGCAATTTCGTGATCATCCGCGAACCCCAGATGTTCTCCTGGCACTTGCTGCTTGCGAAGAAGAGCTTGGAAATCGCCAGGCCGCACTCAACGATTATCAAGCATTTCTCCGGCAGTACGCGCAACACCCACGGGCAATGGAGGCCCAATATCGCTTGGGGGAGGTCTCTTATGCTCTTGGCAATTTCCCGGAAGCAGAGTTGGCCTTTCGAAAGGCGGGAGCCGATTCACGTTTTCGCGATGCTGATTTGGCCGTCATTCGCACCGGCGATGCCCTTGTCCAGTTGAAGAGATATGATGAGGCAGCGCAACAATATGCCGGTGTCGAGAAACGATTTCCCAACTCATCCCGGGTCGCCCAGGCCATACTGGCCGCTGGTCGATGTTATTATCTCTCTGGAAATTACGAGAACGCTCTTTCCCTGCTAACTCGTGCCTCGCAGGCTGATGAGACACAAGCGGAGGCCCTTCACTGGTTGGCACGGTGCTATCTCAAAAAGAATCAACCCGATCAAGTCATTGCCGCCGTTCAGAAATCAGCAATTGAGCGGGCGCAACCGCTTTGGGCAGCGCATTTAACACTGGACCGTGCCGATGCGCTTTATCAGATTCCAGAGCGTCGGACGGAGGCTATTCAAGAGTATGTCCGCGCCGCGGAACTGGCACAGCAGAGCAATGATGGCGACCTGGCCGGCGATGCCCTTTATGCTGCGGCACATACGGCCTTGACTGTGGGGCAACTTACCGAGGCCCGCAAGTACGCGGCCATGTTCCAGTCGCAATATGGAAACCATGCGTTGGCTGCAGATGTCTTACAGATCCTCGCCGAGTGCGAGCTTGCTGAAGGTAAACATGATGTCGCCTACAAGACGTATGCCAAGTTGCTCGAACAGTTTCGCAGTCATCCGCAAGCGAATGTGTGGCGGCTGCGGCAGATCATGGCCCTCCAGCTCAACGGCAAACACGCAGATGTTATCAAACAAATCGAGATGCTCCTCCCTCAGTTGCAGGAAAAAGCTGATCAAGGCACCGCCTACACATTGCTGGGTGCGAGTCAGCTCGAATTGGGACAGCTCAAACCGGCCGAGGAGTCCCTCCTTCTGGCCCTCAGTCGGTCCCCGCAGGAAGATAAGGCCATGCTTTTGCTGGCATCGACTTACTTTCGACAAGGACGAGCCCAAGATGCGCGGGCGACCGTCGAAAAGCTGATCAAGGATTTTCCCAAGAGTAGCATCCTCGATCGCGCTTATTACCGGCTTGGTGAATACTGTTTTGCCTTAGGTGATTGGGCAGCCGCCGAGGCGGCGTATCGGCACGTGATCAAGAATTTTTCTCAAAGCCCATTGCTCCCTGCTGCGACACACGAATTGGCATGCACATTGATCAAGGCCAATCGATCAAACGAGGCCGAGAAGGTCCTGCTAACGTTGCTCGAACAATACCCCAAGGACGCAGTCACACCGCGTTCTCGATACGTCCTGGGTGTGCTTTACAGTCAGATGAATCAGCCTGACCGTGCTGTGGAGATGATCACTCAGGCCCTCAACGGTGGTCTGGAAGGGGCCGAACGATCGACAGCTCGTTACACGCTCGGGATGATCGCGATTTCACGAAAAGATTACGATCGCGCCATTCAGGTCTTCTCTCAGATTCTGAACGATGATCCGCAATTCGCCGATGCCGATAAGGTGATTTATCAGTGGGCGTGGGCGCTGAAACTGGCTGGCAAAGAGGAAGAAGCCCTCAAGCAGTTTGGCCGGTTGATTGAAGAATACTCCTCAAGTCCCTTCAAGCCGGAGGCAGAGTATCACCTGGCGGGTAAGTTTTATAACCAGCAAGATTTCCTTCAAGCAGCCCAGCATTACCATGCTGCCTTTCAACAGGCGCAAAATGCCGACCTTAAAGAGAAAGCCGTCCATCGCCTCGGTTGGTGTTATTTCAAATCGGGACAGTATGACAAAGCTTATCAGACGTTTGCTTATCAGCGCGGCAATTTTCCCCAGGGATCTTTGTTTGCGGATGGGGCGTTCATGGAGGCAGAATCACTCTTTCATCTTGCGAAATATGCCGAGGCCCTTGCTGCCTACGAACGGCTGCCAGAGCTGGATACTGAGGGTTTCGAAATCCTGCGACTTCTCCACGCGGGACAGGCGGCTTCTCGGTTAAATCAATTCGAAAAAGCCATTGCTTTTTTAAACCGGTGTTTGACGAAGTTTCCCGCGGCCCCGGAAATCGTTCAAGTGGAGTTTGAAATCGGTTACGTCCACTACCAGCGCAATGACTTCCAGCAAGCGATGAAACATTTTCAGGAGGTCGTAGGAAAGGCAACAGATGAAACGGCAGCGCGTGCCCAGTTCATGATCGGAGAAATTCAATTCCAACAGAAGGAATACGAAAATGCAGTGAAAAGCTTTTTCCGCGTGGCGTACGGTTTCAACAGTCCCCAGTGGCAGGCGGCTGCCCTGTTTGAATCCGCCCGTTGTTTCGAGATGTTGAAGAAGCCTGAACAGGCGGCCCAGATGTATCGGGAATTGATCGAGAAGTTTCCACAAAGTGATCGGATAGCCGATGCAAAGGCCAAACTCGAGGTCCTAAAGCAATAACCGATTGGCTCCTGGGCTGGATGGTTTGAGGATCAATTGCGTCCAATAGTCGGTTATCGCGTGACCAAACAGTGAGATTGAGAAATGCCTCATACCTTGACTGTCAAGCAAAAACGAACCGCCAATGTTAACAGGTTGGTGCTCGTTGTGACTGCTTTCGTCCTGGGGTTTTCAGCTGTTTTCTTCTCAGGAACTGGCCTTGCGCAGGTTCCCGCTTCCCAGCCCGGTGATGGAAATGGCGTTTCGGCCTCGAGCGCCTCGGCAGGGACATCTCAGCAGCGGCCTGACTGGACGCAGGTGGATCAAAAAGCCGCGGAAGCCCTGGCCGCTTCTGAACCAACCATGGAATCATCAGGAGAAACGCCGACCAATCAGAAGCTTCCCAGGATCAATGTCCTTGATCTGGCCTTTCGTGGTGGTGTGCTGATGATTCCAATTACGCTGATGTCCGTGCTGACGGTGATTTTCGGCCTGGAACGAGCTCTTGGATTACGACGGAGAAAGATCGTTCCCGGTCAGTTGATCCGTGGGCTAGGCGCTACTTTGGAAGAAAAGCGGGGATTCGATCCCCGAGCCATCTATCGTCTGGCGCAGCGACATCCTTCGGCGGCAGCCAATGTTCTTAAGGCGATGCTCCTCAAGATAGGACGACCACTGCCAGAAATCGAACAGGCCATGCGGGACGCCACCGAGCGAGAGGCCGATCGGCTTTATGGTAATGTTCGATTTCTCACCCTCTCGGCAGCGGTCACACCTTTGCTTGGGCTATTGGGAACGGTTCAAGGCATGATTCAAGCATTCTTCGTCACATCGCATCTTCCAACAGGTGCCGACCGGGCAGAAATGCTTGCCCAGGGTATTTATACGGCGTTAGTTACCACGTTTGCTGGACTTTGCGTGGCCATTCCGGCCTCCGTGTTGGCGCATTATTTCGAGGGACGCATTCAAAAACTCTTAAGAGAGCTGAACGAGTCGCTACTGGGTCTTCTTCCTCAATTGGAGTCTTTTGAGGGCCGTCTTCGGGTTGATCCGGAGCAGTTGTCATTAGCAGAAACCACGATCAAGCGAGACGTGCCTCAGCCGCCGCCACCTCCCGCTCCGACACGATCAGGAGCCGTTCCATGAGTGTCCTCATTCGCAATAAGAGTCGCGCTTTAGAATCCTTGACTATGACACCACTGATCGACGTGGTGTTTAATCTCCTGATTTTCTTTCTCATCGCGAGCAAGTTCGCGGAGGAAGAACGGGAACTGCCTGTCAAACTCCCGGATGCCAGCGAGGCACAGCCTCTGTTGAGCAGACCAAAAGAGCTTTTTATCAATATTGATCAAAATGGTCGGTATTATGTTGGCGGAAAAACGTTGACATTACCCCAGCTCGAAAAGATCCTCATCGAAGCCTGGTCGGCCAATCCCAGCCGGACGACGGTTATCATTCGTGCCGACGAGAGTTGTCGATTGCAGCCCGTGGTTTCGGCAATCAATGCATGTAAGAAAGCCCACATTACGGATTACCGATTGGCAACCAGAAAGACAGGCCCACCGCAGAACGCAACGCAGGGGACTCCAGAACCTTGATCAAAAGCAAGGCAATCGTTTGTGGTTTCGCGATGGTTTTTACGGTTTTAGGAAACGGCATTGTGTGCCCCGATGGCACGTCCTGATCGAGAATCGAATCGCTGGTCGAAGTCAGTTGTTCGCAAGATTGTCAGCGAACATCTAGGCGATTTTGATGAACAGGTTTGGCCGGTGAACCTGGCCATTCTGGTGTTTGCCGGTTTTGTGACGGGAATCGTTCTCGCGGCGACGGAAGATTTTTTTGATCCGCGGCCATTTTATAATGGGTTCGTTCGGCTCGGAGTGGTGGCGGTCCTGGTGGTTATCCTTCTTGCAAGCACCACCTGGCTTAAGGCCCCAACGGCCCGACGCGTTCAGTTTTGCGTCATCCTCAGTTTATTTCTCCACATGGTTCTTGCGGTGTTTCTGCGCGAGCAGTACCTGAAACTCGTCGCGTTTCTGCGGGAACAGACAATCCAGGCCATGGTGGAGGAAGATATCATCACGGTCCCTGACTATGTCGAAGATTCGTTTGAAGAGCCAGGAACGCTTTCGGAGTATGAGCAACCTGCCAAGGTTGTACCCTCCGAACGCGATGCGGCAACAGAAATCGCTCCCGAATCTCCCCGGGTTCCGTCTAGCGATGAGATCGTTCCACAGTCACGTCCGGAGAATTCTCTCCCTGAGCAGGCCGCCCCGGTCCCCCCGCAACGTCATTCCCTTCAGACCCCCGAGCGAGTGCGGGAGGAACAGCCTTCCCCGATTCGTCAACCGGATCGTGATTCAGCAGTGATGGCCGAGACGGCCACTCTTCAACCACCGATCGATTTACAACCATCGAGGCCACCAGAGATCGGGCCACAGGACCAGGTTGTGCGAGAATCGCGGGTTTCGGAACCGTTGCTTCAGCAGAGACAATCTTCCGCTGTTGACCTTTCGGCTCCAGAAAATCTGCCTCGAACAACGATTGAGAGAAATCCGGAAACTCGATTGACAAATGTTCCACGACGTCAACCATTCGCTTCGCAATCGCTCTCGTCGATTCGTCCCGAGATTGCACAGATTCCTATGGGCGGGGTCACATCACCTCGCGAGTTGGAACCTGCCAATCGTCCCGTCAGTCAGCAGACGACCTCCGCGCCACTGGTCACTGCCGCAGATCGGTTGCCGGCGGAACAATTGTGGACGCCACCGGGGCAATCGCCGGCGCTTCGAGAGGGGACTCCGCAGATTGACACTGTTGCTCAGGCAGGTGCCTCGCGGAGAACGGCACCCCATCGGCCAGATGCATTAAAGTCCGTCGCTCAGTGGGATGCTTCGTTGCCGGAAGTGCCGAGTTCCAGCATCCAATCAGGACCTTCGCAGTCCCTGGAAGCACGCGAAACAAATCTTGCCCCTTCTGTCACAGCGTTTAATTCAGCGTCTGGTGCGTTGAATTTAGGGGGACAGGCAGCAGATAGCCCCTCAGCGATGGCAGCGACCATTGCCCAGGACTACGGCATGTCCCGATTGGGTCAGGCCCCCGGTACCAGCACCGGCCGTGGGGAGGGCGAGACACTCGGAAGTGGTTTTGACACGACACTTACGCAAGCACAAGGGGTTCGAGCGGCGGGGCGTTCTCCAGGGCTTCCTTCTCTGGTTTCACCTGAGCTAAATAACGTCGGCAGCGGCGGGCCGGTTGGAGGTATTGCAGAAAGCAGCAGCTCTCAATTTGGTACTCTTGGGGACAAATTGGCGGTCGGCCGCAGTTCTGACGGGACAGGTCAGGCCCCGCTTCTCGGAACGCATTCCGTCGTTGACGGTGAATCTGATGCCGTTGCGAGCGGCCAAGGTCTGAGAGGCACGTTTGGGCCAACCGTGTCAGGTATTGTCAGACGCTCGACCGACGAGGCCGCCATTATGGGAAATCTGTCGGTTGCGTCGGGAGGGACGGCATTAGGTCGCGGCCGTCAACCGGGCGGCAGTCGCCTCCCCGGTGAATCTTCGGCGGAAATGTCCGGCGGAGCAGGGAGCCCTGTTTCTCCCGGTACGGAAGGAGTTGCCGGAGCATCGCAGCAGAAAGGTGGTCCGGGAGGAGACGGCTTACTCCAAAACGGATTATCGGGCACGAGTCAGCGTGGAACCGAAATTGCAGCGGCGGCAGTGGGGGGACAACCTCGGCTTTTGGGTTCGCACGGAGAGAATGACACAGGTTATTTGACGTCCTCGCTGCTGGCGGGCAGGACTCCTGGAGGCGGAGGACGCCCCGAGCGGCTCTCGGTTACTCCGGTAGTCGTCGGCGGCGCGGGACCCGGGCGAACAGCGGGCCGTCAGCAACTCACCGGTGTTGCCGATCTCGATCCTGCCGAGGCCTTCCGGCAGCGGAGCCCCTCGCAGCGCGGCGCCACGGCAGCCCAGTACGGTGGGACCCCGGAGACCGAAGCGGCGGTAGAGAGAGGCCTAGCCTTTCTGGCTAAGATTCAATTCGCCGATGGACACTGGAGCTTGAACCGCCTGCCGCAGCCGCTGCCCGGTGATGAGAAAACATTCGGCCTGGCAGAAATGCATGGCGACACAGCGGCGACAGCAATGTCGCTACTGGCTTTTCTCGGGGCAGGTTACACACACCAGGAGCCGAAATATAAGGACACCGTGGGACGAGGATTACGCTGGATCATCAGGAACCAGCTCAATAATGGACAACTGTTCCGCTCTGAAACGGATCCAACATTGTACACCCAGTTTTATGGTCACGGTCTGGCCACAATTGCTTTATGCGAGGCCTATGGCATGACCAAAGATCCGGCCTTGCGCGAGCCGGCAGAAAAGGCCATCGGCTATATCCTCAGGTCGCAGAGTCCGGAGTTCGGGGGCTGGCGGTACGTCCCACGAAAAGAGACAGATACATCTGTCACAGGGTGGCAGTTGATGGCCCTCAAGAGTGCCCAGATGGCAGGACTGAGTGTGCCCGGCGACGCCTTCCAGGGTGTTGCTCGTTGGCTGGACCGGGCCCAGGTCGATAACGGGGCACGATACGTTTACAATCCCTTTGCTGGCCAAACGGCTTCTCAAAGCCATCTGCGATTGCCTAACCGCGCCATGACTGCGGAAGGGTTACTTATGCGAATCTACCTGGGATGGCAGCAAGATACTCCGGCATTACGACAGGGTGCTGAATTCCTCAAACAAAATTTGCCGGCGTATGATCCCAGTTCGTTGGAATCCCGTGATTGCTATTACTGGTATTACGCTACCCAGGTCATGTTTCAGATGCAGGGCGAGTTGTGGCAAGTGTGGAATCGGCAGGTTCAGGAAACGCTGCTTAAGAACCAGGTCCAGACTGGCCCCTGGGCCGGGAGTTGGGACCCGCTCCAGCCGGTGGCCGATCGCTGGGGCAAAGAAGCCGGTCGCCTGTACGTGACTGCGTTCCATCTCCTCATCCTTGAGGTTTATTATCGACATTTGCCGTTATTCAAGACGCTGGCGGAATGACCAGGCCATAAGGGCAGTGAGACCTATGCCTATCAACCTTCCCGTCCGGTTGTTGCCGATTGCCGAACATTGGGATTGTCACGGATGCGGCATCTGTTGTCGCCATGTGATTATTCCCCTGTCAAGCGAAGAGTATCAGAGAATTCGTGGCCAGGGATGGGACAAGGACGCGGAACTCGCGGGGCGCCGTCTTTTCGTGAAGATGTCTCTCTGGAAGGCGCAATATCGCCTGGCCCATCGGCCTGACGGGTTTTGCGTCTTCCTGAGTTCCGAGGGGCGGTGCCGGATCCACGAGAAATTCGGTCCCGAGGCCAAACCCTTAATCTGCCGCATGTTCCCTTACCAGCTCGTTCCCCTGGACCGCTTCGCCTATTTGACGCTTCGTCACAATTGCCCCAGCGTGATCGCGCAGCACGGACGGTCACTTGAGGAGCAAGAAGACTCCTGGCGACCTCTTGTCGAGACTGATCGATTTCGTGTCCATTCGGTTCTTCCACCGCCGCTGACGGCCACCTATCGCGGGAGTTGGAATCAATTCCTGTATGTGGCGAATTGCGTCGAGCGGTTTCTCACAGACGGTCGCTACCCCATGGTTCGCCGTTTGGCTCACAGTGTCGTGTTTGCCCAGCTTCTCGATCGCTGCCGACTGGCCCAACTGGACGCAGAACGATTCAGTGATCTTATCGGGCTACTGGAAAAGGGAGTAACTAAGGAGGTCGAGCCATTTTTTAACGAGCGTTTACCCCCACATCGGACATCTCAACTCGTCTTCCGGCGATGCCTGATTGAGTATTATCGTCTCCATCCCGGTTATCGCCTGGAAACGAGCTGGCAAGGACGTTTGAATTGGATCCTCACATCCGGGAGCATGGCAATAGGTCGAGGTAAAATTCCTCCATTGGCCGAAGCGTCAAAATCTCTCCGCATTGCCCCATCATTGCGATCAGCCGGTAGCTTCTCACCGACTGATATGGGACCCGGTTGTGATCAAAACGGCCAATCGGAGACTATTACGGAAACAGCCAGGCTTGGGCACAATTCTCCCTCGAAGGGTTCGGCAGCGAGTTCATCTTCTTCGTTGGAAGTTGTGACCGGCGATTCTTCAGATTGGGTCGATCTCACTGTCCTTGACAAGAATCTTGGAGCCATCCATCGGGACATTTTGCAACCATTTGACGATTACTACGAAACAATGGCCATATCAAAACGATATGCCGTGTGCGGACGAAAAGGTTGGCCACTCACGGACCGTATTCGGGCTTTGGCCATGTCATTTGCGGCCGGTCTTGCCCTATTGAGGTTGGGTTGTCCCGAGGGAAAGCCGACACGAGACGACGTGGCTGCGATCGTTATTGCCTTGGACCGGGGCGAAACATACCAGACTCTGGCAAGTCCCATCTATCGCCGACGACTTCGCGTCCTGGACCGCGCGGGGGAACTCATCCGGTTACTCCTGTGGTATGCCCGGTAAACCCAGGTCCGAGTGACGTTGGTCAATCCCCGGAATTTGTCAAAAAAATCACTTCCAGAACAACATGCACACGGGGGCACCAAGATTGATGATTTGTCCCGTCGGTGTCAAATGCCCAGAGTCGGCCTCGATTCGAAAGACGACGACGTTATTGGAATCCTGATTGGCGGCGAAGAGAAATCGTCCGGTTGGATCGATGCTAATAAAACGGGGAGTTTTTCCTTGGACGCTGACGTTCTCTGCGAGGGTGATCGCGAGACCATCATCGGCAATGCGAAAGACCGCCACGGAGTCATGACCGCGATTGGACGAATAAAGAAATCGTCCCGAGGGATGGACGACAATCTCGGCTGCCGTGTTGGAACCGGCAAAATCCTGGGGCAGCGACGAAACAGTCTCCAACAATCGGCGAGGCACCCCAGCTTGACATTCAAAAACCGACACGGTGGCCGTCAATTCGTTGAGGACGTAAAGGACTCGACCCGTCGGATGATAGGCAAAATGCCGTGGTCCAGATCCCGGTGGTACAGTGACAAAAGGTGGTTCGTATTCTTTGAGTTGTCCGTCCACCGCCGACCAGCGAAACAACAGCACTTTGTCCAATCCCAGATCGGGAACCAGAACCACGTCCTTTCCAGGGCTGAAATCGATCTGATGGGCATGGGGGGCCGTCTGCCTCGTCGGATGAACACTCCGTCCTTCTTGACGAATAACGCAAACCGGGGCGCCCAGTCCGCCATTTGCGTTGATCGGCAAGGAGGCGATGCTCCCGCCGCCGTAATTGGCCACAAGGACAAATCGTCCGGAAGAATCCACCACCAGATGGCATGGTCCCGTACCACCCGATGACTGACGGTCGATGAGATCAAGCTTCCCTGACTGGGGATCGATTCGAAAGGCACTGACGGCCCCCGTCCGCTGCCCTTCAAACTCTGCCAACTCACCCACTGCATAAAGCCAAGGTTGTGTTGGATGCACCGCCAGGAACGAAGGATTGCGGGTTTCCGCCGCCAACTCAGGCTCGGTCAGTTGTCCCGTGCTCGGATCGAACCTTCCGACATAGATCCCTCGGCTTATGTCTCGCGTGTAGGTTCCATAGTAAACCCAATACATTGTCTCCTCGGCCAGAACCATCGGCAGCCACGTTGAGAGAACGGTCATGAACGCACAAACACAACCTGCACGTGATCGCAAACGCATCGTACGAATCCCCCTCTCCACTGACCAAAGGTGCTACACACGGTCTGCTGACCTGTTATTCCAGCACACAATTATCCCGAATTCAAAGGGTTTCGCAATCGACGAAAGGAATCAAGGTTTTTCCTGCGACTGCGCAGAACCATTCCGGGTCGTGCTCGGACCAGCGCTGTCCGGGAATTGATAGGGATCATTGATTCCTGGAAGGTCGGGAACGGCAAACTCTAACTCACCCAATTCCTCAAGGGGAGGCCGACTATGGCACCCTTCAAAAAACACGATTCCGAAGCAAAAGACGATCCCCAAAACCAAGAACTTATGCTTGATCGACATTTTTACAACCCTAATACCTGTATAATCCTAGTAAGCCAGCCTGTTGATTGGCAGATCGATCGAAAATAAGAATCGCGACCGTCGGCATTGTGCGCAAAACGTACCCCGCCAAAAGGGTGGTAATCCCGGCGCTCGGCGGTATCTTTTTCTTGCCGATGTCCAGTTAAATACGTCTAAACACCGGTTGTTGTGATGTCAACACACATTGTAATCCGCTTGAAAGAGCTTGCAAAAGAGCTGGGCTTCTGTTGCGTCGGGATATGTCCGGCAATCGAGCCACCCCACTACGGCGCGTTTCTCAATTGGCTAAAGGCTGGTTTTCATGGAGAAATGACTTATCTGGCAGAACGGAGCTGGGCCTATCAAGACCCGGGTTCGATCCTCCCGGACGTGCAGAGCGTGATCATGTTGGGGTTTCCGTACCGAAATCTCCCCGATCCTGACTCCAAGCCCGGCTTTGGTACGATTTCTCGCTATGCCCTGGGAGAGGATTATCACCGGGTGATTCGGCAGCGACTCAAACAACTGGGGCGGTTGCTGATTGCCGAGTGTCCGGGAGCTTCCGTCCGTGGAGTGGTCGATACAGCGCCTTTGCTGGAACGTGATTTTGGGTATTTAGGTGGTTTGGGATGGATTGGAAAAAACACCTCCCTTCTTCACCCGGATCATGGAAGTTACCTTTTTCTGGCAGCACTGTTGACAACTGCGACACTTGAATGTGATCCACCTTTTGCTGAAGACCTTTGCGGCTCATGTTCGGCGTGTTTGCGGGCGTGTCCGACTGGCGCCTTTGTTGCGCCAAGGGTGCTCGATGCTCGTCGCTGCCTTAGCTACCTCACGATCGAACTTCGGGGATTTATTCCGGAAGAGCTTCGGGCGGAGGTGGGCGACTGGTTCTTTGGTTGCGATATCTGCCAAGCGGTCTGCCCCCGGAATCAAAAACCCCTCTCAAATGGCCCAGTAAGTCATGCCCCGCCGGGGGAGCGAGCCGTCAATTTGATTATGCTCTTCTCCTGGAGCGAAGAAGATTTCCATAAGGCCTTTGGTCCCACGCCATTATGGCGTGCTAAAAGGCGAGGGTTACTGCGGAATGCAGCGATTGTCCTCGGGAATCAACGGTGTCGATCGGCCTGGGACGTTCTCGCTCAACGGCTTGAGGATTCCGAACCAATTGTTCGTGAAGCCTGTGCCTGGGCGTTGCTGAAAATCGACCCCCGCAGGGCTATTCCACTTATCAGGTCACAATTGTCGAAGGAGACAGAAGCCGCCGTGGCGATGCATCTTTCGCGTTATTTGGACAAAGCCTCGGCGTTCGTTTGATCGTTTGACCGGCCAGCCATTTTAACGGGTTGACCACGCTCGCCGACAGGCCTTATAACTGGTCGAAGGGGAAGACAACGATATTTTCGCTGGAGATAAAAATCGAGTTCGCACAGGAGAAGGCTTATCAGCCTGGTTTATGAATTCACCCTTAGTTATTCCTTTAAAGCAGGCCGAGGAACCCCGCGATCTGGTTCATCGTTGTGTCCAGGCCCTGGCGGAGGGGCGTCTTGTCGTTTTGCCAACCGAGACGATTTACGGTGTTGCGGCATCGGTCTTGATTCCTGAAGCTGTGGAACGCCTGGCTCAACTGAAAGGTCGCAAATCCGGCCATGCTTTCACATTGGCAATCAAGAGTGGGGAAGAACTCTGGGATTATGTCCCCAATCTGAATCGCGTCGGTTGGAGGTTGGCCCAGCGGGCATGGCCGGGTCCGTTAACTCTCGTCCTGGATTTTGACCATAGGGCTAGCGCCGTCCAGCGATTCGCACCCAGCGTTCGTGAATTGGTTTGTCCGGAAGGGACGATCGGTTTTCGCATTCCGAGACATAATTTTGTGGCGGAGGTTCTGCGTCTGTTGCCGGCGCCGCTCGTTTTGACGAGCGTCAATCGCTCGGGGGAGCCGCCGGCGATGACGGCGGAGGAGGCAACCCAGCGACTTCCAGGGGTGGATATCGTCTTCGACGACGGCCCCCCACAATTGGGGACAGCATCCACTGTGGTGCGTGTCTATCATGACAGTTGGGAAATCCTTCGCGCCGGTGCTCTGTCAAAGGAGTATATTCGCCGTATGGCTGGAGCCGTGATCCTTTTTGTGTGTACTGGCAATACCTGTCGTAGTCCAATGGCGGAAGGACTCTGTCGGCATCTGTTGGCGGAGAAGATCGGTTGTTCGAGTCAGGATTTGGAGAATCTGGGCGTGACAGTTAGCTCGGCAGGCTTAGAAGCATACTGCGGGGAATCGGCAAGTCCGCAGGCCGTCCAGATCATGCAAGAGCGCGGCCTTGATATTCGTAATCACGTCTCGCGTCCGCTCACAGAGCGATTTGTGCTCGAGGCGGATTGTGTGTTTGCCATGACGCAGGCGATCCGTGATGCGATTATCGCGCAGTGGCCCGAAGCCGCAAATCGGGTGTTCCTGCTCCACCCGGATGGCAAAGATATCCGTGATCCTTTTGGCGGAACAATTGAAACATATCGCGTGTCAGCAGATATGATAGAAGAAGCGATCCTGCGCAGACTTGATGAACTGTTGCTCCTCGTTGATAGCGGTCATACGGACCCATAGAGAAACAGTCTCGGCGGACGTCGAAAGACAGCTCTAGGCCACAGGTCTGCGGCAAACATTCGGGACCCAGGTCAGATCGGCATGATTTAATTAACGATAAAGAGGTCGTCAAAATGCGGATTGCTATTGGGAGTGACCATCGTGGTCATAATATCCGTCCAAAGATTGTGAGCCTCCTCAAGAATATGGGGCATGAGGTGATCGATGTGGGCACTTTCAGCCAATCGCCCGTTGATTACCCCGATATCGCGGAGGCCGTCGCTCGAAAGGTCAGCTCAGGGGAAGCGGATCGCGGAATTCTCTTTTGTGGTACGGGTTTGGGAATGTGCATTGCCGCGAACAAAGTCCCGGGGATTCGTGCCGTTCCGTGCCACGATGATCTTACGGCCGAAATGAGTCGCCGTCATAACGATGCCAATGTCCTTTGTTTGTCGGCAGATTTACTGGGTGAACGGGTGATTACGCGAATTGTTGAAGTCTGGTTAAACACACCGTTTGAAGGCGGACGACATGCCCGCCGCGTGGAAAAGATCGCGTCCATTGAACAGGAACTCAATGCGC
>Ga0068705_10000793_pt1 | contig 15961 bp, 13 predicted proteins | sample YNPMSTMetaG_FD_65631 | JGI IMG/M metagenome (GOLD analysis project Ga0068705, IMG submission 65631) | Anoxygenic and chlorotrophic microbial mat microbial communities from Yellowstone National Park, USA - YNP MS-T MetaG | ecosystem: Environmental > Aquatic > Thermal springs > Hot (42-90C) >... | reverse complement strand
TCTGAAACTGGAGATTCTCAGCCCGGAGGACGTCCGGCGCATCCACCAGGCCACTCTGGAGGTCATAGAGACCGTCGGAGTGCGCTTCCCGTCCCCCAAAGCCCTGGATGTCTGGGAGGCTCACGGCGCGCAGGTGGACCGGAACACGATGATTGTCCGGGCCCCCGGCCACCTCATTGAGGACGCCCTGAAGAAGGCCCCGCCCGTCTATACGCTGGCGGCCCGCGACCCCGCCCAGGACCTTCCCCTGGACGGCAACCACGTCTATGTCGGCACCGACGGCTGCGGTGTCCAGATCATTGACCTCTATACCGGAGAGCGTCGCCGCTCTACCCTGAGGGACGTGGCGGAAATCGTCCGCGTTGCCGACTACCTGGAGGAAGTTGCGTTTATCTGGGTACCGGTCTCTGCCCAGGACCGCCCTCCGGAGACCCGCGGCCTCTACGAACTGAAGGCGGCGTGGGAAAACACCACCAAACACGTCCAGACGGAGAGCATCTATTCGGAGCGGGAGGCACGGGCGTCGGTGGAAATGGCGGCCCTCATTGCGGGCGGGCGGGAGGAACTGCGTCGGCGTCCCGTCCTCTCCTACGCTCTCTGTACCGCGCCGCCCCTGGGCCAGGACCCCGGCACCCTGGAGGCAGCGCTGGTGGCCGCTGAGGCGGGCATCCCCGTCGGCTTTATGACGATGACCTCCTGCGGCACCACCGCCCCGGCCACCCTGGCGGGCAACCTGGTGGTGGGCAACGCCGAGGTCATCAGCGCGCTGGCGATGATTCAACTGGCCTACCCCGGCGCGCCCGTCTTCTACGCCGCCGCCCAGACCGCGATGGACCTGCGCACGGGCGGTTACACCGGCGGCGGCCCGGAGGACTTCCTCTTCGGTGCGGCCTCCAACGTCCTGGCGGACTTCTACAACGTCCCCCTCTCTATGGGCTCCTTCGCCACCGGCGCCAAAGAGCCCAACTGGCAGGCCGGGATTGAGAACAGTCTTTCCACCTTTATGGCCTGCGTCGTGATGTCCGACATGCTCCTGGGCGTTGGCCTTCTCCACGGCAGCCGCATCTGGTCCTACGAGCAGATGCTCATGGACTGCGAAATCTTTGACATCGTCTACCATATGATGAAGGGGATCGTGGTGGACGATGAGACGCTGGCCCTGGACGTCATCCGGGCGGTGGGGCCGGGCGGCAACTTCCTGGCCCAGAAGCACACCCGGAAGCACATGCGGGAACTGTGGGTGCCGAAGTTCATGGACCGGCGCCCCTACGAAGAGTGGGAGGCGAAGCGGGACGACGCCCGCGATTGGGCACGGGCCATGGCCCGTCAGATTCTGGAGACCCACCAGCCGGAGCCGCTGGATCCGCAACTCTCGGCTGAACTGGAGTGCATCATTGAAAAAGCGTGATAAGTGAAACGTAAAACGTGATTCACGTTTTACGTTTTACGTTTCACGTTTCAGGAGCATCCCATGCAACCCAAACTGGAACTCTTATCCCCCGACCTGATAGAGCACATCCTGGGCGAGGCCTTCTACCTGCTGGAGACCCATGGCGTGAAGGTCCAGGATGCCCAGGCGCGCCGCCTGCTGGGAGAGGCGGGGGCGAAAGTAGATGAGACGAACGAGGTAGTCCGCATCCCCGAGGCCCTGGTCCGGCGGGCCCTGGAGACCGTCCCTCGGGAGTTCTACCTCTACAACCGGGCCGGGGAGCCCGTCGTCCGCTACGGCGGCGACGCCGTCCACTTTGACCCCGGCTCCTCCGGCGTCCACATCCTGGACCCCGACACCCTGGAGCACCGCCCCTCCCAGACGGCCGACCTGGTCCGCCTGGTCCAGGTCGCGGAGATGCTCCCGCAGTACGCCGCCCAGTCCACCGCCGTCGTCTGCAACGAGGTCCCCAAGTCCATCGGCGACCTCTACCGGCTCCACGTTGTGCTCCTCTACTCCGCCAAACCCATCGTCACCGGGGCCTTCTCCGTTCCGACGGCCCACCACATGTTTGACATGCTGGCCATTTTCGCGGGCGGACGGGAAGAACTGGCCCAGAAGCCGCAGGCCATTTTTGACGTCTGCCCGTCGCCGCCGCTGATCTGGAGCGAGTTCGGCGCGCGCAACCTGATGGACCTGGCCCGCGCCCGTGTCCCGGCCCAGATGGTCTCCATGCCCCTGGCCGGGGCGACGGCGCCGGTTACCATCCTGGGTTCTGTCGTCCAGCACGCGGCCGAGTCCCTGAGCGGCATTGTCATCCACCAACTGGCCGGGCCCGGCGCGCCCATCGTCTGGGGCGGCGCGCCGGCCATCTTTGACATGCGCCACGGCACGACCCCTATGGGCGCGATAGAGACGGCGATGATAGACGTCGCCTACGCGCAGATGGGCAAGTCCCTGGGCCTGCCCACCCACACCTACCTGGGCGCCAGCGACGCCAAAGTGGTGGACGCCCAGGCCGGGCTGGAGAGTGGCATTACCGCCGTCGTCGGCGCGCTGGGCGGCATCAACATGATCTCCGGCGCCGGTATGCTGGACTTCCTGGCCTGCCACAGCGCGGAGAAACTGGTGGTGGACGCCGAGGCCATCGGCATGGCCCTGCGGCTGGTGGAGGGCATCCAGGTCCACACCGACACCCTGGCGCTGGAGATGTTTGAGTCCATCGGTTTCCGGGGCGACTTCCTGAAGCAGAAAATCACGCGCCAACTCTTCCCGAAGGAGCAGTACCTGCCCTCGGCGGTGCTGGACCGGGGCTCCATCCGGGCCTGGGAGGAGGGGGGCCGTCTGGACACCTTCGCGCGGGCGAAGGCCCGCGTGCGGGAACTGCTGGCCGCCTACCAGCGCCCGCCCATAGACCCCGACCAGGAGCGGGAACTGCGGTCCATGGTGGAGCGGCTGGCCCGTCAGGCTGGAATGGACTCCCTGCCGCCGCTGTAGCGCGGGCCGCCAGGCCTGCGACTGACGGTCGGCGCAGGCCGACCACTGGCCGCAGGCCCAGGAAGGCTGACTTCCAGTCAGCGCAACCGGCGACCGGAGGCCTGCGGCCTGGGAAGGACGACTTCAGTCGGCGCCGCTGGCGCAGGCCGCCAGGCCTGCAGAGTACAGGCTAACAGCCTGCGCTACCGGGCCGCTGTAACCCAGGCCGCCAGGCCGGTACGGCTGGACAGCCTGCGCTACAGACCGGCAAAGTGAGTCGCGTTGAGGGGAAACGGTGGTCTTCAAGGGATGGCTGATCGGCATTGTACTGCTCTGCCTGGTGGCGGTCCTGACGCCTGTGCTCTTGCCCGTCTCGTTCGCAACGAGGCATGAAGCGCAGCGGAGTGCCGTCCCGGAAACCGGGGATGACTGGTACATCCGCAACGGGTTTGACCGCCAGCCTCCGCCGCCTGCCGAACCCTGGCCGCGCCCCCTGCCGCCCTCGTCGCCCGCCACCGTTGCCCCGGCGGGCGATTTCTTCGTGTATCTCCCGATGGTGACCAGGGGGGCATCGCCGGAATTCCGGGCCCTGTGGGTCACCCGCTTTGACTGGACGCGCGCCGACGGCACCTGGGCGCAGCCCTCAGACCTGGTGGCCATCGCGGAGCAGGCGGCCGCGGCCCACTTCAACGTCCTGCTCTTCCAGGTGCGCGGGGTAGGGGACGCTTTCTACACCCCAGGGAACGAGCCCTGGTCCTCCCGCCTGACGGGAACCGTCTCCAACACCCTCGGCACCGACCCCGGTTTTGACCCCCTGGCGGTGCTGATAGAGGCGGCCCACGCCCGGGGGCTGCAGGTCCACGCCTACCTGAACGTCTACCCGACCTGGCTCTGCGGTGTTGGCGCGCCCCCGGATGGCACGGTCCCTCTCCATCCGTTCTGGGCCTTTTCGCGGGGAAACGGCATCTCCTGGAGCGCATGGCGGGTGTACGATTCGGGCGGCAACCCGATGAACCTGATGACCTGCCGGGACTATCTCTGGGCCACCCCGGCCTGGGAGGGCATGCGCTCCCACTTTCTCAACGTCGTCACCGACCTGGTGACCCGCTACGACCTGGACGGGGTGCATCTGGACCTGGTCCGCTACCCGGGCCGGAACTACTCCTACGACCCGTTCACGCCCTCGTTTCCGGACGACGGGTCCCGGGCCGACTGGCAGCGGGAGCAGGTCAACCTGCTGGTCCGGGAGACGCATCAGATTGTGAAGGCCCACCGGCCCAACGCTTGGGTGACGGCGGCTGTTTGGGGCGTCTACCAGGACCGGTGGGGCTGGGGTTTCAGCCAGGGGTACAGCGACTACTATCAGGACTCAAAACGCTGGCTGCGCGAGGGCTGGGTGGACGCTGTGATGCCGATGATTTACCCGTCCAACCCCTCGTCCAACTGTCCGGATGACACAGTCTGGACGCTGGAGCGGTTCCGCACGCTGGTGGCGGACTTCGTGGCCGACGCCGGAGGGCGGTACGTCTTCCCTGGCATTCACGGCGGCTATGCCTGTTTTGACGACATCATCGCCCGCATCCAGGCCAGCCGGGAGTTGGGGGTGAGGGGGCAGGCCGTTTTTGGCGCTGGCCCGGTTAACTATTGGGGCTACTGGGACGAACTGGCCCTTCGGGCGTACCCATCTCCGGCCCCCGTACCTCCGTTGCCCTGATTGGCCCCGGCCATTGTAGCGCCAGTCGCTAGGCCTGCGACTGACGGTCGGCGCAGGCCGACCATTGGCCGCAGGCCCAGAAAGGCTGACTTCCAGTCAGCGCAACCGGCCCCTGGGCGCTCCGCGCCAGCTATCGGCCATCTCCAATGCTACTCCCGGTCAGCGCAGGCCGACCGGAGGCCTGTGGCCCAGAAGGGACGACTTCAGTTGGCGCCAGTGCGGCGTCAGGCCAGTTTGGGACTGATGGTCGGCGCAGGCCGACCACTGGCCGCAGGCCCAGAAAGGCTGACTTCCAGTCAGCGCGGCCGTCAGGTCTATATCTGATTCAGCATCAAGCAGAGGAGGAAGCATGCCCGCTCATCTGGAACATACCGAACATCGCACCCCGCCGCCCCCGTGGCAGGACGTGCCCTGGGAGCAGTGGGAGGACTGGCACTGGCAACTGGCCAACCGCATCACCACCGTAGAGGAACTGGCTCGCGTCATCCCGTTGACCGACGAAGAGAAGGCGATGATTGAGGAATCGCTGGGGACGCTGCGGATGGCCATCACCCCCTACTATGCCAGCCTGATGGACCCCAACGACCCCCACGACCCCATCCGCCAGCGGGCTGTGCCCACCCTCTACGAGAAAATTGTCCGCCCGGAGGACATGCGGGACCCCCTCCACGAGGACACCGACTCCCCCGCGCCCGGCCTCACCCACCGCTACCCGGACCGGGTGCTCCTGCTGGTCACCGACCAGTGTGCGATGTACTGCCGCCACTGCACCCGCCGTCGCTATGCCGGGGAGACCGACATGCCCCGCTCCCAGGCGGAGATAGATGCCGCTATCGCCTACATCCGGGAGCACCGGGAGGTCCGGGACGTCCTCCTCAGCGGCGGCGACCCGTTCACCCTCTCCACCGAGCGCCTGGAGTACATCGTGGCGAAACTTCACGAGATTCCCCACGTGGAGATTGTCCGCTACGGGACGGCCGCGCCGGTCACCTTTCCCCAGCGCATCACTGATGAACTGGTGAACATGCTGAAGAAGTACCAACCGGTCTGGATCAACACCCACTTCAACCACCCCAAAGAGTTGACCCCGCGCGCCTGTCAGGCGCTGGCGAAACTGGCCGACGCGGGCTTTGTCCTGGGCAACCAGACCGTCCTCCTGCGCGGCGTCAACGACTGTCCGTACATCATCAAGGAACTCTGCCAGCGGCTGGTGGAGAACCGCGTTCGCCCCTACCGCCTCTACCAGTGCGACCTTTCCCTGGGCATCGGCCACTTCCGGACGACCATCGCGCGGGGGATTGAGATCATAGAGCACCTCTCAGGCCATACCACGGGCTTCGCCGTGCCGGAGTTTATGGTGGACCTGCCCGGCGGCGGCGGGAAGACGCCGGTGAACCCCCGCTATCTTATCGCCTGGAACGGCCGGGTGGCGATTTTCCGCAACTACGAGGGGGTCATTGCCCGCTACACGGAGCCGGACGACTACCGGTTTGAGTGCCCGCCGAACTGTCACATCTGCGAGGAGCGGCGGGCGCGCGGGCTGGACGAGCCGAAAGTTGGGCCAGCGCGCCTCTTTGCCGGGGAGGCCATCGCCCTGGAACCCGCCGACCTTCCCCGCCGGGCCCGCCGCAGGCAACCGATGTAGGCCAACTGCTTGCAGTTGGCCTACATCGCTTGTTGGATTTGGCTTCCCGCCGATCTCGCATTATAATAGCCCTGGAGCCAGGACCCAGGTAGGGTACGATGACTGTTACAGTTGCTCAGATGATGCAGCAGGCCACATCCATTCCTGTTCTGACCCTTCGCGGCACCCACCGGGAGGTGGGGCGGCAGATTGGCGAGGCGATGCGCCCGCACATCCAGCGGCGGCTGGAACGCCTGCGGGCAGAAGTCCCACGGGGGATTCCCTGGGAGGGAATGCTGCACCAGAGTCGCCTCTGCCAGACCTACAGCCGCGCCGTCTACCCCCAGTACGTGGAGGAAATAGAGGGCATCGCCGAGGGGGCCGGATGTCCCTTTGACGAGGTCTTCCTGGCGATGTGCGAGGAACTGCGCGAACCGGCCTTCTGGCGCGCCCGCGGCTGCACCGACTTCGCCGCGCGCGGCCGGGCCACCGTAGACGGCTCCACCCTCCTGGCCCACACCAACGACGAGGCCCCCGACCGGGAGGAAGGCGTGGTCATCCTGCGGGTCCAGGCCGGGGACGAGCCGGAGTTCCTGGGGGTCTCCCTGGACGGGCTGGGCATCAGCGCGGGCTTCAACGCTGCCGGGATTGCCCTCACCGGCAACGAGGTCTCGGCGCGGGACGTGCGGCCGGGCGTGCCGCGCCTGCTCATCGTCCGGGCCATCCTGGCCGCGCGGCGGCTGGGGGAGGCCATGGACGCCTGCCTGCTCCCCCAGCGCGCGTCCAACTATAACAACATCATTGCCGACCCCTGGGGCGAGGTCTACAGCGTGGAGGGCTCCGCCACCGACTACGAGGCCCTGTACATTGAGGACGACATCCTGGCCCATGCCAACCACTACATAAGCCCGTCTATGCGCCACCTGGAGGCCGACCGGAACGACATCGGCGGTTCCATCCTCCGCTACCATCGGGCCATGCGGCTGCTGCGGGAGAACTTCGGCCAACTCTCCCCGGAGCGCTTCATGGCCCTCCTGGCGGACCACGCCAACTATCCGGCTTCCATTTGTAAGCACGGCATAGAGTCGGTGACCGTCTTCAGCATCATTATAGATGTGACTCACCTGCGGGCCTGGATTGGCCGCGGCCGCCCCTGCGAAACCACCTACACGGAACACCACCTGACCCCTCTGTAGCACAGGATTGGTCCTGTCCTCTGTAGCCCAGCATTTATCCTGTCCTCTGTGCCATTTGGAGCCCTTTGGGGCTTGCGACCGGATTGCTCTTCCCCCTGCCCCCTCCCCGCTGCCGCTTCGCGGCGTGAAGAGGGGGGAATGGAGGGGGTTTGAGGCGGGCGGCTTTGCCGCCCGCCTCAAACCCCCTCTTTCTCTCCCCCTTCTCCTCCCCGTTTCGGGGAGGAGAAGGGGGCTGGGGGGATGAGGAGGGGTCCAAAGTGACTTGTTACCAATTCGTCACAGGATAAATCCTGCGCTACAACCGAACGGAAACGAACGAATTTCCGAACGGAAACCGCTTGACAGAAATTCCCTTCTGTTGTATAATCAAACTGTATGGGAACACCAACCCCGCAGAGAAGGGCGGAGATTGCTCGCCTGCTGGCTCGGAGCGGCGCGGTCCGGGTGGCCGACCTGGCGGCCCGTTTCGGGACCTCTGAGCCCGCGATCCGTCGGGACCTGGAGTGGCTGGAGGCCCAGGGGCTGGCCCGGCGGATTCGCGGCGGCGCTGTCGCCACGCATCCCCCGACGGATTCCCCACCGTCCCCCGATGCGGTCCCGGTGCGAATCGGGAGGGCCGCTGCGGGCCTGGTGCGGGCGGGGGAGACCGTCTTCATCGGCCCCGGCCTCCTGACGCTGGAGGTCGCTCGCGCCCTCTCAGAGCATCCCCCGCTGACCATCATCACCAACGGCCTCTCTATCGCCCGCCAGATTGCCGACCATACCTCTCATACCCTTATCCTGACCGGGGGGCAACTGGAGCGCGCGGAGGGAGAACTGACCGGTCACCTGACCCGGTCCGCGCTGGAGACCCTGCGCGCCGATCGGGTGGTCCTGGAACTGGGGGGAGTGGATGCCGCCGAGGGGTTGACGGACGACCGTCTCTCTCAGGCCGAACTGGCGCGGATGCTCTTCCAGCGGGGTTTGCAGGTGGTGGTACTGGTGCCGCCGGAAAGGGTGGGGCGGGTGGCGGCGGCCTACATCGGGTCGGTCACCGATGCCGATGTCATCGTCACCGCCCGCGAGGCCGACTCGGCCCCCCTCTGGGACCTGGCCGAAACCGGTGTACGGGTCCTGCTGGCCTGATTCTGCAATCTGTAATCTGCAATCTGCACAAGGAGGAACAATGGCAAGCGTCACATACGACCATGTCACCAAAAGGTTCGGGGACGTGATCGCCGTCAACGACCTGACCATCCACATTGAAGACGGGGAGTTCCTGGTCTTCGTCGGCCCGTCGGGCTGTGGCAAGACGACCGCACTGCGGCTCCTGGCGGGGCTGGAGGAACTCACGTCCGGCAATATCTACATCGGGGACCGGCTGGTGAACGACGTCCCGCCCAAAGACCGGGATATCGCGATGGTCTTCCAGTCCTACGCACTTTATCCCCACATGACCGTCTACGAGAACATGGCCTTCGGGCTGAAACTGCGCAAAGTCCCCAAGAAGGAAATTGACCGGCGGGTACGGGAGGCGGCGCGCATTCTGGGGATTGAGAATCTCCTGGACCGCAAGCCGAAGCAACTCTCCGGTGGTCAGCGGCAGCGGGTGGCGGTGGGACGGGCCATCGTCCGGGAGCCGGCGGTCTTCCTGATGGACGAGCCGCTCTCCAACCTGGATGCCAAACTGCGGGTACAGGCCCGCGCCGAACTCTCCAAACTCCATCAGCGCCTGGGCACCACCTTCATTTATGTGACCCACGACCAGGTGGAGGCGATGACGATGGGCACCCGCATCGCCGTCATCAACGCGGGCGTCCTCCAGCAGGTGGACACGCCGCAGAACCTCTACGACCGTCCGGCCAACGTCTTCGTCGCCGGATTTATCGGCAGCCCGGCGATGAACTTTTTCAACGCCACCCTGGTGGAGCGAGACGGTCGGGTCTGCGTGGACACGGGCGATTTTCTCCTGCCCATCCCTGAAGACCAGCAGGGAACCTACCGGCCTCACCTGGGGCGGGAGATTATCTTCGGCATCCGCCCCGAGGATGTCCACGACCCCGATTTTGCCCCGCCGGCCATCCACGGCGCGCCTGTGGACGCCCGCGTGGCAGTGACGGAGTTGATGGGCAACGAAATCATCGTTTACCTGGATACCGACCACTACGAGTTCCTGGGTCGGTTTGATCCCCGCACAACTGCCCGCGTTGGACAGACTCGCCGGGTCATCTTCAACATGGACCGGATGCACATTTTTGACCGCGAGTCGGAGTTGGCTATCCGGTAGAGGGGTCGAAACAAAAAAGGAGGCGGGTGGCTTTGCCACCCGCCTCCTTTTTTGACCCCGCATTTCGTATAGTCATCAGCGGGCCGCGCGCCCGGCTACTTCGTGTAGTCATAAAAAAGGGGGTGAGTTTTGTCGTAGTAATCTTTGAGAAAGAATCAGGCTATACGAAGCCGCCAATGTCGGACAGCCGCCTCTTCAGGTAGTCAATCGGACCCACCAGGGTGGGGTCGGCACCGTTCAGCATGGCCAGATACAGGCTCACGTAATCCCCGAAGTGAATGAGCGAAAGCATCTGGGCCAGTCGGCTCTCTCCGCGCCCCCAGAATTCATCCGGCGCAATGCCCTCCCGCAGCAGCAATTCCTTCGTAACATCCCAGCGGGCCCGAACCCGGGGGTGGTCCAGCGACGAACGGAGAATCAGTACATACACCTGCTCCCGTACCCCGTCGGGCAGACCGTACCCCACCACCGCGTTGTGGTTCAACTCCGGCATCTCCTCCCACACGGCCCACTGCTTGGCGTTCTCGTTGAACTGGCCCTTCCACCGCCGGGCCACGGGGGCCAGAAAGCCCGCGCCGTAGACGACCGGCAACCGCCCGATCAGTTGCCCCGCCAGCCGCTTGGCCGGGTTGCGGACCGCCGGGGTCTCCGGGCGCAATTCCCGCTGCCAGTCCTCTACCACCGCAATGGCTTCATCCAGGTCGTCCCCGGGGTCCCGGATCAGACCCGCGCGCCAGAGAATGCCCAGGAGCAATATCAGGGAGTAGCCAATGGCCGCGCGCGGGGCCAGACAGGGGGAGAAGCGAAGCAGGGGAATCCCCCTCTCCTCTGCTATTGCAGCCAGGTCACCCCCTGTGGCAATCGCTACCAGCCGGCAGCCCCGCTCCAGCGCCTGCCTGAAGGCGGAGAGAGTCTCCTCGGTCTTGCCGGAGTAACTGGAGCCGACCACCAGGGTCTCTGGCCCAGCATACGCGGGCAGGTCGTACCCGCCGACGCAGAGAATGGGCACGGGGCACTCATGGGCGACCAGCGCGGCCGCCAGCGCGCCGCCAATGGCCGACCCGCCCATGCCCAGCACCACCACGTTCCGCACCCGCCGGTACTCCTCCGGCAGGGAGAACCCCTGCACCAGACGCCAGGCATCGGCACAGTGAACGGGCAGTTCTGCGATGCGGTCCCGCATCCGCTGCGGGTCCTGCTCCTCATAGAGATTCGGATCATCCAGATTGACGAGCATGCTTTTCCTCCCAAAGTTACCGTGTAGCGCAAGATGAATCTTGCGCCACAAGGTCTGTGCCCTCCGCGGTGAAACCGTACACCTCCCTTCGCGGCCAGCCGGAGAGGGCGGCAACCTCGCGGGCCGCCCGGGCAGGCGACATCCCGGCCCTCAGCCGTTCCTCCAGCGCCGCGCGCACCCGCGCCTCATCCCAACGCTCCTCTCCGGATGCCCCGCCGATGACCAGGGTAAACTCCCCCCGGGGCTCTTGGGCCGCGAAGTGGGCCCGCGCGCCGGATACGGTCCCCCGCCAGACCTCCTCAAACATCTTGGTCAACTCCCGGCAGACCGCGATGGGTCGGTCGCCCAGGATGGCCTCTACATCCGCCAGCGACTCCAGGAGCCGATGTGGCGCCTCAAAAGCAACCAGTGTCCACCGAACCCCGGCAACTTCCTTCAGCAGCGCCCGCCGCTGGCTCCCACGCCGGGGGAGAAACCCCAGGTACACGAACCGGTCGGTGGGGAGGCCGGAGAGAACAAGTGCGGTGACCAGCGCGGTCGGGCCAGGAACGACAGTGACCGGGAAGCCGTGCTCCAACGCTGCCCGCACCAGTTCGTAGCCCGGGTCGGAGAGGCCGGGCATCCCCGCCTCGGAAATGAGCGCCACGTCTCCCTCCTCCAGTTGGCGCAGGATGTGCCCCGTCTTCTGCCGCCAGTTCCCCTCAAAGTAACTGGTCACCGGCGTGGAGATACCGTAGTGGGCCAGCAACCGGCGCGCCGTACGGGTGTCCTCTGCCGCGACCAGGGAAACCTCCCCCAGCACCCGCAGGGCGCGCAGGGTGATATCCTCCAGGTTACCAATGGGAGTGGCGACAAGGTACAGGGTGCCCATGATGCGTGAAAAGTGAAACGTGAAGCGTGAAACGTGAAACGTGAAACGTGAAAGTTGTCAGCGCTCACGGAATTCCACAGTGGCCCGGGGGCAGGTATCGGGCAGGGCAACGGCGACGATGGGCGAGAGTGGCGGGTAGACCTGACGGGCATCCGGGGCGTGGAGTTGGACGTACCAGAGCCCACGTGCTCCCACCGGGAGAGCAATCTGCCAGCGCCCGGACCGGTCGGAGAAGAGAATCCTGTCGTCCGGGGCGGGGGCGGCATCCGCGGCCCACAGGTGGACCGGATACCCCTCCAGTCCGTGCCCCTCCCGGTCCAGAACAACCCCGCGCAACATTGCCTGGCAATCCGACGTTCCGCTCAGCGGACCGGTCTCAACGGTCGCCGTGAAGGGGTAGGACGGCTCCGGCGTCGGCGTCAGCGGGGCCGGGCGCAGGGCCGTTGGGGTGGGGAAGGGCGTGGGCGTGGGCACCGGCGTCGCCGTTGCCCCCACCGTCGGCGTCGGCGACGGGAGGGCCGTCGGCGGCGGGAAGGGGTTCAGGGGCATCATCGGCTCCACCGCGATCACCGCGTACAGGACCCCCACCAATCCCGTCGCGACCACCAGTGCCAGCGCCAGCCCGTTCAGCACCCGCGCCTTCACCGCCCCCGCTCCCTGCTCCCTGCGACCTGCGACTTGCGACCTGTGTGCTCCCTGCGACCTGCGACCTGTGTGCTCCCTGCGACCTGCGACTTGCGACCTGTGCCCTGCGTCCTGTGCTACCGGTTCCGCCACTCCTCCCAGTTCAGCGTGCAGGTGATGTAGCCCAGGGAACGGGTGGCCCAATCCCCCAACTGAACCTGAATCCAATCGGACACCGGGCGGAAGGTACCGTCCGGGCTGGGGTACTTATCGTACACCCGGACACGGATGTCCAGCGCGCTGTAGGCACTGGGGTTGCAGGAGCGCTCCCACGCGGCCTCGCTTCCGTACATCAGATTGTAGCGGGCATCCGCTCCCGCCACGTGATCAAACGTCTCCGGAATGCCCGGGCAGTTGACCGCCACGTGGTAGCCCGGCAGCGGGTTACCGTCCAGGTCCTGCAGGTGCCCCGCCACCCCCGACCAGGGGATGCCGTACATGTTGGCCCGATACGTCACCTCGCAGGTGAAGGGGTAGGGCGCGCGGGTGGCGCGGGGCGTGGGTGTCGCCGTGGGCGGCCAGGTCGGCGTCGGCGACGGGGTCAGGGTGGGCGTACGGGTGGGCGTGGGCGACGGAATCGGCGTCGCAGTGGCCGTCGGGGTCGGCGTCCAGGTCGGCGGCAATGCCGGGGTGAAGGTCGCCGTGGGCGTCGGTGTAGGTCCCTGGACCAGCCCCCCGGGTGGCGGGAACGGGTTGAAGGGCACATACGGGTTGATCAGGATGACCAGGTAGACCAGCACCAGCAACCCCGTCAACCCCAGCAGCACACCACTCAGCAGGTTGAGAATAGCAGTTCCCTTCATCTCACGTTTCACGCCTCACGTTTCACGTTTCACGTTTTACTGCGTATTCCCTCACCCCCCCACGAACCTCTCAATCACCGCCTGCTTCCACAGACTTTCCATCCACTCCTGTACGGCCCGGTCCTGGAGCAACTGACGGTGCTCCGGACTGATCGGTTCGTCCTGCTTCCGCTCCAGGGTCTGGACAATGTGGTAGCCGAACTGGCTCTGGACGACCGGACCGACCTGTCCGGCCTGCAGGCTGAAAGCAACCTCCTCCACCTCCGGCGCCAGCAGGACGCCACGCGGGAACCAGCCCAGGTCGCCCCCGGCGTCGCGGGTGCTCTCGTCCTGCGAGTAGGTCCGGGCCAGTTGGGCGAAGTCCGCCCCGGCCTGAATCTGGCCCAGCAGCGCCTCCGCCCGCTCCCGCGTGTCCACCAGAATGTGGCGGGCGTGGACCTGCTCGGCCCGTTCGGGCACCGTCGCCTGGACCCGCTCCAGCACCCGGGCCCGCAGGAGTTCCGCCCGCAACTGCGCCTGCAGGTCCGAAAGCGTCATCCCGCTCCGCTCCAGCCGCTCCTGGAAGGCCTCCTGGCTTCCGGCGTCCTGGACCAGTTGGGCAATGGCCGCCTGGACCTCCTCGTCGGTAACCGTGATCCCCATCCCGGCGGCGGCCTGCTCTATGAGCACCTGCTCTATCATCCAGTCCAGAATCTGGGCCCGCATCTGGCGGAGCCGTTCCTGGCCCTCGGGACTGGCGATGTCCACGCCGGACGCCGCCAGTGCGTCCTGGTACTGGGCCACCTGCCGCTCGTAGTCCACCAGATAGATCGGCTGACCGTTGACCCGCGCGGCCAGCGGGCGCTCCGGCGTGGGGGTGGGCGGCGGGGCCGTGGGCGCAGACGGCGTGAACGTGGGCGCTCTCTGGACCGGAGCCGCCGGTGGCGTTTCACAGGCCACCAGCAGCAGGAGCAGGAAGACGGGGAGAAGGATTCGCTTCATCGGCGCACTCCGTGGTCAGTATTTAGCCGTCAGGGGTCAGTCGCCGACCTCACCCCACCCCCGGCGGCTTCGCCGCCACCCCCTCCCCTCTCCTGGCCTTTGGCCAGGAGAGGGGAGGGGGTCGGGGGAGGGGTGAGGTGTGCCCCTGTATTTTAGCCGGATTATGCAAGAATGCAACTGCAGGGAGCAGGGCCCTCACCCCACCCCCGCCGCCTTCGGCGGCACCCCCTCCCCTCTCCCGCCCGGCGGGAGAGGGGAGGGGACCGGGGGGAGGGGTGAGGGCACACCGTCGCCCGGCGCCCCCCCAGACAGGCCGACTTCAGCCAGCGCCCACCGCCGCCCGCACCCACCCGGCCCACTCCTCCGGCAGGCCGGAGAGGTCCGGCTGGAAGTTGCCGTCCAGAATCTGCAGGAGCACCCGCGCCAGCGCGCGCAGTTCCTCTGGCGCGCCCCCGTCCCCGGCCACCCCCTCCGCCAGCGCGCGGAGTTCCTCCCGGCCCCCCTTCCCGGGCGGCCCGCACCGACTCCCGAATCCACTCCTCCACCGGGAGGGCCCGGACCGGCGGCGCGCTCCCCCCGGCCATCGCCCACAGCGCATCAAACACCTCCGGCCCCAGCCTCTGCCGGACCTGCACCAGAATCCCCGCCACCTGCTCCGCATCCGCCCGCGCGCCCATCCCGGCCAGAATCTCCAGCGCCTGCCGCAGCGCCCGCAGCCCCTCCAGCGCCTCTCCCTGGGCCAGCCACACCTGCCCCATCATCGCCAGCGAGGACGGGGATGCCGAAGACCAGGCGGCGCGTCTCCATCGGGAGCGCGGGGTCGTTGAGGACGGCCATACGGCCCTGCCGGACCGCCTCCAGGACGGTCTCGCCCCGGAAGAGGTAGTGGTAGAAACGGGCCACGAACTGCCGGGCGCTGACGTCGGGCACGGTGAACTGCATCCCCAGTACGAAGGGGACGCCCTGGGCACAGAGGAGCGCGGCCAGGTTGGCCTCGGGGTGCTCTCCGGGGGTCGCGCTGAGGCAGGCGGAGAGGACGGCCAGGGAGACCCGGCCCCGCAGGAGGTCCGCCACCCGGCCCGCCTCCACGGGGTCGGCGGCGCCCGAGGGCTGCTCAAAGAGCAGAGAGGCGGTCCGGCCGTCCCAATCGCCGTGGCCGGTGAAGTGGAAGACGCCGCCCCGCACCCCGGCCAGCGCTTCCCCCAGTCTGTCCGCCGTCAGCGGGACCACCCGGACCAGTTCCAGGGCCGGGTCGGTCTCCTGCAGGATGCCCCGAATCTTCTCCCACTCCTCCGCCACGGTGAGGGCATAGGGAGCCGGCTCGCCGCGGGGCGTGAGCAGAGGGTCGGAGGGGACGAAGCGGGGGTTATCCTTGAAGGCCAGGACGCCGAAGAAGAGGCCCAGGATCATAGAAAAATCTTTGCGCCCTTTGCGTTCTTTGCGGTGAATTCTATCCCACTGCTACTTCTTCCGGTCCGCCGGAATATACGGGATCAGCCCCTTCTGGTATGCCAGTTCCTGAATCTCCCGGGGCGCGTCGCGGATGTCTATGATGAATCCACTAGCCACCTGACACTTTCAGCCAAATGAGGGTATGAATTTGGTGGAGATGGGCCAGGCATTGGTTAAGCATCGCTCCACCCATCGTAGCCCGATCTGGAAGATGCTCAAATCCCGCCG
>Ga0068705_10000778_pt1 | contig 16076 bp, 11 predicted proteins | sample YNPMSTMetaG_FD_65631 | JGI IMG/M metagenome (GOLD analysis project Ga0068705, IMG submission 65631) | Anoxygenic and chlorotrophic microbial mat microbial communities from Yellowstone National Park, USA - YNP MS-T MetaG | ecosystem: Environmental > Aquatic > Thermal springs > Hot (42-90C) >... | reverse complement strand
GGGCGTGCTCCCGCTGGAGTTTCCCGCAGGCCAAAACCGCGAAACCCTCGGCCTCACCGGTCACGAGACCTACTTCATCGAAGGGATCCGCGAAGCGCTGGAGGGCTCTCGCCGGGCTCGGGTGCGCGCCGTGGACGCCGGCGGCGCCGAGAAGAGCTTCGAAGTGACCGTGCGCGTAGACACCCCGCGCGAGGCGGACTACTACCGCCATGGGGGCATCTTGCCTTATGTATTGCGCCAATTGGCCGGGTGACGCTTCGCCGGCCTGAAAGATAGGTGGAACATGATTCTGCGTTGGATGAGGCGCTTGGCTTTAGGCGCACTGGCGCTGGCCGTAGGGCTCGTTGCGATGGGCTGCGATCCGGCGAAAGCGCCGGAGTCCGCACAGGCAGCGGCGAAGATGACCGTTACTCTCAAACTCGACCGCTCCGCTTATGAGCACACGGCGCAGGGCCCGGCAGTGTTGAAGGCCCAGCTCCTAGTCCATAACCCCGGCCCCGGCGCAGTCCGGCTGACCTTCCCAAGCAGCCAGCGCTACGAGCTGGAGGTCCGCAACGAGCGCGGCCAGCCCGTTGCGCGCTGGTCCCAGGACCGGGCCTTCGCCATGGTGCTGGGCGAGGAGGAGATTCCGCCGGGCGATAAAACTTACGGCATCGAGCTGAAACTGGCCTCCGAGGACGGGCAACCCCTGCCTGCGGGCCGCTACACCGCCCGCGGCTGGGTCACCTGCACCGAACCGGACTCCTACTCGGCTACCGCCTCCTTCGAAATCCGCCCCGCGCGGTGATCCTCACCGTACACGTCCGGACTCGCGCGAAGGCATGACCCGACCTTCGGAGACAACCGGCGTGAATGGCGCCATCAGTTGAAAACGCAGCAGAACCTCTTTCTGACCGCGGTCTTTGTAAGCGTGGTCCAGGTCGATCTCGAACACCTGAGCGTTTTGTCCCCCGTGAGACTCTAGCTGAAGCCTCTCGATCAATCCCTCCAGCCGGAAATCCCCATAGACGGGATCCTTTACTTCCACCTTCACAATCTGCTCAAAGTATTCGTACCCTTTCTTGGTCGTTGGGTGAAACTCGCGCATGACTTCCTGCTGACGGCTGGTGACCGTCACACGGCTGCCCGAAGCCCTAGGAAAACAGTAGTAGAGGCCGTTCATCAACCCGTTCAGCCGGTGTTCTTTATCAAAGAAGAAAATGACTTCGAAAAAGACTGGCAAGTCCGGACCCACAGCACTAAGTTGCCGGTAACTTCCGCCGTCAAATCGAACCCTTAAGTTCTCGTCGAGGGCCTGGACTCGGAGGAACCGAGTCCGCCCCGCATCATGGTCGGGGGACAGAAACGGGACCGTGTTGCCGTACAGCGTCCCTTCCAGCCGGTTGCCCTCCCGCACAAGCGTGATGCCCTCATAGCGCCGGTCGTCTTCGGGGCCATCGGCATCGATCTCCATCCCGAAGCCGGGATAGCGCGTATGCCGCACCATCACCCGCTGTTCGGCTGGATCCACCGTTAGGCGCCAGGGGCTCCCGGCCGTGCGGCCCACCGAGATTTCCACCTGCGGTTCGGCCGCCCGCGGCACGGAGTACGGCCCTTGCCCTCTTGCCTTTGCCGCCGTCCCGAAAACCAGGGCGGCGCCGAACAAACAGATCGCGGCACGGCTCCGGCTCAATTCCCTCTCCGCCGGGCGCAACATAAGAATCGGCCTCAGAATACAACCCTCATGCCCAATTGCGCGCGGCGGGCGTTGGTGCCGTCCGGAAAACCGCCCGACTGATTGCCTTCACCCAGCCGCGGCGTGGGCCGGAGGACCCCGCCGCTGGCTTGGTAGGCCTGCGTCAGCACGCCGGTGTTGTAGGGGGAGTTCGTGACGTTGAAGGCCTCAAAGTTCACTTCGATCTGCATTCGCTCGCGAATCGGCAGCACTTTGGTGATGCGAGCGTCCAGCCGGTTGATGTTGTCCACACGCAGAGAACTTCTGCGCAGGAACGGAACACGGTTGGAACCGCCCAAACCGTTCAAGGTGCTGTTAAAAGCCGCGCCGGCAAACGGCGCGCCGGAAACAAACACCGTGGGAGTGGCGTAAGGCAAAGTGGCGAAGGTGTAAATCCCGCTTAACAACCAGTTGTCCAAAACAAAGCGGGTGAAGTAGCCTCCCGATAGACCGAATTTCAACTCTTGGATGCTGCTGATCACCAGCCGATGCCGCTGATCGTTCCCGGAAGTTCCCTTCTCGTTGCGAAAATCGCCGTTAAACAGGGTGCGCGGCGTGTTGCCGTAGAATAGGTTGTCACCCGTAACACCCAGATTTTCGTCCAAAGCGTGAGACCACGTATAAGATAGGGTAAGCTCGTTGCCGGCAATGCGGCGGCTTCGGGCCTGCGCCGCCAAAGCATTGTACCAAGTGTTGCCGCGGCTCTCCAAAACCCCGATCCGCTGGTAACGCGGGTCGATCCGGTTAGACAGCCGGTAGCTCCCCGTCGTATAAGTTCCGACAATGTTGTTGGCTTCGTCGCGAATCTGGTAACTGACCGGTTCGCCGAGCTGCCCCACATTCGCGTCCCGCACCGTGGTGAAGGCGATGCCCCTGCTCCACAGGTAGCTCACGCTGACGCTGGCGCCGCGGAGCAGTTCCCTTTCGATGCCGAAATCCGCCTGCTGCGTGTAGGGCGTGCGGAAGCGGTCGGAGGCGAAAGTGATGCTGGTGGTGCCGGGCGCCGGCCGGCGGTCGGTGCTTGGCAGCGGTTTGGGAAATACGGGCCCAATCGCCTGGTCGGCAGGGTTGTTGCCTTGCAGGTTGATGGTGAACTGTAGAGTCGAGTTATCGCGGTGCAGCCAGTTGACCACCCCGCCCGGAATGCGCGCCCAGAACAGCCCGTAGCCGCCGCGAATCACGGTCTTGCCTTCATCCGGTGTGTAGCTGAACCCTAGACGGGGGGCAAAATTCCGCTTCGCCTCGGGTATGCGCCCGGTCTGCGGATAATCTGGGTTCCAAGCCGACGGCTGGGCGAACTGCGCGTAGTCGTAGCGCAACCCAAGATTCAGAGTCAGATTGCGGGTGGTCCGGTATTGGTCTTGCACGAACCAAACATAATCCCGGATCCATGTCTTCACCAAAGCAGGACCGAATCCCTGGGAATAGGACTGCCAGCGTTTCATCCCGGCTTCGTTGCCCGAGAAGTCCTGCGCGAAGGCCGTAAAAGTTGGATAGACATAGGAGCCGTTTCCATTGAATACCTGGTCTTGCACGTCACGGACATGCGACCAGTCAAATCCGAATTTCACCAGGTGCTTGCCCACCGTCCAACTGGCGACGTCCGCGATCTGGAACCGGTCTTCGGTGGGAAAGACCCGGGGCAGGAAGTTCGGCTGGCCCAGGTTCCCGACCCCTTGCACCGTGAGCGTGATGAAACCGGTGGACGGCACCAGATCGTTCGACGGATAGTCATGTAGCCGGTCCTTCATGAAACCGAACCGCAGCTCGTTCACCACCGTCGGTTTAGCAATGGCCGTCCAGGCCAAACGGCCGAATCGGGTCCGCACCGTGGAAGTGCCGTTGTTCCCAATGCCGGCTCCATTCATCAACGTCGCCGGCGTTTGAATTCCATTCGGTGACTCCCAGTTCAAGAGGTTAAAACTCGCGCTCAACGAATGACCGCCCGCCGGCCGAAAGTCGAGTTTCAAAAGCCCGAGGTTATTCTCTGCCCTCCGCTCAACCACGCGGTTGAAGCGGCTCACGAACGCAATCGCCGCCTGACATTGGGCGGCCGAAGCCGCGCAGGCGCCCACAAATTCACCGGACGCGCTAAACAACGGCGGCGTGGTCATTCCCGAAACCAGCGGAAAGTTGCGCCGCGTGATCTCCGCGTTGGCGAAGTAGAAGACCTTGTCCCTTCGGATCGGGCCTCCGATGCGGCCTCCCAACTGACTCCTCCTCTCCTGTGGATTCACCGTCGCATACCGGTCTCGCGCATTGAACCTCTGGTCCCGGTAGAACCAAAATGCCGAGCCGCGGTGCTCGTTGCCCCCGCTGCGCGTCACCGTGTTGATCACTCCGCCGATCGCCCGTCCGAATTCCGCCGAGTAGTTGCTCGAAAGCACCTGAAACTCCTGCACCGCGTCCTGCGAAATATTCGACGCGATCCGTGTCCGGCCCGCGTTTTCATTCCAGAGCTGATTCGTCGTATCGTTGCCGTCGGTCAGAAAGGCATTCCCACCCGGAATCCCCCGGAAGGTCAGCAATCCGAAGTGCCCCTCGTTGGCCACCGCCACCCCCAGAAGCACAAAGGAATCCACGCGCCTCCCGTTGATCGGCAGCTGTTGAATCTGGTTGCTGCTAATGCTGTCCGCAACACCCGTATTCGTGATGTCTCTTCCCCCAGCCTCGGCGACCACTTCCACGCTTTCCGCCAACTCAGCCAGCTTCAATATCGCCCGCACATGAATCACCTTCCCCACTGGCACCTCGATGCCCTTCACGTGGTAAGACGCAAAGCCCTTCTTCTCGATTCTGATCTCATAGTCCCCGGCCGGCGCCAACGAAGGCACGTTGAACAGCCCGGCTTCCGAGCTGGAAACCGTACGCCGGATGCCTAGTTGTCGATTAATGACCGTCACCGTCGCTTGTGGCACCGAAGCCATGGAGGCATCCATGACCGTGCCGGCAATGGCGCCGTACCCCGACACCGATTGGGCGCTCGCCATCCCAAACGGCGTCAACATCAACACACTGGTAATAACATACGCCAACTTCATTGTGTTGTTCTCCGCCTTCAGGTTAGCAACTTCATGTTTCATTTTAATAAATAGAGTGTTACACTTGTGTTTTTTGATTTTCTGCGCATGGGACCGCCGCCCGCATTCCCTGAGCCCGCGGATCACGGCTTGCAGAGGCGCCGAACGGCGTTGCTCGCAGTGCTCCGCGCCCCAGCGGCGGCCCGCACTAAGAGGCAATGAAAATTCCCGGCCGAGACCGCCCGGCAGAACGGCGAGGGGTCTTCCGGTAATCCGTCCCCCGTGTAACTCTAGACGTAATCTGGCCGACCACGCCTTATAAGTCAAGAATCACGTCGGGCGGCGTTGCAGTCTTGTTTTACAGGTAACATTGGAGTAAATTAGCAGGAGGGTTGTGCCCCGTCGGACTTTCAGACCGCAGATTTGGGCCGCAAAAACCAGCCTCTGGCATGGCGGTGTCTTACCACTTTCACGGAAAAAGCGCTCGGTGATACCGCCGCGCTGCGCGCCCTGCCTCAAAGCAACGCGGCCCTGATCTCAGCGGCGTGCCCGGCACCCAAGACCTGGCCACCTACCACCCCACCGGCTTGCCCTGGTTCTGCTCGTCGAGCCACTTCTTCAGCGGCGCGAAGTACTCCAGGATCGCCGATGCGTCGATGCGGTCTTCTCCGGTCAGGGCCTTTAACGCCTCCGGCCAGGGACGGCTCATGCCCATCTCCATCATGGCGTTCAGGCGCTGGCCTGCCTCCTTGCTGCCGAAGATCGAGCAGCGGTGCAGCGGCTCTTTGCATCCTGCCTCGCGCGCCAGCGCGCGGTGGAACTGGAACTGGAGCACGTGCGCCAGAAAGTACCGCGTGTAGGGGACATTGGCCGGGATGTGATACTTGGCGCCGGGATCGAAGTCGCTCTCGCTGCGGGCCAGAGGCGGAGCCACGCCTTGATATTTGGTCCGCAGCTCCCACCAGGTCTGATTGTATTTCTCCGGCGGGATCTCGCCCGAAAAGACTTTCCAGCGCCACTGGTCAATGAGTAGGCCGAACGGCAGGAAGGCGATCTTGTCCATGGCGCGGCGCAGCAGCAGTCCGGTGTCTTTGGAAGGATCTCCCGGCTTGTCAATAAAACCGAGCTTCACCAGATACTCGGGCGTGATCGACAAGGCGATCGTGTCGCCCAGGGCCTCGTGGAATCCGTCGTTGGCGCTGTCGCGGAACAGCATGGGCTGCTTGTTGTAGGCGCGCTGATAGAAGTTGTGGCCCAGCTCATGATGGATGGTGATGAAATCTTCCTCGGTGGGCTCGATGCACATCTTGATGCGCAGATCTTCGACGTTGTCGACGTCCCAGGCGCTGGCGTGGCAGACAACCTCGCGGTCCCGCGGCTTGGTGAACAGCGACCTCTCCCAGAACGTCTGCGGCAGCGGCGCCAACCCCAGCGAAGTAAAGAACTGCTCGCCGTAGCGGGCCATCTGGCGCGCGTCGGTATTGCGGGCTTTGAGAATCTTCGTCAGATCATAAGCCTGACCCGCGTCCTTGGGCGCAACCAGCTCGTAGACGTTCTCCCAGGACTGCGCCCACATGTTGCCGAGCAGATGGGCCGGGATGGGTCCATTGGCCGGAACCACCTTCTCGCCGTACTTCTCGCGCAGCCGGTTGCGCACGTACGCGTGAAGCGAGAGGTACAGCGGTTTGACCTGATCCCAGAGGCGGTCCACTTCCCGGGCGAACTCATCCGGCGGCATGTCGTACTTGGAGCGCCACATCGCTCCCATGTCGGCATAGCCGATCTCGCGCGCGCCCTTGTTGGCCAGCTCGACGAAGCGCTGGTAATCCTTGCGCATCGGCGCGCCCACCGCATGCCAGCCCCGCCAGACGCTGAGCAACTCCTCCGGCTTGCGGCTTTCGGCCATCACCCGCGTCACCTGGTTGATGTCGAGGCACTTGGCCGGGTCCGTCACCCCTTCCGGGCAGGCGCGGCCCTTGCCGTAGGCCGCCTCCATGGCCGCCGCGATGCGGGTCAGCTCCTCGCTCTCCTTCGGATCGGAAGGCGCCGCCAGCGTGAGCGACAAGCGCAACAACTTCATCTTGCGGGCCAGCTCCGGCGGCAGGTTGACGCCGTCGAAACGGCGCGACTCCTTCACCAGCGCCACGGTCGCTTCGATCAGGCGCTGATTGGCCTTCGCAGCCAAGATCTCCGTGTCGTCCGTGATGTAGGTGGACTGCACCCAAGCCGCCCGGCTCGCCTCCTCGCTGAGGGCCATTAGTTTCGCCTCGGCTTGATCCAGAAACGCCCGGGCCTCTTCGACGGATGGCCGCCGCCCGCAGCCCGCAATCACCGCCAAGGCCGCCACCATCCATGCAATTCGAAAACGCACCGCCATGCCCAGCACCTCCATTCAGCTCAACTATACCGTGCCGCCGGCGGCCTGAAGGAGCCCCGCTCTTGCGGGCGGCGTCCCACGCTTTCCCACGAACTTCGCGACTCGAGCCGCCCTTCGTTCCAGGACAACCTCAGCCTCGCCCAGACGCATCAACGGGTCAGCATTGTTGCCCGCCTTGGCCGGGATTCGAAACGCAGGCTTGCAGCTCGCTGTTGACAGCCCGAAATCTTCGTGCTACGCTTTTACATGTCGTAGCACAACGAAAGGCCGCTCATCATGCACATTCACAAACTGTTGACCGTACTCCTTCTTGTGATCAACTCCCCTTGCCTTTGCGCCTCCGAGCAGACCGCAGGACAGAGTCCCTCCAGCGCCGCTCAGCAGCCCGGGGAGCAGAATCGTGCCCGCAATGACCCGAATCAGCTCCCGGTCCACTACGAAACGGTTGTGGTCACAGCCACCAAAATCGAGACCAATGTTTTCGACCTACCCGTAAGCGTCCACTCGGTCTCCAAGGACCGCATCGACGCCATACCATTCAACAACCCCAACTTGGGCGAGATCGTCCGCGATCTGCCGGGCGTTTCGGTCGGCCATGGCAACCGCAATATTCCGCCATGGATTCATCTCCGCGGCACCGGCTACTTCATTGGCCGCACCCTCTACATGGTCGATGAGCTGCCCCTGGCTGAACCCATGGTCTCCATTGCCGCCCATCCCAACAACCTTTCCTCCGTCGAGGTTCTGCTCGGCCCGTCCTCATCCCTTTACGGCGCCAACGCCAGCGGCGGCGTGGTCAACGCCCGCTCCCTCAGCGCCCGCCAGCGCAGCGGCGCAACCCTGGGGCTGGGCTATGCCACATTTGGCACCTGGAGACCTCAGTTGTCTTTAGGCAAAACCCTGGGCAACTGGGATTTCTACAGCAGTTATAACCTTGATAAATCCAATGGTTACAAAAACACCGACTTGGAGACCGGACTCTATTTGATGAACAACGGCTACCCGTCATACCTAAACTACGTCGCCATCGAGGACCAACATTACCGGAACCACTTCGGCTACCAGCGCATCGGGTACCGGAATCCGAACAGCGGCGTGGGTTTCTCGGCAGGAGCCCATGTGCTCGGCGAGGACTCCTATGGCGGCCGCCAAAACGCCTACAGCTGGTCTACCCGCCTCATCGGCACCGGCTCCTTCTTTGCGCCGGTCTCCACGATAGGCCTGTTCAAGGCGCGCTTCGGCTACCAAAGCCGCGCCAGCGATTCGCAAAACGTCCGCGGAGTGGTCAATGTCCCAAACTCCGCGATTGCCGGCCGTTTCGTCTTCGCCCCCGCGGGCGCGGCCAATAGCTGGGTCTACGATCCCACCGTCACGCAGCGGCCCCACGCTACCTACACGCGCCTGCCGTTGGACTTCCAAATGGATTTCAAAAACTTGCGGGGAAACCAGCTCACCGCAGGCTACACGGAATTGATTGACCAAAGCCGTTCCTTCACTTTCAACGCCGCCGGCACGGCTACGCTGGCTCAGACCAAGTTCGGGGTAAACAGCAGGGCCATATACATCCAGGATCAGTACCGCTTTCTCAACCAAAGAGCTGCGCTGATCTTGGGATTTCGCCAAGACTTCTGGAAATACCACGACGTCTACGACACGGGCTCCACCAACCGCACCCCGCCCGATGTCAGCAAATCCGCCCGAACCTACCGCGGCGGGTTCCGATACCGCCTCAATGAATCCTGGGGCCTGCGCGCCTCGGCCGGCACAGCTTTCTGGCCGGGGCCCGCGGTCGCGTTCTTTCAGAACCTTTCGACCGGCAATATCTGGCGGGAAGCAAATCCGAACCTGAAGCCCGAGCGCACACAGATGCTCGATGGGGGCGTGGATTATGTGAGCCCGGGCGGCAAAACCCGCGCGACCGCCGCCTACTATTGGGGGCGCATCCGCGATGCGATGAGCTATGTCTACGCCCAGCACCCCACTCTGCCTGGCGTGCAAATCATCCGCACCTCCAACTCCGATGAGGTTGCGTTGAAGGGCTTCGAGCTGTCGCTCCACCAAGACCTCGGCAGGGGGCTTGGCGCCTTCGCCAATCATACGCTCAACCGGTCGCGAATCACGAAATCGGCCAAGAATAAGGGCAATCAGTTGCGCAACGCCCCTGACTATGTCGGTTCTTTCGGCCTGCGCTATCTTTTGACCCGGTTAAACCTCGGGGCGGCCTTTACCGGCCGCTACTCGGATACGCGATTCTACGACGACGAAAATACTAAGCTTCGTTACTTCCACATGCGCGAATACCTAACCTTAAGCCTCAAAGCGTGGAAGGATATTCCCATAAGACGCAACCGGCTCAGCCTCTCGCTGGGGATTGACAACTTGACCAATTCCAAATACGATGGCGAGTTCATTTATAATGCCCCCGGTCGTTTTGTGGAAGTGAGAGCTACATACCACTTTGGGATCTGACGACTCTGCGCGCCTGTGAAGCTACGGTTCGCCACTTCGCTGCTGACGTTGGTGCTGGCAAGCCTGGCCTCATTCCTTGCTGTGGAATTTGCGCCGGGCGACCGAGCCGAGCTCTTGCTGGGCGGCGCCTCCGCGGGGATCTCCTCGGAGACGTTGGCTCGGTTTCGGGAGCGGCATGGGCTGGACCAGCCCGTGGCCCTGCGTTATCTCGCCTGGCTGCGGTCTCTTTGGGAACAACGGCTCGGCGTCTCTCTCAAGACCGGCCGCCCCGTACTGGAGGAATTCCGCGTCCGCATTCCGGTCTCTGCCGCGCTCGCCGCTGGAGCTCTGACGGTGGGATCCTTGGCGGGCTTGGCGTTTGGGCTCCTTTGCGTTCGCTTCCAGGACCGTTGGCCAGACCACGGCATCCGGCTCCTGGCCTCCGCCTGTCAGTCGGCGCCCGTATTCCTGATCGGGTTGTTTGCCTTGTATCTCCTCTCGTTCCGCTTCGGTTGGTTTCCGCTCTACGGCGCCGCCGGCGGCGGTCTCGTCCTTCCCATCGGGGTGCTCGGGGGCACGCTGGCTTGTTCTTTGTCCCGGGTCGTGCGAAACGCATTGCTCCAGGCCTGCCATCAAGAGTATTTCCTGGCGGCGTTGGCTAAAGGGCTCAGCTTTGGCCAGGCGCTGTTGCGTCACGCGGTTCCTAATATCGGCACTCTCGTCATTACTTACTTAGGAATGCGCATGGCGAGTCTATTAGGCGGAGTCGTCCTCATCGAGTCGGTCTTTTCCCTGCCTGGAATGGGCGGTTACATTCTGGAGGCGATTCTCAGCCGCGACTATCCGGTCATACAAGCCTATCTTTTATTCGCATGCACCGTGGTGCTGGTTGCTAACTTTTCGGTCGATGTGCTGGCGCGCCGCCTGGATCCACGCGCAGCGCAATTCCAGATGGTGTAATATGCCTAAAACGGCTTGGCTCGGCGGCTTATTGACCGGTTTCTATGTGGTTCTTGCGCTGGGGGGCGCGGCGTGGGCGCCGGTCCCGCCCGACCGGGTGGACCTCGAGGCCATTCTAAACGCGCCTTCGGCGGCTCATCCCATGGGCACCGACCACCTGGGCCGCGACGTACTCAGCCGTCTCATCGCCGGCGCGCGCACCACGCTGGGCTTGGCGGCTCTGGTCGCCGCGCTTAGTTCGCTCGCCGCAATTCTGCTCGGCGGCCTCGGCGGTTTCGCCGGCGGTTGGATGGACGCGTTCCTCATGCGCCTGGTTGACGCCGTGTTGGCCTTGCCCGGTTTTCTTCTCGCGGTCTGCCTCCTCGGCCTGCTCGGTGGAGGCTGGCTCCCCATGGTTTTGCTGTTATCCGCCGTTGGCTGGGCCCCTTTGGCGAGGATCATCCGCAATGAAGCCGCCGTCGTGCGAAGCTTGGATTTCGTTACGGCCAACCGCGCCGCCGGCTTTTCTCTGGCCCGGAACCTGTTGTTTCACGTCTTGCCGCACATTCTGCCCTCCATGCTGATTTTGTTGCTGAACGCCTTTCTGGCGGACGTGTTCGCCATTGTTTCCCTTAGCTTCCTTGGCTTGGGGATTTCGCCCCAGATTCCCGAATGGGGCGCGGTGCTCTACGATGGCCGCAGCTACTTTTTCAGCAATCCCTGGCTCCTGATTTTTCCCTCGCTCGCCATCGCCGGCCTGGCTCTGGGCTTGCATGCATTTGCCGACGGGATCCGCGAATACTGCGACAACAAGAAACTCCTATTTACTCATGAGCGGCTCCCGCGCTATGCGGCTGCCGGCCGCCTCTGCGCCTCTGATCCCACATGAACTTGAAACGGCGGTTCTCGATTCTTGCGGCTATTCTCCTGCTGAGCGTTTCCTGCTCCCGTGCGCGGCGTCCCTCCGACGTGCTCGTCGTGGGAGTGAGCGCCAGCTTGAACTTGGGCGCCAACCATCCCGTCGTCATGCACCGCAACAGCAATGTCTGGGAGACCCTCACCGAGTTGGACGCCCATCTTGTCCCGAAGCCCTCCCTGGCGCGCTCCTGGGAGTCTTCCGCCGACGGCAAAACCTGGACCTTTCACCTCCGGCCCGGCGTGGCCTTCCACAACGGCGACCGGTGGAACGCCGCTGCGGCCGCCGCCAATATATGGCGGCTGAAACGGCGCCCCGATCTGGACTACTACAGCACCTTCACCCATCTCGAACATGTCCACATTGTGGACGAACTTACCGTACAACTAACCTTTTCCCAGCCCATGGCCGATCTTCCCGCGAAACTCGGACACTACTTCGCCGGCATTTTCAGCCCCGCCGCTTTTGCGGAGGACGGGCGGCTGAAGTCTCCGATCGGCTCAGGGCCCTATGTTTTCGTCGAAAGCAAGATCGGCCAGTACGATCGGGTCCGGGCCTTCGGCGGTTATCACGGAGGCCGGCCGTTTTTCCGCGAGATTGAGTTCCGGATCATACCGGATCCCGTCGTGCGCGTGATGAGTCTGTTGCGCGGAGACATCGACTTGATCGCCCATCACGGCGGCATTCCGCCGAACTATGTGCAGTTGCTTGGCAATCAACCCGACGTTCAACTCGAATCCAAGGATCTGGCCATCACCCACTACCTCTTATTCAACTGCGCCCGGCCGCCGTTCCGGGAACTGCTCTGCCGCGGCGCGGTCTCCGACCTGTTGGACCGCCGTCAGATCACCGGCCGGATTCTCCAAGGCGCCGGTCTGCCGGCGCGGGACTTCCTGGCCGAAGCAGCGGTCCGCTGGCAGCGCGGCCGCTTCTCGGTCGAACCCAGCCGCGATCCCGCTGTGCTCCAAAGGCTGGCGCGTTGCCGTACGGATCGGCCCGCGGTGTTGCTGCTCAATCAGGGCGACGCTTCCAACTGGGGCTATCGCCCGATCGCCGACTTCCTGGCCAGTTCTCTGGCGGCTTCCGGCTTTCCACTGCGCATTGAGACCCTGGAGGGCGGCGCATGGCAACAAGCCGCTCAAGAGGGCCGTTACGACATTACCCTGTACCCCTTGTCGATGCCCACCGGCTCGCCGGAGCTTCTCGTCCGGCGTCTTGCCTATTCGCAGGGAATGCGGGTCCGCGCCATAGGAAACACAACCCACTACTCGTCCAAAAGGCTGGATCAGATGTTCGAGGCCGCAGTGAATGCACCCACTCTCGAAGCCAAAGAACGTTCTTTTCACGCTATCCTCGACTTTTTGGCGCGCGAAAAACCATTTGTTCCTCTCTATCATGAGCGGTACTACTTCGCTTACCGCCGTGGTTTGCTCAGCGTTCAAGTGGACCCCTTCACCAAAGTCAATTTTGCCCCCCTCCGTTGGGCGGCGCCATGGCCATGACTCTGGAAATACGAAACCTCTCCGTCAACTTCCACGGCGCCGGCCTTGGCTTGCAGGTCGTGCGCGGGGTCTGTCTGCGGCTGCCGCCTGGCCAGCGGGCAAGCTTAGTCGGCGAAAGCGGCTGCGGCAAGACGGTGCTCGCGATGGCCTTGCTGGGCTTGTTGCCGCAAAACGCCCGGATCTCGGGCGAAGCCTTCTTCGGAGACTGGAATCTCCTGGATCCGCCCGCAACCGCGAGGTTGCGCGGCAAGGAGATCGCCATCTGCTGGTCTAACGCAGAACGGTATTTCAACCCGGTCCTGCCCGTGGGACCGCAAATCGCCGAAGCGTATCTGCAACACCACCCCGGGCGGCGTCGCGAGGCCCGTCAGCGTACGCTCGAGCTTTTGCAAGGGATGGGCTTCGCTGATCCGCTGCGCGTTTGGAAAGCGCGTCCGTTTCAACTCAGCGGCGGCATGAACCAGCGGGCCATGATCGCCATGAGCGTCATCAACGAGCCGCGGTTGTTGTTTGTGGATGAGCCCACACGTGGCCTGGATGACGACAACTGGGAACGTGTGGTCGACTGCCTGCTCCGCCTGAACGGCATGTCCTTGTTCATCATCACGCATGACCTTCGGCTGGTCCGCCGCGCCGGCGGCTGGTTGTATTTCATGCGCGGCGGGCGCCTTGTGGCGGGCGGTTCTTGTCCCGATCTTCTCAATCACCCGCCCCCGGGTTACGTGAGTGACTTTGTGAGAAGCGCCTCTGGATGGTTTCGCGATACAACGGCGGAGGTCTGCCGTGGCCGAACCTGAGCCGGTCCTGGATGTCCGGGAGCTGGTGATCTACTACCGCATGGGAGTCACCGGCAGCCGCTTGCGCCGGGTGGCCGGCCCCTTGAGTTTCCAAGTGCGCGCCGGAGAGTTTGTGGGGCTGGCCGGACCCAGCGGCTGCGGAAAGAGCTCCGTCGGCAAGGCCGTTCTAAACCTGATTCCCAACTGGACCGGCACAGTCTGCTGGTGCGGCCGCAATATTCGCCGCTCGGATCTGCGGCCCTGGCGGAAGCATTTCGGCTGGATCGGCCAGGAACCCACGCTCTTGTTCAATCCCCGGCGCCGGATCGGTCAGGTCCTGCAAGAGACCCTCCGCGTTCATGGCGCCTCCGGCGACGCTTCCTCCCGCATCGCCGGGATGTGCGAAACGATGAATCTGGAGCCCTCCTTGGTCCACCGTTATCCCTTCGAACTGAGCGCGGGTCAGATTCAGCGCTTCGCGCTCATCCGGACCTTCCTGTTAAACCCCAAGTTCGTAGTCCTCGACGAACCCACCTCCTCGCTCGACCCCATCACCCAGCTTCAAATCTTCGAATTCATCGAACAATGGAGGACATCCCGCCAACTGGCTGCTTTGCTGATTAGCCACTCGCGCGTCCTTCTGGAGCGCGTCTGCGCCTCCGTCGTCGAATGGAGAGGGACTCCGGAATGAACGCGCCCAAGGCATCTGTTGCGGTCCTCCGCCGTAACCGATTGGCCTATGCCCGCGTCGCGGCCCTCTGGCGGCAGCGTCTCCATACAGACTACGATCACGAATTCCACAAGCGGTGCCGGACTTTATTCCTGGAGGCGCTAACCGGCGAGCGCGTCTTGGAAGTCGGCTGTGGTCTGGGACTGGACAGCCTGGCCTTCGCGTCGCATGGATTGAAGGTCGTCGCTACGGACCTCGCCCTCGAGTTTCTGCGAGGTATTCGCGCAGAAAACCAGGATCTGCGCTTGGCGGCGATGGACCTCACCCAGCCTTGTTTCAAACCGGCGAGCTTCGACGGCATCTTCGCCTGCGCCTGTTTGCTGCATGTGCCTCCCGAGTTGACCGGGAACGTGATTCGCGGTTTCGCAGATCTCCTCGCGCCGGGGGCCGTTCTCTTCATCCACCACGTAGCCTCGCGCCGAGGCCTCGACCGCTACACCGTAGAACACTTACTGACGGCAGGCAATCCGGCTTTCTGCTTTTGCCACGCCGAAGAAGAATTGACCCGCTTGTTACGTCAGGCAGGATTGCACGTTCTTGGCTGGAGTTATCTCGCGCCCCGGCGCCATCCTTCCCCCTGTGCCGAGCGCTACTGGCTGGAGCCCTACCAGATCGTCGCCCAAAAGCCTCAGCCGGCGCCCCATGCGCCAGACGCCTGACCGCCGTTTGCGGCGCTCCGATCGAGAGTTGCAGCTCCGGCTCAGTAAGGCCGCAGGTTATAGAGGAACACAAACTGGAGGCGGATCTCCTTGCCGGCGAACTCGGCGGGCAGCGGCGGGAAGGGCGTGGTGGCGCTGATGCCCGCCACGGCGGCGCGGTCCAAGGCATCGGTGCCCGAGCCGGAAGCGATCACCAGCTTCGGGACCTTGCCGTCGCGGTCGATGGCGAAGTGGATGACCACCCGGCCTTGTCTGCCCCTGCGGGCGCTTTCGGGGATGATCGCCAGCCAATTGCGGCGCACGGCGGCGAGGATCCGCACCAGGTAAGGCCGGAAGTCCACGCCCTGGGGATCGCTGAGCAGCTCGAGGCTGTTGCCGATGGCCCCAGGGACGGGCGAGATGTTGATCCCCTCTCCGAAGCCGCCCAGTCCGTCGCCAAAGTCGCTGACGATCAGGCCCGCGCCAACGCCGCCTTTGGCCAGCGCTTGTCCCATTTCGGTCACCGAGGTCTTGGGGAGAGCCAGCTTTGCGGAGCCCCCGGGTTTGGGCTCGGGCGCCCGGGGCGGAGGCTCCAGCGTCAATTTGGGCTGCTCGGCCGGCTGAATCTGCGGCGGAGGCAGGAAGGCCAAATCCGGGCCTGGAGTAAGTGGGCCTGCCAGCGCGTCGATCTTCGGAGGCTCGGGCAGGGGCGCGGGCCTGCCCGTGGGAGGCGCGCCCGGCGGAGCCGAGGGCGGAACGAAGACGCGCGGCCGCGGCAAGAGACTCTCGAGGTTGAACTCTTTGCCGATCTGACCGCGGTTCGGCGCCTTCTGAGTCAGCTCTTTGGGCGGGGCCACCAAGGTGACCGGTTCCTTGAACTGAGCGACGATCCCCGCCACGTCGTGAACCCGGACTCCCCCAAGCGGAGTGAAGGCCAACAGGCACACCAAGCCTGCATGCACGCCCAGCGACATGGCGCCGGCCCGCAATGCGCGCCGGCGGCCTTCGCTGTCGCG
>Ga0068705_10000773_pt1 | contig 16113 bp, 16 predicted proteins | sample YNPMSTMetaG_FD_65631 | JGI IMG/M metagenome (GOLD analysis project Ga0068705, IMG submission 65631) | Anoxygenic and chlorotrophic microbial mat microbial communities from Yellowstone National Park, USA - YNP MS-T MetaG | ecosystem: Environmental > Aquatic > Thermal springs > Hot (42-90C) >... | reverse complement strand
GACAGGAAACTGCCCGAAAGGCCTCGGTGTTTTCAACAGGGAATCAAGGGCCCCCAGAACGTTAATCAGTAGTTGCTTCCGGGACCGCCATCCACATTTCCGACCATGTGCAGATGGTCGTGGTCAATGTAAATGACTTCTACGGCATCCTCATTTTTTATTGTATAAGGGATCGGCCAACCCACTTTGGTCGTTTCTGTGAAGTACACAGTGCACTTCCAGTGAACATGATGGAGCTGTGCCGGCCCAACCAGCGGATAGACCCGTGGCGGATCGATCGAATCGGTAATCAGCTCTTTTACGATCCGCACGTTGCTCCGCTGGACTTCGTGCAGCAATGGCAAACCGCCCTCGACCTGCCGGGCTTTTTCCAACGCCCGCATCACCTCGTCGTCTGACGGTTCATCTAAAGCCACATGCGGCGCCCCTTCGACCAGCGGGGGCAGAATCGGCATCTTTTTGTATCGTTCCTCCTCCCAGGCCTTGTCTTCCAATCGGTCCTGAAAATAAGGAGATACGGGAATCGGATAGTTGAGAACCCCCCAATCCAGGGGACTCATCACTGTCCCGCAACCTAAGGTGAAAACTGTCAGTGTTCCTAGAACACCAAAGATGGGTAGGTAACGGCATTTCCCCAACATGAATGGCTCCTCGACCGTTCTGGAAGCTTTAGCGATTTAATTGGCTACCCAGTCTCTCCAATTTACCGAATTCACAATCCGGCAAAGTACCTTACTTGCCAATGACGACCGCACGTGAACCAGCGGCTACCTCTTTTATCGTGTTAAACTTGTCGGAACTTGCAGGTTTTTCGCGAGAGAAGAGACGAAAGGAAGATATCGGTTGGACCCAATTTCTAGCTTACGACAAAGAGACTTGCCATTACTTAGAGTTGCAACAAGTAGCCAGAACCGTCGCAATTGGTCAGGCAGTGCCTGAGCTCAAACACTGACGGCGTATAGACCAATTTAAGAGACCACCGTTGGCCGCTGTTAGAACACAGAAAGGCTATTTTCTTTCGTCGCGATTCTTCCAGAAATGCTCGATTAGCGCGAGGGCCTTCTCTTCTTCGGAATCGATCTGGACGAATAAAGAGCCGTCCCGCAGATCAAAAGACCGCCTTGGACGGCCATCCGGCGCGGCCCGCGAATCACCGTTATGAAAACACCAACCCGCGGCTCCACCTCGGAATGCCCCTTTAAGATCGGCTAAGAAATCATCCGCAGCGGGTTGCCATGAGCCGAAGCCCCTACGAAATGGCTCTTGATAATGGACTGGGACCATTTTGCCTATCGCTTTCATTTTCTCTAAATACTCACGCGTCTTCCGCTCGGTTTCATGCGGGGATTTTTCGCCGCGGGGGCGGTGGGGCGCGATAAAATCAAGTTCCGCCCGAATTAGATAGTCTCGCAGCACGTCGTCCGGAATGTCACCCGCATGCGATGCCGTGACCAGACGATTCGGATCAAGTGAACGAACCTCTTTTCGCAAGACGGCAAGATCGTCGATCGCAGTGAACCGAGAATCCTGGATATTTCGCTCGTTCGAAAGGTCCAGATACCAATTCTTGTAATTCTTCAAGCCATTGACCAGCGACCGAATGGCCCGAAGATGGGCCTCAAGGGTTTGCAGTCGCTTCGGTCCGGTGACCCCATTTCCCCGGGAAAGCGTCACGTCAACAATCATTCCTCTCGCATCGCAGTAGGCGACAATTGCTTCCAGCTTACGCATTCCTGGCCCACGGGGATTTCCTTCAGCATCCACGGCGAAGGCCTCCTGTTCGAATGCCGCCCAGTTAGCCCAGATGCGCACCCAATTGAATCCCCGTTTCTTGATTTCTTCGAGATCACGTTCCCAGGTCTCTTGGTTGGCACCGAGGGCACCATAGTAACTCATACCCAATAAAAACGTCGGTTTGCCATTGATCGTGAACTGTGAACCCTCAACACCGAGCACGGTTTGGCCGTCACTCGCATGGACCGAAGCAATCGCCGAGAACGCTACAAAGAACCAAGTGATGAGTACCGCAATGCGCTTCATTGAGTCACGTCCCTTATAATACAACTTTCGCTTGCCACAGACTGAACTCTTTGGCAATTCTACCCAAATGACTCAGCCGACAGCTACAACCGCTAATTCGAGAGCGATCCCTAACTCTCCTTGATTGCCGCAATCAAATCCAGAACGGCGCGCTTGCCGTCCGCGAAGAACATGAGGGTATTATCAGCGGCAAAGAGCGGGTTCGGGATATTCGCAAATCCGGGACTCAGACTCCTCTTGATCACCACAACCGTCTTGGCCTTATCGACTTCGATAATCGGCATCCCTGCGATTGGGCTTTTAGGATCCATCTTGGCCACAGGATTGACCACGTCGTTTGCTCCGAGCACGATGGCGACGTCGGTCTCCGAAAGGATCGCATTGATGTCATCAAGTTCTTTCAGCCGGTCGTACGGGATTTCGGCCTCCGCCAGAAGGACGTTCATGTGGCCTGGCATACGTCCGGCCACAGGATGAATTCCGAAAAGCACTTCAATACCTCGGGATTCCAAGAGTTGGTACAAATCGCGGACGGCATGCTGCGCCTGCGCGACCGCCATTCCATAGCCGGGAACAATAACCACACGCTGTGCGGTGTCGAAAAGCATGGCGATCTCTTCTGCGGCAGCCCCTTTGACATTTCGATAAACGTCGTCCTGCTTGGTTGATGTGTCCTCGGCCTGAAGAACACCGAATAGGACATTCGTCATCGAACGATTCATGGCTTTGCACATGATATTAGTAAGAATCACACCCGATGCCCCAACCAGCGAGCCTGAAATAATCAGCACGGCATTTCCGAGGACGAAACCCGTGGCTGCCGCTGCCAGACCACTGTAGGAATTCAAAAGGGCAATGACTACCGGCATGTCGGCGCCGCCAATCGGGTTCACAAGCGTTACCCCAAGGACGGATGCCACAAAAACGACTGCCCAGTATAGACCGACGGACTCGGGCTGAGAGATACCAATTGCGCACATCACCAAAGCCAGAATCCCAAGCACGGCATTGATCGGCTGGAGCAATGGATAGCGAATTGGTTGCCGGAATGCCTTGTACTCCTCCAGTTTTGCAAACGCGAGCAAGCTCCCCCAAAACGTAACGGCACCGATCAGTCCCGAGGCGTACGTCGCAATGACGACGTCACTAAACGCCGGCGGAGGAGTTCGAATCAATTCTGCCCCGGCCACCAGCAGCGATGCCGCGCCGCCAAACCCATTCAGGAGCGCGACCATCTGGGGCATGGCCGTCATTCTCACCTTCAGCGCCAAAACGGCACCAATCACCGTTCCGATAATCAATCCGATAACGATCCAGTGATACTCAAGGATCGACTGGTGCACGAGTGTGGCGATAACAGCAATGAGCATTCCGAGTGCGCCGATCAGGTTGCCACGAACCGCTGAACGGGGATGCGTCAACCCCTTGATCCCCAGGATAAAGAGCACAGAAGCGACCAAATATGCCAGGGTTATGATAGCCTCGCGATCCACAGTAACCTCGCCTTCGCTAACCGAAAACTGTTGTCATCCAAATTGAACCGATGCCGACACGCTTTTTCCGGCAAACTAAGACTTTCGCTTGAACATATGGAGCATCCGGTTGGTCACCAGAAATCCCCCCACGACGTTGATTGTTGCCAGAATGACGGCGATGGTGCCCAACATAGTTGCCAGGACTGAATGTCCGGCGCCCGCGGCGATAAGAGCGCCAACGACCGTAATCCCCGAGATCGCATTGGAGCCGGACATCAAAGGGGTATGCAACGTCGGCGGAATTTTTGTGATAATCTCAAACCCGACAAAGATCGCAAGCACAAAAATCGTCAGCGCCAGAGTGAACGGGAGCTGACTTCCTTGAGCAATCTCAGCCACTCCACCTGTCTGTTCCGCAATCACGAGAAGGTGACTCCACATATCAAGTATCTCCCAATATGTCTTCCTCGGCGAATCCCCAACTAATTGTTTTTGCCTTCTGCAGCGGCCAGGACCATGGAATTCACCAATTGACCATCCCGAACCACCAAGGTATCTCGAATAATCTCGTCTTCCGACTCGTACGGAATGCTGCCACTTTTGCAGAGATGCAAAAAGAAGGTCGTGATGTTGCGGGAATACATCTGGCTAGCGTGATACGGGATCTCTGAAGGCAGATTCACCGGTCCAAGAATGGTAACACCTTTTTCCATTACAGTTTGGCCTGGCTGCGTCAATTCGCAGTTGCCCCCTCGCTCGGCCGCCAGATCGACGATCAACGAGCCTAAAGCCATGCCCGCCACCATGTCCCGCGTGATGAGTATCGGTGCCTTTTTTCCGGGGACCGAGGCCGTTGTGATCACAACATCGCTTTCCGCGACGACGCGGGCCATCATCTCTCTCTGTTTTCGATAAAACTCCTCGTCCATCGCCTTCGCATAACCCCGCTGGTCCTCTGCCCCTTTTGTTTCCAGGTCAAGCTCAATGAATTTCGCCCCAAGGCTCTGGACTTGCTCCTTGACTGCAGGACGGACGTCATAGGCAGAAACTGCGGCCCCCAGCCGCTTCGCCGTGGCAATCGCCTGCAAACCCGCCACACCGGCGCCCACCACAAACACCTTGGCTGGGGTCAGCGTTCCGGCTGCCGTCATTAACATCGGAAAGATCTTCGGCAGGGACATGGCAGCCAGGATAACAGCACGATAACCGGCCAATGTCGCCATGGAAGAAAGGATATCCATACTCTGAGCACGCGTGATTCGGGGAAGCAGCTCGAGGGCGAAGATCGAAACCCCTTTCTCTGACCAGGCCGTCAGATTCTCCCTCTTCGAGAGGGGATCCCAACTTCCCACAAGAACCTGTTTGGGACGCAGTAATGACAAAGTCTCAGCCCGTTGCTCTGCTGGGATATCCCAGCGGACTCCGAGCAGGACATCGGCCGAAAAAACTTCACTCCGGGGGACGACCTGTGCTCCTTTTGAAACATAATCCTCATCCGAAAACCCGGCAGCAATCCCCGCGCCCGCTTCGATGCGGACAACATGTCCCGCCTTTGTCAACGAAGGCACCGAGGCCGGAACAATAGCAACTCGACGTTCCCCAGGATAGACTTCTCGCGGTACACCCAGAATCATTAGGATCGTCACTCCTTGCCAAAGCCAAATGCTGACGACGCAAAAAATCATATTCTAATCAACAGAATCTTACTCGTTAAGGGACAGCCGGATTTAAAAATGCCGACTGTATTCCAGTCGTATGCCCGTCGAATACGGATGGGTGGCTAACTGTCAGAGTGTCAAACAATGGCAAACGATAGGGTCATGGAAAAACGGACCATAGCACGTATTTTGGTCAAAGGTGGCAAAGTACCTACTGCCATTTAACACCGACGGCGTGGTATGTGCTCACGCAGGCCGTCCTCCTGATAAGACTCGTGCTCATGAGAACAGATGGATGTTTAAATAAGTACCCATACAGGAGGCAAAAGAGTCCGTCGCAGCAGGTCATTTCGACCTGGAACAAGAAACAACGCAATCGAAGAACTTATAGCCACCTTTTCCGATTGGTCACCCATTGTCCGGACGTGGGGCACCGGTATTTCACATCTTGCAGAAACTGGCCAATTTCCGCTAAGGTTATTCAAAGTCCACTCGGCCATTCTCAAGGAGATCGGCTGGCCCGGACGGACTTCAAACAGGTCGCAAAAGGACGCACGAATGACCCGCTCACCCCGGAGGGATAAATGCGGCACGTCTCGTTGATCGGACATTTCATTGTTTATCTTGTCGTACGGGGATTGATCTGCCTCGTGCAGGCTATTCCCCTTTCTGTGGGGGATCGGCTTGCATGGTTGCTGGCTTACATTTTCACATTCGTTGTCCGTGTTCGGTACCAGGTCGCGGACGAGAATCTGCGACATGCCTTCCCAGAGCTTTCGGCCCGGCAGCGGCGGGATCTCATCGTTAAAATGTGGCACCATTTGTTTTTGCTCGTGATGGAGGTTGCTCATACCCCGTTGAGGCTCCGCGAAGAGAATTGGCGCAAAATGGTGAAACTAAAGAACGTGGAGCCCTTGGTTGGAAAACTGTTGGAGGATCGTCCCATCATCCTGGTAACTGCCCACTTTGGCAATTTCGAGTTCGGAGGCTACGTACTTGGGCTATTGGGATTTCCCACGAGTACCGTGGCCAGGAATCTGGATAATCCATTCCTGGATCGTTACCTCCAGCGGTTTCGTGCGGCTCAGGGGCAGTACCTGATCCCCAAGGTCGGGGGTGCCGACCAAGTCGAAGAAATGGTGCAGAAAGGTCAAACCATTGCCCTACTGGCCGACCAGGATGCAGGTCGAAAGGGTTGTTTTGTTCCCTTCTTCGGCCGACCTGCCTCGACCTTCAAAGCCATTGCCCTTCTTTCGCTCCAGTATGATGCTCCCATCGCAGTTGTGTACACACGTAGGCTCGGGAAGCCGCTGCTCTTCGAGATGGGTGTGGTTGACATCCTTGACCCTCGTGACGTGCGAGATCTCGACGCAGTCACATATGTGACACGGTGGTACACATCGCATCTCGAAGCCATCATCCGTTCCGCGCCGGAGCAATACTGGTGGATTCATCGTCGCTGGAAAACGCAGCCAAGAGTTCCGAAAAGTGGTGACCCACAACCGGATTGTGGACAATCACTTCGGCGAGCAGCCTGACCACAGATTTACAACACCGCCTTGTCATTTGTGCGTAAGACGGCGAAAAACTGTCGTCATTGCGTGTATATCAGGCTTTCTTGCGAAGTTAATCCGACACCGTCCGGGAGGCTTCCGGCACTACTTTGCGGGGAGATGGACGGGCACGTTTGTCGTACCTCGTTCCGACGGGCGTGCTTGTCGTGCCCGGTCGGAGGGGCGTGCCTGTCACGCCCGCCGAATTGCAATGGATGATCCAACATCCCGCAGCGGACCCGACAGGCGGGTTACTCTGAGGTTCGGAGGGGCACGTTTATCGTGCCCGATGAAGTGACATAGATTATCAAACGTTATTCACCGGACCCGACAAGCGGGTCCCTCCGAGGGGCGGACGCGACGAGCGCGTCCCTCCGAGCGAATCCGACAAGCGGGGTCCTCCGCGGATGAAGGCAACAAACGGGCCCCTAAAGGGGTAAAGAGGACAAATTGGCAATGAGCCACCGCCATCGCGGCCTCTCGGGATTGCACCGGGTGTTCTGTCCGGCCGTCAGCAACTCGATAACCTCCGACGTTCCGGACTTCTTTTTTCTGCTATTTCTCATAACTAAAATGGCAATCACATACCGCAGTAGTCCGATCTGTAGGTCGATTTTGAAAACGTTTTTCTGAAGGATTGGGAGGCCAATTGAATGACGCCGAGACAGAGGGTGTTAGCCGCACTTGAGCACCACGAACCTGACCGGATTCCGATTGATTTTGGTGGGCATCGCTCCTCAGGAATTGCTGCCATTGCTTACGCCCGCTTGAGACAATATTTAGGGTTACCTCAGCGCCCGATTCGCGTCTATGATCCGATCCAGCAACTGGCGATCATTGATGACGATGTGCTGGACCGATTTCGGGTTGACACAATTGAGCTAGGTCGTGCTTTTGCCCAGGAAGATGAGCACTGGATCGACTGGGTGTTGCCTGACGGGACGCCCTGCCAGATGCCTCGCTGGGCGGCCCCGGAACGAGTGGAAGATGGTTGGGTTCTCCGCGGGCCGACGGGCAAAATTCTTGGGCGGATGCCAGATGGGGCGCTTTATTTTGAGCAATGTTACTGGCCGTTTGCAGAGAAAGATCGGCCAGAACAAGCCGCCCAGGCCCTGTCCGAAACGATTTGGTGCGGAATTCCATCGCCCCCAGGTCCTCTTGTCGAAGGTCCACGAGGTCTGGATCGGTTGCGGGAGGGGGCCTGTCGCCTGCGGCAGAAGACGGATCGTGCTATCCTTTTCCTATTTGGCGGGAATCTCCTGGAGTGTGGACAGTTTCTTTATCGAAACGACAATTTTTACATGCTTCTGGCCGGAGATCGAGCCCGTGCGGAAAAGGTCCTCGATTCGCTTGTCGAATCTCATCTGGCCAATCTTCAGCGTGTTCTTCCGGCCCTCGATGGATTGATCGATGTTATCGTCTTCGGAGATGATTTGGGGATGCAATCGGGACCCCAGATTTCACCCAAGATGTATCGAGAGTTGTTCAAGCCGCGCCATGCGGCCATGTGGAAAAAAGCCAAAGAATTGGCCGATGTGAAAGTGATGCTCCATTGCTGCGGTGGTGTCCGGGAGCTTCTCGATGATCTGATTGACGCGGGGCTGGATGCTATCAATCCCGTTCAGATTTCCTGCAAAGGGATGGATCCTGCTGGATTAAAACGGGATTTCGGCCGGCGCATCACCTTCTGGGGTGGTGGCTGTGACACGCACCGCGTCCTGAGTTTTGGAACGCCGGATGAGGTTCGTCAACACGTCCGTCAGCAGATCGAGATCCTGGCCCCAGGCGGTGGTTTCGTCTTTCAGCAGGTTCATAATATCCTGGCAAATGTCCCGCCGGAGAACATCGTAGCCATGTTTGATACCGTTTATCAGTTCAGCAACTCATGTCGCTGATTGCGAACAGAATTGAGATTGTAAGGCGAAATGTGGTCACTGCTGGCTATTTCCAGCGAGCAGGGATATGGCCAATGGCCGCTCATGACAAAAATGATGCTTCTTTCACGTGATAACCAGGCAAGATAATTTAGCCAATAAAGGACGACTGGGTCATTGTCGCAATGGGCTTTCTGGTTCCGTTTTTTCGCCGATTGGTTTGCCGGGTTTCGCCGAGGTTATTGTTTCGGGCCATCCGTCTTTGGATCATCCCGGGATGGCGCTCTGTGTCGCTTTTTCGGGAGCGCCAGAGCAGGTCCCAACTTTTTCCTCCATTCTTTTTTCTTTCGCTCACCGATGCCTGCAATCTTCGATGTCACGGCTGTTGGATCACAAGCCAAGGCCAGCCACGACAGCTAAACCCTGATGACGTCAATCGCTTTATCGCCCAGGCGAAGTCCCGCGGAAACCGATTCTTCGTCCTTTTGGGGGGAGAACCATTTCTTTACAAGGACATTTGGACGATTCTCCAGCAAAATCGGGATTGTTATTTTCAAATCATTACTAATGCTCTACTCCTTGACGATCGTGCCATTGCCACCCTGAAAAAGGCCGGTAATGCGACGATTCTCGTGAGCCTGGATGGCTTTGAGCGAACCAATGATGCGCGGCGAGGTTCGGGGACCTTTCGAGACATTGCAACATCGTTCCAACGACTGAGAACAGGGAAGCTCCTCTTTGGGGTCGCGACGACAATTACGGCAGAAAACTGTCAGGAAGTCCTAACTCCTGACTATGTGCGCTGGGTCGATCAACAGGGTGCGATGTACCTCTGGTATTACATTTATCGCCCTGTGGGACCAGATCCCACGCCGCATCTCGCGTTGGACCGGGACCAAATCCTACATGTTCGCAGGCAACTCCTGTCGCTGAGAAAAACTTCGCCGATTATCATCATCGACACATACTGGGACGCCGACGGCAAGGCTGTATGTCCCGCAGCTCTGGGTTTGGGATACCATATTGGGCCATCCGGTGATATTGAGCTGTGTCCACCGCTGTCTTTCGCTCGGGAAACAATTCACGACCATGCAGGGGACCTTTTTCGGACGATTAATGAAAGTCCGTTTTTGCGTGGCTTTCAGCAATTCGCACTTGCCCGGACCCGTGGATGTCCAATCCTGGAATGCCCGCGGGATCTTGTCGCTTTTCTCCGCGATCAAGGTGTGCGGGATACAAGCGGCCGGGACGCCTTCCGTGAGCTTTGGGAATCCCAACCTCATGCAAGTCATCATATCCCGGGAGAGGAAATCCCGGAATCGATGCGAGTTTATCGCTGGTTTAAGAAGCACTTATTCTTTGGACTGGGGGCCTACGGGTAATGAGTTGTTGTAAGATTGTTTCTCCGATAATCTCTCCTGTGGTTGAACTTGCTAACTTGCAACGACTCGCTTGAATTTTTAGGTTGGAAGTATGAACATTTACATCATTCGACACGCCTGGGCTGAGGAGCCGAGCGAGGTCCGCTGGCCTGATGACAGTCTCCGCCCCCTGACAAAAGAAGGTCGGACAAGGTTTCGTCGGTTAGCCCGGCGACTCACTCGTCGAGGGGTTAACCCGCGGCTTGTGGTCACAAGTCCCTATCTCCGCTGTGTTGAAACTGCCGAGATCCTGGTGGCCACATCGCAGGAACCTATGATGATGGAGACCGTACCGTTTCTGGCCCCGGGCGGCGATATCCAAGCTCTCATCGAATGGACGCAATCGAGGGCGGACCACCTCAGAGGCGATTTGGCCTGGGTCGGTCACGCACCCGATGTTTCGGAAATTCTTGCCACGCTCGTGGGTGGTGGTCGATTTCGTTTTGCCAAAGGGGGCGTGGCGGCGGTTCGATTCGAGGCGCAGATCGTTCCAGGAGAAGGCGAATTGATGTTTCTTTTATCGCCGTCAATGTTTGCCTGAGTCGCCGCGATAGCCCTGATCGCCTTTGGAAAAACCTCACGGCCAAGCGATTTGTGGGGCTTTTTTCGCACGCCGCCGGTTCACATAATAGCTGTTGAGTCGATTCAATGGCGAATTTCGTCAGATAGGGTCGCTAACTCTGAGGCTGAGGGGAATGATTGCCACCTTTGAATACATTGAACAGATCATCACAACCTGCCGGGATGCTGCGCGGGCCAACAAAGAAACTTCAACACGCCGAGGAAATCTGATTGTCCTGACTCCCGAGGATGGCGTGGATGTTATGATTACCGGTGATATTCATGGCAATCGTCGCAATTTCAACCTGATCCGACGATTGGCTTCACTCGACAAGAACCCCAAAAGGCATCTCATCTTGCAGGAGGTCTGTCACGGAGGACCGACATATCTTGCCAACGCGGGTTGCATGTCACACACCGTTCTGGAGGACGTGGCCAAACTTAAAGTCCAGTTTCCGGACCGGGTCCATTTCATCCTTGGAAACCACGAGCTGGCCGAAGTCACAGACTACCCCATCCAGAAGAACAAACAGATGCTTAATCTCCTTTTCCGATTGGGGATTCAGCATGTTTACGGGCCCGCGGCTGATCGGGTCCGAGAGTCTTATCTGGCGTTTATCAAATCATGTCCGCTTGGTGTTCAGTTGCCGGGCGGTGTTCTGGTAACGCACAGCCTCCCGGAAGATGTGGATCGACATGGCTTTGATGTGACGGTTTTTCACAGGCCGCTCGACATGGTCGAGTTTTTGGAACACAAGAGTGTGTTTCGGCTCGTTTGGGGCCGAGATTACCGGCGTGAAAATGCCTCCGCCTTTGCCCGTCTGACGCAGGCCACCGTTTTGATTCACGGTCATGAGCCGTGCCCCCAGGGTTTTTCCACGCCCAACGAGTTTCAACTCATCCTGGATTGCTCCGCTGAGAAGGCGGCCTACGCCATTCTGCCGTTGAATCGACAATCACCGTGGACTCTAGAAGAAGTTGTTGCTCACGTCAAATTCCTTGCGTGACCGGTGTGGAAAAGATCATTCCGTGAAGGCTATTCTGTTAAAAATCTGTTAGGATGGCTTGCAAGCCTTCACATTGCCCCGCCTGCACGTAAAATGCACCCGAACGGTTATTTATGTAACTCAAAAATTCGGTCACTGACAAGGAGACTGACATGGGACGATTGTCGCGCCGTGATTGGTTCGTTGGCGTTGGAGCGTTGTCTGGCGGCTGGGTTTTTCAGTCACATGGTCCAGTGCGGGGAGAGGAACATCAAACCAATTCTGGGGCTTCAACCGGTGGTTTCCGCTTTGTGCATATGACCGACCTTCATGTGCAGCCCGAGCTGAAAGCCGCTGAAGGACTGGCGGCCTGTCTTCAGCATATTCAAACTCTTAATCCGAAGCCCGATTTCATCCTCACCGGCGGCGATTTGATCATGGATGCCCTCGAACAAGGAGAGGATCGCGCATCCTCCCTCTTCGATCTACTCAAGAGGGTCTTTCGTGATAACAACGACATCCCAGTGCGCCATTGTATGGGCAATCATGATATTTTCGGCTGGGGCAAAAAACAGGGCGTCACAGAAGACCATCGCAAATTCGGCAAGAGGATGTACCTCGAAAAGATGGAGCTGGAATCACCATTCTATGCATTTGATCACAAAGGTTGGCGGTTTTTTGTCCTCGACAGCGTCCAGCCTTCGGAATCACAGCTCTATCAAGGCGGGTTGGACGGCCCACAAATGGACTGGTTCCGACAGGAACTAGCCCGTAAACCGGCGGAAATGCCTGGCGTTGTGGTGACACATATTCCGTTTCTTACGGTAACTGTCTTGCCGGATACGGCAAAAGATAACCGATTTCAGATTGGGACTTCGACCATTTGTGCGGATTCCCAGCGAATGGCACAGATGTTTGCCCAGAATAATGTCAAGCTGGCCCTGTCGGGACATATCCACATGGTGGACGAAGTGAATTACCGCGGCGTCAAATTCGCATGCTCGGGGGCGGTCTCCGGCCGCTGGTGGAAAGGTCTTCATAAAGATTTTCCTGAGGGTTATGCAATTATTGACATTGCAAACGATGGAACAATTTCCTACCAGTACATGCCCTTTGGCTGGCAAACTGTGGAATCTTGATCTCTTGAAGAGAAAACTCGTTCCATCGTAGGTCTAGCAGAGCAGTAAGGCGAAGTTGCCTACGGACCATTTCTGCTCGGTAGCGTTTGGGTCTTTTTCGACATTTGGACGCTGTTTCTAGGTCCTTTTCCTGACCGAAGCGCGACTGGGGGCGGATATCAATTCGCCCCCAAAAATAATGAAGGGACGCGCTTGTCGCGTCCGGTGCGCAATGTTGGATGTCCATCCCGCGTCAGCGGGCACGACAAGCGTGCCCCTCCCCAATGAATCTTCGGAGGGACCCGCTTGTCGGGTCCGCCGCGTCACGCTCGGTTATCCATCCTACTTCCTCGGGCATGACAAGCAGGCGTCTCCGAACAGGCTCTATTATGCTCGTCTTCTTACCTAAAAATCTGACGCACGAACGTCTCAGGATTGCCCCTGTCGCACCCGTCTGGTGTAAGGGCAGGTTTCAGGTCAACGGTCCAGGTGGGGTCAGGAACCGCTGGTAAACACGAGAGTTGCCTAAGACCACAAGAACATAGGCGAGATCATTATCCTGCCACCACCCCGCGGATGAACGGCTTGTCCGCAGACATGGCTGTCGGGGTGGGATTGGGTGAAGTCCAGCGATAATCCATCGCGTGGCGAACAACGAGCCTTGTTCTCCACCAGGGTGAGTTATATCGAAGGCAACAACGGGATGGTTAAGCACGACCAATTCTCGCCAGGTCACGACCGTTCCCCGGAAAAGTCGCACATCCCGGCTCAATCGATAACCTTGTGCGGGACTTTCCTTTGCCAAATCCCGGCCTGTCCCGAAACCATCTAAGGTCGCCTCAAACAATTCGGTTACTGCGCTTCCAAACTCGCCCGCCGAGAGTTGCGGCGTGCTCTTTCTTGTTCGCCATGCCCACAACCCAATTCCAGCAACGGCGCCTGCGGTGGCGGTACCGATGAGCCAGCGAAGCCACTGACGACGACGCACGCTCCCCTGTGGCCCTAGAATTGTGCTAATCTGGCTTACTTCCTCGGATGAGTTCGCCCGAAGTTCTGCCGGAGCACATGCCGCCTTTGGCGTCTCCAGCACCGTCTGGACAGAATCACCTTTAGTCTGTTGAGAACCACTGAGCCGAGCCAGTATGCGTTCTTCCAGGCCGAGGCAATCACGGCCTTGTCGCAGAAGATTTCCGGTTTCAACGTCTTGGCCACAGATATCGGCATATCGTTGGGCGAGCCCCGGGTTTTCGCGCAAAATCGACACCAACCGCTGAACGTACGGATCCTGAGGATCGTCTCGATCGAGCCGAATCGACTCCAGCAAATCTTCGTTTTTTGGAAAATTAGGCTGAGACGTCATTATTTCACGCCGTGTTATCCGTTAAACAGGGGCCACTTTCTTATTTAACGTATCCAACCTTTTCCGCAATGCCACTTTCGCGCGTGCCAGACGACTCATCACAGTACCGATTGGAATGCCCAACTGCTCGGCGATTTCTTTGTAAGAAAGATCCTCAAAGTAGAACATCAACACCATCACTCGCTGGTCTTCTGATAGCGACTTCATGGCCAATTGTATCATTTCTTCATCCGGTGCGTCCGGATCAATTCCGGACTTGTCTAGCGCTCCGGTCATGTCGTCCAAGAGCGCCATTTGGGGAAGTCTGCGCTGTCTGAGGAAAGCATTTCGCGTAATCGCCAGCAACCAACCTTGAGCACGGGACGGATCGACCAGTTGCCCCAGATTCTTGGCCGCCAGGAGAAACGTCTCCTGAGTCAAATCCTCCGCGTCAACTGGCGAACCCGACAAACGGTAGGCATATCGAAATACCGTTTGTGCGTGCTGTGTGACCAATTCCTCAATTGTCGGCTGTCGCGTACGTTCTTCCATCGCTGCCTACCATTACGATGCGCAACTCTTAGTTATTATTCCCGGCATGAAGCGTTATTCTTGCCCCACCATTCGCGGTGGGCACAATGCGTGCGTTTCCCCACGTGAGTATTCGCCATCCCCCGCTTCTTCTTAATCTAGCGATTCGGGGAATAAAATGCCAACGGAGCGCATCATACCCTTATATACGAGCGACCTCCGACGGTCGGAGGCGTGTTGGTTGGTCTTTGGCGAAAGGATATGTCGAATGAAGAAGTTGGGATCGTTGTTGATTGTTTTGGCCTTGAGCGGCTTGTTCGTGGGTTGTCAAAAGCCGGCACCGGCTCCGACAGGCGGGGCAGCAGCACCTGCCGCGACGGGTGAATCAACCCCGGCACCAAGCGATGAAGCCCAGCCGTCTCAAGGGGAGCCTGCGGCCCCTGCCGAAAGCACCGGTGGTGAAGCACAGCAGTGACGTCATCCGCGACGCTTTTCCGTTATTTGTCATAACATCTCTTTAGCGGTGTACCGTCCGTATTTAAAAGGCTCATCGGCACAAATGATGTTGCTCGATGGGCCTTTTTTTCGGGACTTTCAAGCGAAAAACTGGGAAGTGTTCGTCATCGTCGCCGTCGTAATTGCGTGATATCAATTCCCGGTGAATGATGGACAGTGTTTCTTCGCCTGCCTCGACGGCCTTTCTGCTGCGACTTGAGGTCTGCATCCCCAATCGGCTTACCGATCTGCTTCCGTAAGAGTTGGATGCGATCTCGGATAGCGGCAGCCCGTTCGAACTCAAGGGATTCGGCAGCGGCCAGCATTTCCGCCTCAAGCTCAGCAATAAACTCCTCCGTGATATATTCCACCTCATTCGAACGCCCCACAATTGCATGGGCCTGGCTATGGGCTGCAACCTCGGCCTCGATCCCGGCACGAAGATTCTTTTTCACTGTTTCGGGAGTAATTCCGTGTCGCTTGTTGTATTCCTCCTGCAATTGTCGTCTGCGTCTCGTTTCTTCGACGGCCTTTTGCATAGAATCCGTCATTTTATCCGCATAAAGAATGACTTTAGCGTTGACATTTCGGGCACATCGGCCGATCGTCTGAATCAGGGATGTCTCGCTTCGCAAAAACCCCTCTTTATCGGCATCGAGAATCGCAACCAGTGAAACCTCCGGCAGGTCCAACCCTTCCCGCAGAAGGTTGACACCAACCAGGGCATCGAATTCACCTTCTCGCAATTCCCGCAAAAGCTCCACTCGCTCAAAGGCGTCCAGTTCGCTGTGCAGCCATTTACAGCGAACGTTCTGCTTTGTCAGGTAGTCCGCAAGGTCTTCCGCAAGCCTTTTCGTCAGCGTCGTTACCAGGCATCTTTCACCCCGGGCCGCCCGTTCCTTGATCTGGGCCATAAGGTGAGGAACCTGAGTACGGGCTGGGGCAATCTCAACCTCAGGATCAAGCAGACCGGTCGGACGAATAATCTGCTCGACCACTTCACCACCGGCCTTCTCCATCTCGTACGGTCCAGGTGTGGCTGAAACAAAGATGACCTGGTTA
>Ga0068705_10000763_pt1 | contig 16217 bp, 9 predicted proteins | sample YNPMSTMetaG_FD_65631 | JGI IMG/M metagenome (GOLD analysis project Ga0068705, IMG submission 65631) | Anoxygenic and chlorotrophic microbial mat microbial communities from Yellowstone National Park, USA - YNP MS-T MetaG | ecosystem: Environmental > Aquatic > Thermal springs > Hot (42-90C) >... | reverse complement strand
AGTAGATTGAGTGGTTTATTTGTTTTGGGGAGTTTGGGGGATTTGGGTGGTTTCGGCAGTTTGGGGGCCGCTCCGGTTAAAAACGGATTTTTCGGGGGAGCCTTTGAAAACCCTTGGCACTAAGTAGCTGTCCCGAAATTGTCCCATCAGGATCTTGGCCAACCCACCGACGCTGTCCATCCAGTTCCTAAAACCCTACCAAAACAAGGGTTTTCCGAGATCTCTGGCTCCAGGCAGGAACCGCTCGGATAGGGCATAACGGATTTTGGGGAAGCTTCTAAGAAATTTCCTCCGGGTCAAAAAGCATTCCGGCTATGAGCAGCAGTTTCGATCCATATCGGAAGTGGTTAGGGATTCCGCCGAAGGATCAGCCGCCCAACCATTATCGACTGCTGGGGATCGAACTGTTTGAGTCGGATCCGGATGTGATTTCTAATGCTGCCGATGCGAGGATGGCCCATATCCGGACTTTTCAGACCGGGCCATATTCCGAATGGTCCCAGAAACTGCTCAATGAGATTGCGGCTGCCAAAGTTTGCCTGCTGAATCCGGAAAAGAAGGCCGAATATGACGCCCAGCTTCGGGCGCAGTTGGCGGCTCAGGGGGCATGGACCGGTCCGGCCGGGGGGCCGAGCGGAGTAACAACGCCCGCCATACCTGTCCGTGTCTCCCCGGGTTCCGTGCAGCCGAGCTTCCCCTCCGCTCAGCCTATTCCGGTGGGGGATTCGGCGCCGATCCTGCCCCAGCCGGGACCAATTCAGGAAGGCTGGCAGCCGGAAACCGCTCTGCTTGCTCCGGAGGGAATGCCAGGCGGGGCCTCCCAGATAGGGGGCGGGGCGACCGCCCGTGTTTTGGCCTCCCGGCAAAAGGCTTGGCAAGGCCCTGCCATGTTGGCAGTGGGTGCGGCGGCCGTGCTTTTGTTGGCCGTGTTGGTCGTTTGGATGATGCAGGGAGCTTCGGAACCTACCGAAGTGGCCTGGCAAGTCGGGGGGTCCTTGTCTTCCGGACCGGGCGACCAAGGAGGCGAAAAGCCTTCCCTGCCCGGCCCAGGCGGCGGCAGTTCGGCTGGTTCTTCCCAAGGCAGTCCGGGCAGAAAAACCTCCAAAGAGAAAGTTTCTCCCCCACACCCCCACCTTCCCTCTACCCCACCCGGGGCGACCCGGAAGACTTCTCCGGCCTCGGTTCCGGAGGGTGCTGAAAAGCAAAAGCCGACTTCCGGCATACCGGAGAGTTCGGAAAAGCCTCCGGCAGACATCTCTCCAGGCCCCCCGAACCCTTCGGAGATGCCGACGAAAGGGTCGCCGACCCAAAAGGAAGGATCGGGCAAAGAAGAGGTGCAACCCGGTTCGTCCAGTCGGCCTGGTCCTTCGGAAAAGCCGGAAGAATCTCCCGAACCCGAAAAGCCGGTCCAACTGCCGCCGAAACAGCCAGCCCCTTCCGAACCAGAACAAACCAAGGCCGCTGAAGAAATCCGATCTCTGCTCCAAGAAGACTTTACAGCGGTGGCAAAAGGCGGATCGCCCAAGACGTTGGCCGAAAAGCTCCTGCAGTACGGCCAGCAAACCCCGGATCAGCCGGCGGCTCAGTATATGCTTTTCCAGATGGCAGCCGAATGGGCGGCGGTAGCCGGGGATGCTTCCCTCTTGCAGGAAGCCCTAGATGGGTTGACCCAACGATTTCAGGTAGAGAGACGTCCGATTTTAGTGGCCACCCTGGAAAAGGCTGCTTCCGGAATGGGAGACGAAAATCTCCTTCACGCCCGGATGCAACTGATCCAAGAGACGGTAGAGGAGCTGTTGGCCGAGGAGGATTATCCGGCAGCGGATCGGCTTGCCAAAGCCGCTTTGGCCATGAGCCGAAAAAGCAAGGATCCTGATTTCCAGCCACAGGTAGGGACCTGGGCGGGCAAGATCGAGCGACAGGCCCAACAGTATGCAAAAGTCCGAGAAGAGTTGGACAAACTGGCTAAAAATCCCAGCGATCCGGAGGCCAATCTGGCCGTCGGCCGATGGTATGCCGTGCAAACCGGCCAATGGGAAAAGGCATTGCCCTATTTAGCCAAGGCCAACCAGCCGGACCTGGCCGAGGCGGCCCGCTTGGATCTCCAAGGCCCGCAAAATGCCGCCGACCAGCAGAAACTGGGCGATCTGTGGTGGCAGCTTTCGGAGAAGGCCTCCGGGGAAGAACGACAGGCCCTGCAAGCCCGGGCCGTGTATTGGTATGAACAAGCGTTGCCCAACCTGAGTGGCCTCTCGAAAACCTCCGTCCAACGCCGAATCGAAACCTACCAGAGCAGTGCCACTTCTAAAGAAGCCCCTCGACTCACCAAAGGAGAATATGTCCTCTATTTCGACGGGCAAAATACCTACGCCACCGTACCGAACTTTCTATACGACGGCTCTAAACCGCTGACAGTGGAAGTGATCTTACAACCCCAGTCCGCCAAAAAGGATGCGGCGATCATCGGGAACTTAACTCCGATGGGCGGATGGGCCTTAGCCCTAGCCAAAAACCCCAACCGGACCGAGTCCGATCCCTATTGGATTTTCTTCTTTTTCGGCCGGCGACTCCAGAGTACCTATTCCGAAGAACCGGCGCAAATCGGCCAACGGGTGATGCTGGCCGCCGTGTATGATGGCGAAATGATTCGCATTTTTATCAATGGGCAACGGCAATCTCCCGGGTCTCCGATATTGCGACATCGACCCGGCACGCCTACGTTGCTGATCGGCGCCAGCGCCTCTCCAACTGGTGTACGAACCAATTTCTTTCACGGCACGATAGAACAAGTAAGGATTTCGTTTGTCGCTCGCTATACCAGCAGTTTTACCCCGCCCCAACGCCTGGAAAAAGATAAAGACACCGAATTACTCCTGCATTTTGACACCGGTCGAGGAACCTCTGTGCCCGATCTGTCCGGTGCGCGGCGAGCTGCCCGAATCGTGGCCGGCAAATGGATCCCACGAGACGCCTCCAACCCCTAAGCGTTCCCATCCAACAACAGACTGGCCGCCAGGAACCTCCACGGATCCGTTGACGCCCCCGGTTGCTCGAAACCTCGCACGCCCAGGACCAAATGAAGAGCAGTCCCTCCGTATATCCCGCGGCCGGCAAGAAAAAAATTCCAGAGGCTGGCAGAAGGACTCCGGACGCCGGCAGAAGGATTTGAGACGGCAAAGCCTTGTCTTGTTAGCCCACCGGAGAAGGTACGGGTGTTTTCAGAAAATGGTTCCGTACATATTCGGTGAGGACTCGGGCGCCCTCGTCCAAACTGAATTGCCGATCCACGCCCCCTTCCTGAAAAGCAACCTTGTTCATGCCATAGACATCCGAAGAGGCCTCATCCTGGCCGAACACATATCCACCGGCTGCCCGAATGGCTTTGCAGCCATCTGCGCCATCTCGGCCCATACCGGTCATAATCACGCCGACACATCGTGGGCCGAAAATCTTGGCCGCCGATTGCATCATCACATCCACCGACGGTTTATGGCCGCTGACCGGCGGACCGTCAAAAATCCGCACTTTCACCTGAGGACCGATTTTCCGCAGTTCCATATGAAACCCGCCCGGAGCAATCAGCACATGATTCGGCCGCAACAAATCCCCCTCGGCAGCCTCCTTGATCGAAAGCGCACTGAGGGAATCCAACCGCCAACTTAATGGTTTGGTGAAATGCGGCGGCATGTGCTGCACCACCACGATGGGCGGCATGGGCGGCTGTAACTGCTGAAATAACACGCTCAACGCCGGCGGCCCACCAGTGGAAATTCCAATCGCAATACATTTGTCCGCCAGCAGTTCCGCTGTCGCATCAGGAGAAACTTTGCTGATCGAAAGCTTTGGTAGGCTGATCTGCCGCTGTTTCCGCTCCCGACGGATACGTAAAATCCGCTGGACATCTGCTCCGGCAGCCAACCGGACCTTCCGAACCACCTCCTCTTGCACCTCGGTCAACTGACCGGATGATTCGGGTTTGGGAATGTAGTCGATGGCGCCTCGGTCCAAGGCTTGCAACGTAATCTCGGCCCCCCGCTGGGTGAGCGAAGAAATCATCACCACCGGCAACGGATGCTTTTGTAAGATCGCATCCAAAGTGGCCAACCCATCCATCCGGGGCATCTGGATGTCCAAAGTGACCACGTCGGGCTGTAACTTGGGAATTTTCTCCAATGCCTGCACGCCGTCGCAGGCCATCCCCACCACCTCCATATCCGGCGTCTCGGAAATGATGTCGTGTAAAATCTGCCGGATCACCATCGAATCATCCACAATCAACACCCGAATCTTGCGACTCGTCATGGTATCGGCTCCTTGGTACGACCACTCCGCCCCCTTTGCTTCTCATCCGTTCTCGTCCCCCGAAAGCCTATTGGTCCGCCAGAACCAATCTAGGATCAACCCAATAGGCAACCTTTTAGGTGGACTGTATCCACCGGAAGTAATTACCACAATCTGTGGGTTCGTGCCGATTTTTACCCCCTATAAGTTGGAGGGACCCGGCCGGGTGGACACAGTCCAATGAGCCGAATGAAGGGCAGGAATGTGTCATTGCTGGGCAAGCAGGAATCCCGATCCCTTCTGCCACCCCAATCCCCTTCACCCGGCGGTGCCTTAGAGGCTGCCCCTAAATGGGTACTCGGACGGCGATCTGGATCGTTGCCAAACCCTTCCGATTTACCAAAGTCCCTGTTTTGTGGGGGTTTTGGCCCTCTGGGAGCCGCCGATTGGTACTCCATCTGCCTAAAAACGGAATTTCGGGACAGCCTCTTAGGCACCGTCGGCCTCTCGACGGCCAGGGGTGAGGCCAGGTGCTTCCTTCGGCTAACGTGTGCCCCAAGTAAACAACAAGTAAACAAATAGAATAGAAATGTCCCAGCCGGACAGCGGAGGTCCCGGGGGAGATGTTCGGCTCCGGAATCTCCTTTCCCAAGCCCGGAGGCTTTCTTTCCAAATCTAGAACAAAAGAAGGGAACACATCTGGGACTTTTCGCCCCTCAGCCCGATGTTTGCCCACATGGGGGATGGTATCCTCCCGGGAACCCATCTGCCGAGTTTTCCCGTTTGGCCGAGTTTTCCCGCTTGAAGGGCTTGGGCCCCAAAGACGGCTCCTTTTTCTAACCTTTTCGGGGGGCTTCAGATGCTCTAACGGGGTTTTGGTCAACAATATATTGTGTATAGACCAAAAAATCACCAATATATTGTGTCTATCTTGATTCGACCAGCATCGTCTCCCCCGAGGAGGGCGGGGCGGAAAATCTGCAATTGACCTTTTCAAAAGGGCTTGCCTAAAATCCGCTTCCTTATATTCCAAGGAGGGATACAAGAGTATGGCCCGTCCTCCGTTTGAAGAGCCGGTTTTGGTTGCTAGACCCCCCCAGGAAGAGGGAGCTGCTGCCAAAGTTGTTCCTATTCCGAAATCCGTTTCTCCTGCGGTAGGCCTAGAAACGCCAACCTCCTCTTCAGGTGCCAAAGGGGGGGTGCTTGCCAAACTGATCGTGGGGATCGGTTTCGCTGCTGCCATGGTGGGCATCGGTGCATTTGTGGGGGTGATGGTCATTTGGATGGGCCGAATTGAGCTGACCAGGCGAATTCCTCCCGGTGGCACCCCGGTAGAGGTGCCTTCTTCTAACCAATCTGGTGGGGGTACCTCCGGGCCAGGAACCCTTCCGGCCACACTTTCCTCCTCGGTCCCCGGGCCGGACACCCCTCCAAAAACCTTCGGTAGTCCTTCTGTGGGTACTAATACCCCCCAGATATACGATCCGGACCGATCTCAAATCCTGTTGGAAATGGAACTGATCCGGTTGGATCGGTCGAAGGCAGAACAAGTGCTTGGCCAATCCGATGCGGTGGGTCTCAGCCCCCTGGCTCGACGGTTCTTGGAGCAGTGGATTTGGTCTGCCACCCTAGCCCCAGGGGCTGACCACGGCAGGGGAACTGCTTTTTCGAGTTCTGGGGAGGTTTCCTCCGGCGTTAAGCCGTCCAGTCAAGGCCCGAACGTTTCGGAAAAAACACCCCCTGGAGAAAATCGCTTTTCTGGCTCCGTGCAGCAGGAGAACACTGCAGCCCGGCCCGGAAGTTCCCTGCCCAAACTGCCTCCTGGGGCCTCTTCCCCCCGGCAGGGGTTGGAACACAGTAAACTGACCCCATCGTTTCGGGAGCGGTGGGGGATCACGGTAGATCGGCTCATGCCTTCTGGGGGTTCTCAGCCAGGCGCCAACGGGAATAGTAAACCCTCGCAAACACCCCATTCCGGAAGTCCTTCGGGGGATTCTGGACCCCCTTCTGATGGGCATAGCAAACCGTCGGAAACTCGTTCCTCCGGCCTCTCTCCTGCAGCTTCTTCCGGAAGCCAATCCTCCGGCAGTGGACGGCCAGGCACAGAGAACTCCTCTTCCGGCCTGGTGTCTTTATCGTTTGGCCAGGCCGGTACGGGGAGGGCATCTGATCCCGCCTCCCCAAAGGCCGGTTCTGCTGATGCCGGTGGGCCGGAAGTCCGTTCTGCTAGTCCAGGTGGGCTAGGAGCCGGTTTTGGGGGACCCGGTGGGCCGGAAGCGGGTTCTCCTGGTCCAGGGGGGCCGGAAGAATTATCAAGCACCCAGTGGACCGAGCTGGTCGCAGAACTCCGGCGGCATGGAGTAGCCAGTCGAATTGGCTCGGCCAAACTGGCGCTATTGCATCGTTGGCCCAGCCAGGTGGATCTGGTGGACCCCGGGATTGGAGATTCGGTGCCGGAAAATTCGCCAACCCAGGCTGGTGGCCGGCCAGTGTACGCCGGAAAACTTTATTGCCTGGCAGAACGGGAGGGGGAAAATCAGTTTACCCTGGAACTGGTGGCCGAATTGCGGCCTGGTGATCCGCTGCCAGGTTCCCCGAGGATCGCCGAGCCATCCTCCGCCGGAAAGCCGTCCTCTTGGCCGCCTGCCGCTGCAGAAGCTGCCCAACGTCAAACCCCGGCCTTTTTTATTGTTCCGGCTCAGGTTTGCCAAGCGGGCCGGTGGAACGTGGTAACCGGTGTAGCCGCTAGGACAGAAGGGTTAGGCGGTGGGACGGTGCTTTGCGTGGGCCTGCGAGGCAAGGTGGAAAATCAACCTGGCGTGTTAGCCCAGGTCCCTCTTTCGGAAAGCGAACTTCGGGAGCGGGCGGCCGCCCAGTGCCGATACTTGGAAGCCCTCCTTCGTGCCCGCCTGCCGAATAGCCGCATCCAGTTGAGTCTGGCAGCCGGGAAACTGTTCCTCCATGGTCAAATTATCAGTTGGACAGAACAAGAAGAGATCTTGGCCCTGCTGCATCGCCGAGCCATTCAGCACTGGAAAGTACACCGGGTTTCCGCTGGGTCTCCAGCGGCCGGAAGCGGTGCGGACAGTGGGGACTCGGCCGTGGTGAACATGCTTCAGGTGGCCCAGGTGCGTCTTCGGGTGTGGATGGTCGAATTGGCTTTTCCTGGCGGCGTCTCCGGACCGACCGGCAAATCCGAACGAAGCGGTTCTTCGGCCACGGGGATGCTCTCTCCAGAAAGCCGACAGTGGTGGCAGTCGGTGGGGGAAGCCGCATTTGGGCATCAGGCGTTGGTACTTCCTGCTGTGTCGGCCCAGCAGTGGGAAGAATTGGAAACCGGCAAGTTGGCCCGCATCCTCTGGCAGCAGGAGTTGATCGCTCCTAGTGGACGAAAGGAAACGTTGTCGCTCCCCGGGTTAGAATCGATTTCTTCGGAGAAGGCTGGGCTGTCGGAGCCGTCCAAACGGCCGCCCTCCTCGACGGCCGCTCCTACACGGCGGGGTCCTGTACAGGAAGCGGCTCCGTCCGGTCATGGGGAGAAGGATTTGGAACTTTTGTCCATCTCCCGGTCCCCCCCAGCCTCCTGCCCGGCAGAAAACCGACAATGCCTGGTAGAAATCCTGGCCCAATGGACCGAGCAGGGGGCAATCCGATTGGAGGTCGCCCCTACGGTCAAGCAGCAGATTCTCACGGCACCGGACGGTCAATCCGGCTTGCTAGGGCAGGCCCACTGGTGGCAGATTCAGGCTCTGGTGGAGCCTGGGCAGTGGCTTCTGGCCCCTATCGGCAACCTCTCCGAAACCCCAAATGGTTCATCGGTTTCGGCAGGTTCATTGCCGTCCGGGGGTTCCCCGCACTTAGCGGGTTCATCGGTTTCGGCTGGCTCATCGGTTTCGGTTGGTTCAGCGCTGTCGGCCCGGAGAGTCTTGTTGATCTCGGCCGAGCCGGTTTCCCAATCCACAGACCTGTCCGGAGAAATTGCTCGTGCCAAGTGGAGAGGTTCTGGGGCAGGGGAAAATTCCTTGGCCGTTTCCAGTTCTGCGAAAACCAATGCATCCTCTTCCCGTGGCCCATTCCGAAAAGCCCAACAGGCCAGCTACGAGGAATCCCCGGACAGTTCCGCACCCTCCTCCTTAGGAAAAGATACGTCCTCCGATGCCAGACGGAGCTCGGCAGAAGGCGGTCATGCAGGATGGGCGGCTCCGGCGGATCGGCTCGAAGCGCTCCAAGAGGTGTTAACTACTCTATTTCCCCAGAGTCAGGTGCAGCTCCGGTGGGAAGCGGATCGTCTGATCGTCGAAGGCCAGGCCCCCAACGCCGCCGAAGCATCCCAGATTTTGGCTGTGGTTCGTGCGGAGGCCCTTCCAGAACAGGCCGGCAAAGTGGGTCTGGTCAATCGGCTCCGGGTCGCTGCTGCCGGCACAATCCAATATCTTCTTCGAGTGCGTTTTGTGCGGGTCAATGGCCCCGGGCTTCGGCAGGCGGCTCCCAAAGTCAAACAGGACTTTCCTCGGTTGGTACCCCTGGCAGGGGCCCTGTTGGACTTGGCCGAACGAGGCGGACATCTGGTGCTGGAAGCCCGCAGTACGGAGCAATTGCCGGATCTACTTGCCCAAGCCGAACGCCTCGACCTCGTTCGGGTGGTGGCCCAGCCAACCTTTGGGCTCTTACCCGGTGAATCAGCCGAATATCTGCTGCCCCTGTCCGGAGGGGTTTCGGAATCTCCTGGAGCAGATACCCCGCTAGCACAGGCAAGGCCCACAGGCGGAACTGCTGGGACCGGGTATCTTTTGTGGCGTTTAACTCCCCGGTGGACCGAACAGGGCCGGTGGCAGTTGGAAACAATCCTAGAACTGGGGGGGAAACTGGCCGCCGGAAAGGAGGGTTCCAGAACCCGTCTGCTTGCTGAACTAGAACCTGGCCAAACCTCGGCGGCAGCAATCCCGACGGAGTTTTATCTGGGTCCTGGCCGACTGGTGGTATTAACCACCCCGGAAATGCGAACTACACCCCTCAAAGATGGCACAAATACCCCCCTGAAAGGCCAAACATCTCCTTCTGGCAGGGGGCATATAAATAACCAATATATGGGGGATAACACCCCGATAAGGGACTATACCTCAAGTATCTCCCCCCAACCGGCTGGGCAACCCATCCCGAAGTCTTCCCCCGAAACAGCCCAGACCAGCCGGGCGCCGCCGGCCTCGGGGGGCCCTGTTGCCCCCTCGGGGATTCCTGGGGAAAGGGAGAGCGGTTCTAGTGCGAAATCTGAAAATCTTTCGGGTGTTCCAGGGGGAGTCAGGTCCCCTTGGCTGGGGGGTTCTCCGGGGGCCGGTGCCGGGGCCTCGCCGATGGAAAAGGGGGACCCATTGAGAACTACCCCTTCAGGCCGGGGACTTTTGCCGAAACTCGGTCAACTGTTCCGAGTCCAAAAGGAGGAGAAAAGTGGGGCGGCGCCGGGTTACACGGTAGCGGAGTCGCCCGAACCGGCTGTCCCCCAGCCTATGGAGATTCATGTGCCGGAGGCCCCTCAGCCCGATTCTGCAGGCAGTCGGATCATTCCCCGTGTAGTGCGCCCCCAAACCCTCCGCTGATTCTAGGAAGCGTACCAACATGCTCTACTTTGACTGGATCTACCCGCCCGGTCCCCTACAACTTGGAGGGGAAAATCGGCTTACCCCCCACAGATGGTGGCAGTTACTTCCGGTGGATACAGTCAAACTAGGAAGGCAACCAAGCATCCAAAGCCCCCGAGGAAGCAGACGGGCGAACTCTCTGGCCGGGGCTTGCGTCCGAACCTCTGGAACACTAAAATCATTCTGTAATTGCTCTGCCCGACTGTAATTGCTCCGTCCGAGTCCCCTGAGGCCCAGAGGGCTAGGTTCTCTTTTGCCGGGACCATGCTCCGATGGCTTCCCAAGCCGGAGTGGCGGAATGGCAGACGCGCTGGACTCAAAATCCAGTGGCCGCAAGGCCGTGTGGGTTCAACTCCCACCTCCGGTACTTGAGTTCTCTTGACTGTATCTACCGGAAGTAATTACCACAATCTGTTGGTTTTGGGCCGATTCTTACCCCTTACAAGTTGGGGGCTTGGCCGGGTAGATACAGTCAAAGTCTGAAAACCGACATTTGCTGGGGGCCGGAGAAAAAGGCCCAGAGAACACTTTACCCGAATGGAGGGCACGATGTGTCATTCCCGCGTAAGCGGGAATCCAGAGTTATTCCCGCACAAGGAGGCCTCTAGAGAACACGCCTTCTCCTCCTTTCTGGATTCCTGCTTTCGTGGGAAGGAAAGGTCTTAGCCGGCCAGTCTGAAGGGCTGGCCAGCCGCTCCCGCTGGGGGGAGGGGATTTGCTTCATTCGGCTAAATAGTTTTAGAGGGGCAGAAGCGAGCGGGCGGTCGGCCCGTTTTTATTTGTCCGGCCGGGGGGTGTTTCCCCTGGGGAGCTAACTGCTGACGGGAGATTTTTGGCAGTCCGTTGTATGGCCTTTTGAAAGTAAGACCCATCCATGGCGACACGAGCGGAGAAATTTGCCGGGCTTTCGGTAGCGTTGATTACGCCGTTTCGGGACGGCCAGGTAGATTACCAGGCGTTGCGTGCGCAGGTGGAGTTTCAGATTCAGGCGGGCACTCGGTGTCTTTGTCCGGTGGGTACGACAGGCGAATCGCCCACGCTGACCCATGAAGAGCACGAACGGGTGATTGCGGAGGTGGTGCAGATGGTGGCGGGGCGGACCCTGGTCATGCCGGGCACCGGCTCCAACAGCACGCACGAAGCCCTGCGGCTGACCCGGTGGGCGGCCAAGGAAAAAGCGGATGCGGCCCTGGTGGTGGGCCCCTATTACAACCGTCCCACGCAGGAAGGTCTCTATCAGCACTTCAAGGCCCTGGCCGAGGCGGTAGATATACCGATTTGCATCTACAACATCCCCGGGCGAACCGGCCAGAACATCTTGCCGGACACAATCATTCGTCTGGCGGAACTGCCGAATATTGCCCTGGTGAAAGAGGCTTCCGGCTCATTGGATCAGGTCTCGCAGATCACGACGGCTACGGATTTGACGGTGCTGAGCGGCGACGACAGTTTGACGTTGCCCATCATGTCGGTAGGTGGTCGGGGCGTGATTTCGGTGGTGGGCAACATAGTGCCGCAGGACATGGCCGCCATGATCGCCGCTTTTGACGAAGGCCGAGTGAGCGAGGCTTTGGCGTGGCATAAACGCTTGTTCTCTTTGTGTCGGGAAATGCTCAGCCTGGCAACTAATCCCATCCCGATCAAGGCGGCCATGAAGATGCTGGGCCGAGATACGGGCGAATTGCGGATGCCCCTGGTCCCGCTGTCGGCCGAACAAGAGGCGAAACTCCGCCGCATTCTGATCCACTACGGCCTGCCGGTAGCGGCTGGTTGATCTTCGCAAAGGGCAGATCCCCCCAACTCTCCGGTGTTCCGCCCCAGGTCTATCCCCTGGTGTTGGGAAGACCACTCGTGCTTCGTGCGCTGGAAAGGGGGATGCTTGGGTGGGCCTTCGAGGCTGTCCCGAACTGGGTACTCGGGCCGCGACCCGGACCGTTGCCAACCCTTCCGATTGACCAAAGTGCCCGTTTTATGGGGGGTTGGGCAGTCTGGAGGCCACCGGTTGGGGGTTACATCCGGCTAGAAAGGAAATTTCGGGACAGCCTCATAGAGTCTGTGGCCCGGTGGGTTGACCTCTGGGAGGTGGGTGGGCTAGGGTGCCTTGGCCGCCGGTTCTGGACATCTGCGAGGGGGTTGAGCGAAAGGATTGGCAACCCGGTATCTGGACCTCTGCGGGCGGGGCGGGCTATAGGCGTCGGCAAACGGGTATCTTGACATCTGCGGACCGATTGGGCTAGGATGGCAGAAGGTGGCCCTATCGGATTGGTCTTCGCAAAACCAAGGGACACCGACGTGGCCCACCAGGCAATTTCGGGGCTCTACGATTGGCGAAGCTCAATAGAGTCCGAGCCCATCTCGGCCAGGAGGGGCAGGCTCCCCAAGGTGGTCCGAATATATCCATTGGCGGCCCGGGGCTGAGTACGAGGGGGATCCATGAGTGTTCAATGGTACGTCTTACGGGGGGAGCAATCGGAAGGCCCGTTCACCTCTTCCGAGCTGAAGTTGTTGGCCGACCAACGCCAGATTACTCCTGACACGTTGGTTAAGCAGGGGCTGAGCGGGCCGTGGATGCCTGCCGGTACGATCGAGGGGCTGTTTGTGGAATATCATGGGGCCAAACCGGCTCCGAGTACTGGCTCGCCGCCGCCGGTACGGTATGTGAAACCCCGGGAGCCGAAGAGGCCGGTCTTGGCCGTGCCGCCCACGCTTGCCCACCCTGCTGCCGAAGCCGAACTAGCAGGCACATCGCCCACACCGACCGAAGCCGTTGCTATGCCGACAGAAGGGGCACCCGGCCGAGCCATGGGGCAGCCGGTGTCGGCCTCAGGGCAACCGACTGGAGTAGAACCGTCCCGACCGACGCAGGCGGCCCTTCAGGAGCCGACGCCTGCGGGCAGCCAGTATGGATACCCTCCTTCCGGCATCCCCACGCCCGGTCCGACCGAAGACCTCCTTTCGCCGATTTGGTATCTGCGCACGCCGGACGGCCAGCAATACGGCCCGGTAAGCAAACAGCAGTTGGACCAATGGGTGGCCGAGGGACGGGTGGGGAACGATTGTTGGGTTTGGCGGGCCGGTTGGGCGGATTGGCAAGGGGCAGGGAGTGTGTACGGCCAACTGGGCCACCCCTTGGCTGCGGCAGCGGGTTCGGGCGCTCCGGCAACGCCTGCTTCTCTGGCCACTCCGGCAAAACCAGCCGAAACCACCGGACCACACGGGCGGGCTGCACCAGCCGAACCTGCCCGACTGGCCGGGCTGTCCGCACCGTCTGCCCCCACCGCCACGGCCCCCTCCCAGGCCGCCAAGGGACCGCTGGAAGCAACAGCCGAATTGGCCGTTGACTCCCAGCAGTGGATCGGCCAAACCGTGGGCCATTATCAGTTGCTCCAGTACATCGGCCGGGGACCGTCAGGACTGGTGTACAAAGCGCGGCATGTGGCGTTAGATCGGCTGGTGGCGGTGCGTCTGATTCCCACCGGCGGAGATCGGCGTCTTTTTGACCAACTGAGCCTGGGGCTCCGGGCAGCCGCCCGTTTGTCCCACCCCCATCTGGTCGAAGTCCAGGATATGGGCGATGCAGGGCAGATGGTCTATGTGGCCATGGAACTGATGGAAGGGGGCAGTTTGGCCGACTGGATTCGCCGTGCGGGCCGGATTCCTCCGCCGGTGGCCATGGGCATCTTCCACCAAGTGGCTCTGGCATTGGCAGCGGTGCATACGGCCGGACTGCTGCACCGGGACATCAAACCGTCGAACATTCTTTTTACCGGCCAGGGGGTGGCCAAGCTGAGCGATCTGGGATTGGCCGCCCTGACCGAAGCCCGCCTCCGGGCCGGCCCGGCAGCCTTGGGTTCCACCGCCTATTATCTAGCGCCGGAGATTTTCCAGGGGCAACCGGCTACGGTGCGATCGGATCTGTATAGTCTGGGAGCCAGTTTCTATCATGCTCTGTGCGGCCATGCGCCGGGGGAAGCCACCCCGATAGAAGAACTGGTTCGGCGCCGAGGCGACGTGTCTGTGCCACCGATTGGCAGTGTGGTGGCCGGTTTGCCGCCGGCGTTGGCTGCGATGATCGACCGCCTGCTCCTGAAAGACCCCAGTTTTCGATTGGCTTCTGCTAAAGAGGTGCTGGAGATGTTCGAGCGGATGGGCGCCGTGGCAGGCGGCGCGGGGGCCAAAGGGCCTGTTCCGACGCCGAGCGGTTTGCCCACGGGCAAGGCTGCCGGGGGCATTCCGGTCCCGGCTGCTGGGACGCCGGGAGCTGTTGGGCCGCCCGCGGTTGCCGGGGGGCCGGCGGGCTTCGGAGCAATGGCGGTTCCCGGCGGCGGGGTGGCCCCCGGGGTGGCCAGCGGCCCCTCGCCCACCGAAGAACCCGCCAGTTGGTGGACAAAAGCCACCGCTTTCCTCCGCTCCCTTTCCTGGAAAGGCTGGGCGCTGCTCGGCGGGGCCGCCATCCTGGTCGTCCTATTGCTCCTGCTTCTGGTTTCGCTCCTTCGAGGCGCTCCGGAGGTTCCTCCCTCTGAGCCGGAATCCGGTTCCTCCGCCCCTGCCGAAACTCCTCCCAACCCCCCGTCAGGATCGTCTTCCTAAGCCCCCGTTTTGCCATTTTGGGGCACCCACCAATGGATGGGAATACCATAACTCTTTGGAAAGCTTGGAGTTAGGAAAGCGGATTCCAAAGGAATGGGGGGGTAACTTTCGATAAAGCAAAGAGTGTCGCAAATGGGCAAAACTCGAGCTAAGAAGCTGTGCCGAAACTCTCCGTTTTTAGCCGGCTGGTCCCACCCAGTGGCATAACCGTCTGGTCCTATCCAGTGGCATAACCGGCTGGTCCCACCCACTGGCAGTCCCCAGAAGGGCCAAAACCTAACCCATCGGCAGTTGGACAAAGCAGAACGGTGGAAAAAGGAATCCACGCCGCCCTCGGATATACTTGCCCCTGGGGGTTCCGGTGGCTGCCGGCCGGGCCAGGCCAGAAGGAACCGCCGAACCCAGGCTTTCAATACCATCCTCAGGCTTCGCAAAAGCACCGCCCCCGCCCTTGATGAAAACCCCTCAAGCCCGTACCATACTAGTTTGACTGTATCCCCCCGGACTAGTTTGACTGTATCCCCCCGGTCAGGCCCCTGCCATTTGTAGGGGCTAAGAATTGGCTCGAATACCATATGGGGGAGTGGGTCCCGGTGGATCAGTCAAACTAGGACTCTGTGCCTATCCCAACCTGGCCGCAGCCACAGAGAAGATACCTATCGAGCTTCGCCCATGCCCGAGACGCTAAACTCCGTCCTATTTTAGCGGAGTGCAGGGGGCTATATGGTGTCATTGTGGCTGGGGGAGGAATGAGAGGGTGGTCCCTTCATCTGGGCCGGCCTCCTCTTGCGCCGGGCAAGAGGGAAGAAACGCCTTCCATTCGGTTAAAATGCTCCGGGGCGGGTTGATTGCTTGGGGAAGATGCTTTCCGGCGGCCTTTGACCAAATGTCCTTTTTGAGATGGGCAGTTTCTACCAGATCGGAATGGAGTGGGGAGGTTCCGATTTGGCCCGATTTCGGCCGATCACCGGAGAGCAGTTTCCTTGCTTTGCCGAGCCGGCCGGCCCGAACAGGGTTGTTATAGTGGACATAGAAACATTTCCCTTTGGTGGGAGAAAGGATTCCGTTTTTCATGGTGATGGGTAAGAACGTGGAACTAAAGGCCCGGGTGCGGGACCTGGCCGAGGCCCGCAAAATCGCTGCTCTGCTGGGCGCCCGGTATATGGGACTGCAAGAGCAGGTGGATACCTATTTTCGAGCTAGCCAGGGCCGATTGAAGCTTCGGCAGATCAACGGCCTGCAGGCGGAACTGATCTGGTATGATCGAGCGGACAAACCCCAGGCCCGCAAGAGCGTCTATCACCAGGCGCCGGTAGCGAATCCGGAAACCCTGAAAACCGTTCTGGCCGCTGCCTTGGGGGTGGAAACGGTGGTGCAGAAACGTCGGGAGATTTTCCTCTGGCAGAATGTGCGAATCCATCTGGACCAGTTGCCAGCCTTGGGAAACTTTCTGGAGTTCGAGGCGGCGGTGCAATCCGACGAGGACGAATCGGCTGCGCATGCGCAACTGGCCCAGCTTGCTCAAATGTTCTGTATTCCCCCGGAGGACCTGCTGCCCCGCTCTTACCGGGAGCTCGTCCGGGAAAGTACCTCCTAGCCTCCCGTCGAAAGCCTCTCTGCCTGCCACCTGTCGAACCGGAGATTGGCTCGTTTTGGACGAAGGAATTGCGATGCGGGACCAGCGGATCGATTTTTGGCGCGGCGTGTGTG